>Ga0307960_1000674_pt1 | contig 18956 bp, 14 predicted proteins | sample OrgLakmetagen542_FD_201832 | JGI IMG/M metagenome (GOLD analysis project Ga0307960, IMG submission 201832) | Saline water microbial communities from Organic Lake, Antarctica - #542 | ecosystem: Environmental > Aquatic > Non-marine Saline and Alkaline > Saline | place: Antarctica: Organic Lake... | reverse complement strand
CTTTGACCCAATGCAGAAACTCTACGTATCATGCATTGTGACCGCCCCATGCGCCATGCTTATACACTACCCTACAAGAATGATTCTTCTCAGGCTATCCCTTATCCCTTATCGTGTTAACCGCAGTGATTGCAATCGATTTCGGAACTCATGCAACTGGCTTTGCATATGCCATGAAGGAACAAGGTAATCTGATGTTTGAAGCTGCAGTCAATTAACATCAATGTCAATTACTGTCTCTTAAATTTAAGGCTGAACATTATACCGTCGGTGGATTCAATTAGCTTTGCATTGTTAAAGGGAAAGTCAAACACAGTCTTTTAAATCAGGGAGATCAGGAAAAAGCACACACGTTGCTAGAGCTGTTGTTCAAATCTTAGACGTTGAACTTAGCAGTTTCCTTTTGTCATTTGTTCAATGCAGGTGTCTGGGGCGCAACTCACATGCATGAAACTTGGCCGGAAAGTAACTTGCGATACCCTAAGACCCGCACAACCATCTTGTATACCCCTGACAGGTAGGATCAATGTTATATAGAAGCTTTGATATGCTGAGATGTTAGGCTGGTGTAGATTGTGTGCTGTTTTATGCCGGCTTTTGCTACTTTACAGGATACTTCATAGCACACTTCTTGACTGTGATTGTATGCACACTCAGACGCCCCATGCTCAACACAGACACGCACACCAAACAGTGTGTGCAAAAACGTTCGGGTTGATCAGTCTAATGTTTTTGAGTGGCTTTTGGCAACTCAATTAGTCCTCTGTTCCAATCTTGAAGCTTATTCGGATGTCTCAGTTCCTCCTTTTTCAGAAATGGCAATGAAATAGAAAGAGTTGTAGGGATGAGAACATTTTTTGAGGTGCAAAGAAACAGGGAATTCTCACAATCATAATTCACTTCTTTTCTGATTTGCATTATTTGCTTGCATGGCAGGTCGGTAAAAGCCTGGGGACACACTGCTGTTAAAGAAGCGCTGCAAGGAGGCTCCTCTGATGCCCGGTGGGTTTGACAAGACAAAGCCGTTTCCAAGTGCCGTGCCTTTGTTCAAGCTGAGTCTGGCTTTCTGCTACCAAGCTTTCTGATTTGTGTTGTGTTGGCAAAAACTAATCCGAAAACCAATTAAGAACACGAACACCACTGTCTCAAAGCCAACATTTCTAGACGGTTATTTTGCAGCTCGCAATATTTGATGAGATTCTTTTTCCTTTCTCCAATTCAGTTTAGTTGAAAACTTCAAGCTCGCATTGGAGGATCCTGAGGCTGCGTCGGGTCTCCCTTTTGGTTTGTCGACTGAACAGGTAAGGACCCTCATACACATTTGGTGCATCTGGAAAAGTCTCTGATGATTTTAACACTGGTAGCAAGTCTGCCTTGCCGCTCACAACACAATGACACCTGAATTTTGTAACCTTCAGGTAGTTGCTGACTACCTGGAGCAGATGTATCGCTATATTATCTGTGCTATACGTCAGGAGGTGGGAGGTGTGAAGGGCCTGGCTGCCACCCGCCCAGACTCCATCCAATGGCAAGTCATTCGGCCTTGTGTGTGGTGTCCCTTAGATTTAAGATTATATGCAAATGTGAGCTGCAATATGATAATTAGCTCATGCAGTGGATCTTTCAAAACAATATGCTGAGCATAAAGTAACCGAGACTGATAGTGCAGCCAGAACAGCATGCCAAAAAACACGTGCAGGACAGCTGCATGCTCTGTTCAGTGACGTAGCTGCTTGTCTTTAAATTGAAATTTGATGTTTTTATGTAAGCGCTTTCCCCCTTTCACAAGGTTGTATTCTCAAGCGTGTGTGAAGATTACAAGCCACCGCCTCACGCAGGCTATTGTTGTCCTTGCCAAGAAATTGCTTTTAATTCAGATATTCTTGACACTTTGCTCGTCTCGGTCAACCTTATATCAGGTGCCTGACTGTTCCAGCCATCTGGTCAGACGCGTCTAAGGAGAAAATGCGCAACGCATGCAAGCGGGCAGGTATGATACGAGAGCTGGACAGCGAGGACTTGAGCATTATCTTTGAACCTGAGGCTGCCAGCCTCCATGCCCTGAAGAATCAAATGCCCCCCTTACAAGCAGGTACGTGATGCAGGAAGCTTACACTCAAATTTATTTGTACATTAACAAAGTAAACTGAGTACTTTAGCAAGCAGCATTGCTTGTGTTTTTGGAAAGTATCTTACAAACGCATGAATTTGTCTCAGCATGGCTTGCGTCTTGGTTAATGTTACGATTCAAATACCTCTTCCTGCATCCTTGACACTTGGTATTAGTTATTTGCACAGTCTGAAACACCGTCTTTTCTTCTTCAGTTCAATGTTCTCAGGGGCTTCTACCTCAGTAAAGTTTGCTTTATGCGTCAGTCTCCTGGAAGCCTGGTGTAACTGCTGTGTAAATGTGTAAGATGTACGGTCCTGGCCCCTATCTGTACCCTGTTTTTACACAGGTGAGACTGTGATGGTCATCGATGCTGGAGGAGGCACGGTTGACATCACCGTCCATGACTGTGAAGCACGTGGGGGGCACGTTGTCCTGGCTGAGGCACTGACATCAGCTGGCCACCTGTTTGGAGCGGCTCACATCAATGCTGCCTTCCTGTAAGCCTGCAACTGCACTTAATACGAGGCTAATATGAGTACAAGTGACAAGGCTACACATGCACATGGATCTGTCAGCAAAAGTCTGCAGCCTTCCGTTGCCTTTGCAATTTCCTTTCAATATTTTGAGCAGCTTTTACCAGAGGGGGTTATCTGAGCAAATGTCCAAACATGCACCTTTTTGCACTAAAAAGACAACCACTTATGTCAATTCACCAAATTTAACCCAATCTAGCTTCACAATGTTGCTGATATTATATGCTACCAGAGCATGTGCTCAGATTTAGTTAAGTCGCCCTGCGTAAGGAATGACAGGACTAAATGCACACATTGTGTACCTGTATCCTGAACAGGTGCTCTCCATGGGGAATGGTGCATAAATTTGCATATATTGCCAATCGCTCGTTATTTTTGCTCCATTATTTTTGCAATGATCTTCATTTATCATAACGACTCCAAAATACCAAACATCACTCAGTTTGGTGCGCTGGCTGGTCAGATACAGCATATGGCTGCTAAGAAAGTAAGGTTCACGCCGCGGCCGATTAGGCATGGCTACCCTAATTTGCACGTTTCAAGCTCAGCTGCATTGGAATCTACATATTAGAATTGAGATTGAAACGTGCAAATTAGGGGAGCCATACCCTAGGAGCATGCCAAAACCATACCCATTTTGGGCCTCAGGTAACCCCCTCTGAGCTTTTACAGCAGCCAACTGGTGCCTTCCTCTTCCAGGAAGTTTTACAAGGAATCAGTTGGACAGGATGCCTTTGATGACTGGGCCAAAAACCAGCCAAGTGAGCTGGTGCAGGTCATGGAAAGGTAGGCTTATAGAAACGGGCAGGAATTGGATGTGTTGCCAGTGGGCTCTAACAGCGTTTCAGACCAATTCAGCAAAATTTGTTGCATTGCTGCCTCAAGGCCAAATTTGTACATGAATCCTCATTAGGCACACGATCTGAATGGGCTGCAGGTTTGAGATCGAGAAGTGCAAGTTTGTTGGGGATGATGACAGTGACGACAGCTCAACGTCTTCCACAGTCGTTGCTAACTCAGCAAAGCACAGGTGATGATGCCACAATTGCTCATAAGCTGAGACCTGTATTTATAAAATAGTGCTTTGAATGTTTCATGCCAATATCAAGGCAATCACGACATGCATGATACATGTAGTTCACTCCTGCCTCATGCATGATCCCCCTTCATGCGCAGGATTTTCATTCCTCCATCACTTCATGCAATCATGAGTGAAACTTGCAAAGCCCAGCTGGAGGAAAAGCAGGTGACCAAACAAAATAACTTCTGCACTGCAATTATAAAGGAATTCATGCGCGCTAAATAGCTCAATCACAAAGGATTGCTGGAATTGTAGAAGGATGGCTGGCAAAGGGCCTGCACAGCTGGTAGTTTGTGATCCTGTTCAGTCATGAGAGCCTGACTGCTGTGTAGGCAGGGGGACTGTTTATTAGGGGGAGCGGAATAGGGGCAATGAATTAATAGGTAAGCGCAGCAAAAGGCGCCAAGCAGGGGTTGTCCGCAAAAAAACCTACATGCCTTTACAATTCACAGGCAAAAAAAAGATACTAACAAAAACAAGCACGTTACGTGCAAAGTGCATCGTCTCTGAGCAAGGCAACTCCATGCTTTAAAGTACTAAGTAGCTTTTCTGAAAAGTGTAAAAATTCTTTGCTACCTAACACATTTTCTAATTTTCCTTTTATTCTCCAACTGATTCCATGAACAAACACCTACATTGTGCCAACTGCAGGGCTCGAGTTCTGATCTAGTATTGGATGACAACATGAGCCTTCTGTTTGCCCAAACCGTCAACTGCACCATCGAGCTTGCCTTGAACAAACTGAACCACCTCCCTCATCGTTGCTCGAGGGTGCGTGTTGCTGTCAATAACCTTTGAACTTGCAGCACTATAACATGAAGGGAGGCGTGCAGGGTCTCTTTGTTTGATTGTAGAAATGGAGCTAATGAAAGTGCTGTCTGATGTGGTAAGGAGAGGCAGTAAAGCTAGCAGAGGCTCTTAACCAACACCATAATTCTCCAGGTGCTTTTGGTCGGTGGAGCAGCCTCCAACATCTACATCAAAGCACGAGTCCAGGAGGCTCTCATTGAGGAGCACGACCTGGCAGATTGTCTAATGGTGCCATTGCTCCCCTTTGCTGCAGTGCTCTCAGGTACCTTTGTTGAGGAAACCTGAATGGCTTACAGGGTTTGATCTGCCACGCGTTCTCTCTAACAGAAACCTTCTGATTCTGATGAAAGATTGGAGGTTTATGCTTTTAAAGCTAGTGTGTAGGTGAGGAATCAGTAAGCAAATATTGAACTAGGATACACGAGCTGCAAAATGTACTCAGCAGTTCTGTTTTGATGTAAAGGTCACAAGCACGACAGACCGTAGTATTTGAGAGTAGATACCATTTACCCTATACCTACGTGCAAGCTGAGTACTTTCTTTACCCCCAACAGGGGCAGTGATCTATGGGTGTCAGCCGTCCCTTATTCGTGCAAGGCGAAGCCGCTTGACTTACGGTATGGTTTGGAAAGTAGATTTAGTTATGTTAGATGGAAAGGATTGAGTGGAATGAGCTGAAGCTGGATGAAAGTACCAGTATATCTTGTTGTACTGAATGGAAAATCTGATGAAAGCAACAATAGCATGACATCAAGACATTGGAAGTGATTAATTGCAGAATGTTGGACTAAAGCTGTGTTTGATATTTATGATGGAATAGAAATGCTACTCTCTGGCAATTCTTACAGGCATTCGTATGCATGAGCCTTGGGAGGATTTTGCGCCAAGGACTTCAAAGTTCTGGTAAACGCCCCACCTTTACTTTCAATGCATCTGAGCCTTCATTGATTGGAACACCGTTGCTTATGGTGCATCATAAACAGTTGACTATTTACTTTGATACAGGCATACAGAAGATGAAGAATTTTATACCAACGCTGTCTTCTTACCCTTCGTCAACAAGGGCCAGCTTGTAAGTAGCCTTACGCCTTTTTACCTTGATCAACACCCTTGTAAAACAACCTGTCCAGCACTGTGTGTAGCCTGCTCACTTTTCTTCCATACTTGGTCATGAAGGTCGAGCGAGATGAGGTGGTTGAACATGTTGCGGTTCCCTCATTCAGAGACCAGCTTCACACCGATGTCCAGCTCTTGGCTTCAACAGATGTTGGCCAAAAGTGGGTGAAGCAGATACACCATTAAGTGCAGAGTTCTCCAATACAAATAACGGGCCATGCAATTGAAGTGAGCATCCATTGTTTGCGCTCAGGTATGTCGGAGCTGACATGCGTGCCGTTGGTAGCCTGCCCCTGAACTTCCCCACAGGTAAATTTGGTGTCGCTTTTGAAACACCGACCAGTTGCAAATGTCAGCTAAAGCCTGACTGTGCAAGACAGCCTTACTTCATCCTTGATCCACCACAGGATCTTCAGGAGAGTCCCACACACTTACTGTGAAACTGCTATTTGGGCGCACAACAGTCACAGCCGCATGCTCTGATGAAGCAACAGGCGCGGTTGTTTCTCTCCCCTTCCGATTTGCACACTCCTGAGAGCACATAGGTTGGAAGTTTTCCTGTGCTTTAGACGTACTCTAACAATTAACAGTTTTTGAGCTGTAATTTGTGCGGCTGTGTGCGGCAGCGGCATTCCTTTGGCAGATTTGCAAACGATGCTAGTTGAATGGGAGCTCCTTTTAAATCTTGCACATGTCAATGGACAGATGCTGGTATTCAGTGGATATTGTAAGGTGTAACAAATTGTCTGATGGGAGTAGGTGCTGCGGATGTATTTGCCCAAAGAGAGCATCAATTAAATCCTTTGTATTTGGCATTTGTAATGAGAAAAAATATAGATTTTTGGGGCATATTATTCTTGAGCATAAAGATGGTGTCTGATACTGACTCTTGAAGACGTTGCCATTTTTAATGAAAATTTGCTGGTTGAGCCGGAGTTTTTCTTGCCTATCATCCCCTGAAATTTCAGCAATTACACCCATGTGACCAACACTTCTCATTACACCCATGGTAACCAACCCTTCTCTTTACAAGTTGTCAACTTATAGTTCCAAGCAGCTCTTTCAAAGTTTCAGGGCTCAGTGTTCGTTTGATGCTGGACTGGTGCACCAATAAAAGTAATACCGGTAATATTAAGTTGCTCCCTTCTGGTCGTGCAGGGTGGTGCTTTGTCGCCCTGGAATTAGGCAGCAGCAAACGACTGGCTATCAAACATTCCAGATTCCTGAAACAGCTGAAACCAGAATCAAACCAAAGTGGCTCTTTCCACGTAACTTCTCGGATAGATTCAGGCCTACCTCCGGCTGTTTACCAATGAAACAAAAAACAACAATGGAGGGGGGTGGGTTCTTTGGTGTGGCAGAGGGCAACTGAGGGAGGTTGGGAGCACCCCAGCAGCACCGCCAGCCGTCAGAGAATCCACTTTCCTCAGACAGCATCAACTTAAAGATGTCGGCAGACTTCAGGGTGATATTTACCTCTTTTAATCAAGTGCATGCTGTGGGGCACTGGACCTCAAAACAGCTGAATAAAATAATGAGGGAACAGCACAATTAGCTCTGCAGCAAAAGCCTTCACTAGCCTCCACACCAGCTTCTTGGGAGGGGGTGGCACCATCTGCAACAATGACAAGACGGACCCTCTCAAGGACTTGGGTCTTGATTCTCAAATACCTAATTAAGACGCCTGCTTCCAAGCTCCATGTGCACTCTGTCAACTTAACTGCAGACGTGCCCTTTCCAACTATCATCAGGAGCCGGTTCAGGCTAGGCCTACCTGCAACCCTCCTGCCTTTCTTGCCCGAGTCTTACGGTACTCAAGTGGCTCCTGTTCTTTAATCAATGTGGGGAGTGGTCTTCACTGCCTGCACAGTTTTTCCTCTTATTGGCCTAGGCCTAGGCCTGCTGTTATAATCATGTTACAAAAACCATTGTGGTACCACTTTGGAATGGATCTTGAGTGTTCTACATTTCCTCCTAGCCAGCACATCTGGAACAAACATGTGTAAGTGCTACTAAGTGAGTGCACATGGAGTTAGAAAGCAAACTTTTTGGCTGTCTATTTTTCAAACTGGCTCCTACGTGTTCGTGCTATAGGTTGTGGTAGGTGCCACTCAGATTATTTCTTGAACATGGGGCTGCAATTACGCTTGATTTAAAGAGTGAGCACTTGATTCTGATGGCACTATTCAACTGGGATGGTTTGAATAATCTCAGATTCCCCTGGCTCAGCACAGACATGCACACTCAAATTTCCAATGAAAAAGCTGCTCGGTCTGGCTAGCTCATTGCTTCCAAGTGGCTACTGACACCTTGTGACCATTATAGTCTTTCACTTTGAGCTTTTCTCAAAGGAAAGAACCTTCCCCTTATCTCTCACCTTGCCAATGACATGAGGAGCAAATGCTGTTTTGGGGTAAATATGTGCGGGACGCCACCATGGTCTGTTTAGTGGTGTAGCTTCCTATCTGAGACATGAAGATGTTTTTATTGGTAATATGGTGGCAAATGGATAGGTGAGGAGATTGTATTTGCTGTATATTCATTGTACTGCCATTTTCTTGATATAACTCAATGCAAGTCCGATGCTCGTCCATCGTCCATCGTCCATCGTCCGATGCTCGTCCATCGTCCATAATACGGTTATAATTGTCTGAGAAATAATATCATTTGTCCCTTTTCGACATCACAAAGAATTCACGGCATATCCATCAAAAGTATATATTTTTCAGATGGAAAATCACGCCGTAAAACCCGCTCCCAAAAGCTTGTTTGTGAGCCTGGATGTTGGCACACACGCCTCCGGCTTCGCTTTTTCCTGCAAGTCAGAAATTACAGGCGATCTCTCTCGTGCACGAACACTTGAGAATTGGCCAGATGCACCCTTTCCCTATCCAAAGACACGGAGCCTGATCCTGTACCACAGAACGTAGGTTTTGGGAGGGGCATTGTTGATGGTGACATCAAGTTATCTCTCCGCTCAAGCATTGCTCTTTATATCAAGCCAGGGTGCCCATTGCTTGGGGATGGACGGCTGCCAAGAAGCTGGAGGAGATCGCGTCCCACGAACTTGCACATTACAGGTGACTGGAGGAGATCGCGTCCCACAAACTTGCACAGCATACAACACACTGCTGTATCCTCACGGATGTGTATTATATATTGAAATGTGAACTGTTTTGGGTTCTAAATATATGAACTTTATAGAAGCCCCGTATTCCCACGCCTTACACACATCTGAAGACCTTAACACTTAGCGCCACTCATACCCTTTCACCTCGCAGTCTGGTTGACGCATCAGTGTTCAAGCTAGGGTTGCACGATCCGGCACGGTTAAGCCTCCTTCCGCCTGGACTGACAGCTACGCAGGTAATGGAATTTGGTTACGTGTGAATGCAAGGATGGAGAAGGAAATTCCTCGACATATGTTGAGGGCAATGGCTGATACTTGCATTCAAACAATTTATCCAGCATGCTGGAGGCTGCTTCTTGGAATCTGAAGGTTCAAGAGCTTGTGTCTCAGCACATTTTTGCAGATTATGTTTTGAGATCTGGGTACCTACCACATGGAGAATGAGGTCACGCCTGCTGTTTCTGCTCCTTTGGACTTTTTGATCTGAATGTGGTAATTGTTTTCAACTCCAGAACCTTTAAGGATATGGGGTTTTTACTTCGACATTTTATTGATCAACGTGAAATCGCTTAAACAGGTCGGACTTGCTGCTGCAGGTAATGGCAGATTTCCTGCATTTCCTGCGCAAATTCATTATGGCCCATCTGATCAGAGATCCCGAGATTGGACCCTCCCGTGCCCGCATGGATTGCATTGCTTGGTAAGATAGCTTGAAACCACATATTTATTATCCATAGCGGCAGATCACTAAAGAAGTATGTTTAAACGCCAAAAGTTTATGGAGCACCACTCATTACGTAGCTCTGGAGCACACTTTTGGATGCTGAACTTTCCAACTTCTTTCAGGTGCCTCAGCGTACCTGCCTGCTGGTCCAATGCCAACAAGCAGGCTATGCGAGATGCAGCGCTCCGGGCAGGTTTCATTCGCACGCCTAACAGCGATGACCTTGCTATTGTGTATGAGCCAGAGGCAGCAGCCATCCACGCATTGGTAGACGCAGCACAGCCCCCACTGCTTGCTGGTGGGTCCGGTTTGTTCTTTCTCATTTGCATCGTGAGATGCAGTAACGAGGGTTTTATTTCCAAGGAAATACAGACAACCGCTCAAGTGCCCTCACAACTTGCTCTTAGAGGAATAGCATAAGAAAATGGACACATGAAAGAAAAACCAAGCTTTTAGTGAAGAGCAATTTATGAGGATCAAGGAAATTCAAAAATGGAGAAACAACAGAGAAACACAGATAAGAAAAGAGAAAGGCTAATAATTTTGCTGCACTACAAGAACTGGAGTTCATATATAAATACACTGAAATCGGCAGTTTGAGAGGGAATCTAGTATCCTGGGTGATTATCTAGCTATCCATGAGCCCCCCACTGAATTACCGAGCTTTCTCAAAATGACTTCTGCCTGCAAACCTATCTGAATGCACAGGGGAGACTGTGATGGTAGTAGATGCTGGAGGAGGGACTGTGGATGTCACGGTGCACACTTGCAAGAGTGTCGGTGGCAGTGTTGTGCTGGCCGAGGCTGTCCACTCAGACGCCAAAATGTGTGGCAGCGTCATGGTAGATGAGGCCTTCAAGTAGGTTGGGTACTCTCAGGCCTCAAGCTTTTTTTGCATAGCTGAAGCGGAGGTGAATCTGTGCTCTCATCCTGTTATAAGTCTGTTGAGGAATGCCAATCTCACATGCCTTCATCACAAGACTGCAATTCACATTCATAAAAATAACGGGCTGCTTATTATGCATTAGCAATTTCAAAAGCATACTGAAGCAACAGTTGGCCTTGGTTTGCAGGAAGGCGTACCGTGCTGCAGTCGGTGAAGAGGCGTATGACCAGTGGATCAAGAAGCACCCTTCTGAGCTGCGACAGGTTACGGAAAGGTGGGATCATGCAAAGTAAGGCGACCAATCCAGAGCGATTGGTTGGAGCCCCCTGAGTGAGAGTTGCAAAGCAATCTAACTACAAAATATGCAAGTTGCAAAGCCATCTAAATTATCAGGAACAAACATTGACCTAATCAGGCATTTCAGCCTCTGCTTGGTCTGGAGATGATCTGGATCTTTGCATAGACAGTTGTCTTGCTGTCTGGTGCACTTGCTAAAATAAATGTCGCTCCTTTATGCAAAACAACAGCTTTAAGAGCTCCAAGTGCTCATTCACGGGAGACACTGGCTGATCTGGATCTTTGCATAGACAGTTGTCTTGCTGTCTGGTGCACTTGCTAAAATAAATGTCGTTCCTTTATGCACCACAACAGCTTTGAGAGCCGCAAGTGCTCATTCACGGGAGACACTGGCAGCACATCTGGAGGCCTTCACCAAAGGATGGCACACCTTGCACTTCAGAGTACTTCATCTGTGAGGTAACGCGTCATTCCATGATACACATGAGCTTAAATTCAGTCCAAGTCACTAGCAGCTTTGGTCGCAAAACTATCCGATAAATAATTGCCAATCGGCAATGCACATACACAAACACAACAGTGCAGGGTGACCATCGATTTCGCATGGACCGCACACGTCCAGTACTTCAACCGTTTTAAACGTTCTGCATCTGTAAATTTGAAGAATAAAATGAGTATTTTGGGGGTAGATTAAGCAGCTCTAGCATTCCATGCTCCTTACTTTTCAGCATATTGGTGCCCCCTTCCTTGAGTGCTCTGATCGAGGCTGGTAACAGCAGCTTCAGGGGTAGTGCAGTGACGCTGAATCTCGAGAACCTGTTTGAGGAGCCTGTGACACAGACCATCCAGCTGGCATTACAGCAACTGCAGAAGCTGTCCCCTAGTCAGAAGTGTGATAAGGTAGGTTTTTGTTGTTGCACAAATATGAGATCCAGGCTGACTCTGCAAGCTCAATTTTCGTCTTAAACATTTCAGCAGAAGGTTTCTCTCAGCCAATCTGTAACTTGGTCAAGTAGGTGAAAAATGTCGGTGGTATTTGTTTAATTCTTATTCTAGACTGATATTTCAATTTCCAGGTACTGCTCAGTGGCGGTTTTGCTTCAAGCAAGTACCTTTCAGTGAGTAAGCGTGCCGTATTTTGCCTTATATTTTGTTGTGCCAGTAAACCTGCCTGTGCATTCTTTGTTTAAATTGTTATTAGATTATCTGGATAGTTTTAGCGAGACTCCAATTTCCACCCCTTGTGATATCCTTTGGTGAGTACCCTTATATTTACCAATGCAGATGCGAGTGCACTCAGCCCTGATTGACGGCAAAAAATCCAGCTCCCTCATCACGCCTCCCATGCCCTACTCAGCAGTGCTGCTAGGTAATGGATGGGAAGAGCACCCTCAGCAGCTGAATGTGCAGAAGATACTGTAATTTTGATTAGTCATGCAAGCTTCTAGCTGACTTAATTTTGTAAGGCAATATCAGCTGAAGTCGAACTGTCAGTTACAATCTTCCTGACTGCACAGGGGCGGTGCGCGCCTGCAGCCAACCTGAGCTCATCAATGCACGCAAGTCCAAGCTCTCTTACGGGGTCAGGACTTGCCAGTGGTACGAGCCAGGCTTTCCTGGATCCTTCATTCACAAGGAGACTGGCATCATGTACACAGATGCGGGGTTCATCCTGTTTGTGTCCAAGGATGATTTGGTATGTGCTTCTTTTGCAGTTTTGAGGTACATTCAGGAGTTGCCACGATTTCTACATCACTTCCATACACACATGCGAGAGGCTGGTGTGCAAACTTAATTCAGCATATGTTTGTTGCTTTGCACAAACTTAGGTGGCCAGCAACATGAGCGTTGTGCACACGGTGCATCCTCTCTACAGCGACACATTTAGGCCTCAAGTGAGGCTGTACGCATCTGACCAAGCTGGATCTTCCATTCGGTGAGGAGCATTTTGCCTTTTGGTTTCCCTGTGCTCACAATTTTCTTTATTTCAGGGGCTCAATACAACAAAGCAAACACATCCTTTCTTGTTACACTGTTGTTACACTTTTACTGTAATCACTTCACAACAGGTACATTGACGAAGCAGACCCAGACATGCAGGAAACTGCAGCTGTTGTAAAAATTGATGTGCCTCCCTCCTTTAAGGATGCACGTGACGCAGATATCAAAGTGGAGATGCAGTTTGGGCGTGCTGAGTTGGTTTTGAAGGCATGGGAGGCAAGCAGTGGTGTCCCTGTTAAGGCCAAAATAAAATTTGCCCAGGCTTAGTATATACTCTGGCAGTGTCAATGCTCTAGAACTTCTGTGGGTTGATGCTGCACAATATGACTGTTGAAAACTGGTTGGAAGCTATCCGAATAGTGGCATAAACCTGGAGGTAGCAAGGTTTCCCTCTTGCCATTGCAAACATTTATTTTGGAGTTTAAGCGCAGACGTGCTTGCATTTTGTGAAAGTTTTTAATATAGCATAGGTTGCATGCGTTTGGAGTTTGACCTTTGAAGAGCCACTTTGCAGTTTGCGATGTGGGTGTATAAATCAAATAAACTGTGAAAGTTGTGCAAGCTGGCGGTGTGCCTTGTGTTTTTCTCGTTATTCTGGGCGCTGCCGAATCATACTCGTGTGGCTTCTCTGTTTTGACGTAGATGCAATGATATGAACTTTAAGAGTAGTACCTCAAAAGGTAAATAAAATGATATCCTGGATTACGCAAGGTCACTTGCCATGTGTAAAGCTCTTCTCTAGCTTGAAAATCGCTTATACATCCAGCACGGGACTCCTGCTGTTCTGCTTGTCTCTTAATAGGCCCAGGAAACGTAGTAGCCTACTGTTTGAACGCAAGAGATTCATATTGGTATAAGCTACACTCATACCCAAAGCGGCATAAGAATGGAGCAGCTATATCGCTACATCATCTATGCTATACGTCAGGAGGTGGGTGGTGTGAAAGGCCTGGATGCCACCCGCCTAGATTTCATCCAATGGCAAATCATTTGGCCTTGTGTGTGGTGTCCCTTGGACGCAAGATTTTATGCAAATGTGAACTGCAATAAGATCTTAGCTCAAGCAATGGCCTGCTGAAAAGAATGCTGAGCATAAAGAGTGATAATGCAGCCAGAAGAAAACGTCAGTAAGTACGTGCAGGACAGCTGCATGCTCTGTTTAGTGATGTAGCTGCTTTTCTATAAAGTGGAAATCAGTTTCTGTGCCTGGCGCTCTTGCTTGTTTGAGCCTGAAAAGAAAAGAAAAGAAGAAAAAAGAAAAGGTTTGCATATAGTGTAAACACCACTGGCATGGATTAGGAAAGGATATTGTTTTGTGTTCTGCACCACCCAATGGACGTAGAGACACACAACATCCCACAAAAGAGGAAAGGCGTTTCAGTGGGGATCAGGTGGTCGGGAGGCAGAAGCCTGCGAACCACCAGGAGTATTGCTCATATATTTGTGGGGGTTGTGTTCATTGTCTTGTCTCATCTGTATGATTCTTGTCGCGGATCTGATAGCATGTAGGCTTCAATGTTTCATGAGTGCTGTGGCATTTAGATTAGTAGCTCCGAGGATGTGGAGTGGTTTCCTTGTGTAGCTGCTGTAAACGATGCCGGTTGCTCCTAGCAGGATGGCGTGGAGGTTTTTGCGGTGTCCGAGTAAGCGAGGCATTAGCAGCTTCTGTTGTTCTCGTGCCTTTTCTGCTTGTTGGATAGTGGAAGTGTCTACACGGTACTTGATTTTGATTAAGTGTGTATCGCGTTTGCTTGGTTGTATGTCTCTTGGTTTCATAACCAGGGTATGGACTGGCAGCGCCATCTGCTCGGTTATCACGGGCAGCTCTCCTTGCATTATTGGCGGACATAGTTTGATACGTGTTTGTTGGGTTTTGTTTGGGGCGTGGTTGCTGGGAACTATGATTGCAGCTGCCTTGCTAAATTTCCGCCACTGTTGTGCATTGAGACTGGAAGGTAAGAGCCAAGTTGGAATTATTCCTATCTGTGTCCCCTCTAAAGGGCGTATAATGCCTTGTTGTATCATTGTTGCACGACTCCCTACATATGCTTGCGCTAGCAGGCAGGCACCCTGTGTACCTTGTTGGATAGCTTTTATAATCATTTGACCAGCAGCATTATGCCTATTATACTAATCATTCTATTTACAATGGGATGGCCGCAGCCTGACAGCATGTGGTAGGTGCCATCTAGCTTTTGGACCCTGTGTACCTTGTTGGATTGGACCCGGATGGGCTGTCCATAATTCTTGAAACTCTAGAGGTGAAGCCATTCTTTTTTTTTGTGACCAGAGCATGGTAGCAAAAGGCTGTCACGCAATTTGTTGGCAGAGCCCGATTATGTGAGCATTCAGCCTTGGTACTATTATTGCCTGTCATTGAAAGTCTTGGGAGTCGGTGAAGAAGTCCATGATTTCTGTTGCAAGGTCTTGGATAGGCAGGGGGACTCAGCAGGGTGTGTACGCCTTGGTGACAAGGAGTGTATGCATCCTATAAAATGTGGGGTGCTGAGGGGTGATGGTGCCGGAGCATTTACTATCTATGCCGTACACACATGTCACCTCTGGGAGGATCTGGAACTTGGGAAGCATAACTTTTGTTAGCCAGTCCTCTGCTTTTGGTGGTTGGCTAGGTATGTCGTATTGCTCACTGTCATGTGCTGTCTCTCGTACTGGAGGTGGTCTGATAAGATCAACCAGTCTGTAGTTTCATAGTTCACAGCTGCCTGTACCCTTCGTATCGATTTGTATGTCAGTAGGTTGTGTCAAAATGAACTTTGTCCCTGATATGTTTGCCTAGCGTAGGTTTTCTGGAGCTTCTTTCAAGTTTTCCTGTTCCCAAATTTCTGTTTCAAAATGCTGGTGCAAGGACATATGCTTGACACGTTTTTTCATGATTTTCTGGTCTCCTTTGCCAAACAGACCCCCACGTTACTCAGAGGTTTACGATTTCATTAGTGCAGCTGTCGATCTTTTTGATTTATTTATTTGTTGGGACCTGTAGGTTGAGCAGCCATGCCAGGCTGGAGGCCTTTGTAATCCAAGCTAAACTAGCGTAGGTTTCCACTGGGGAGTATGTCTGTTGGGATCCTCCAATCTTTACCGGGTTATCCATATTTTTGTCCGTATGTTTAATTCTTGTGCCAGAGGTGGACATGGTGCTTGCTCATCTTTTTCAGTCATTTTTACATGATTAGCTTGGATCTGATCATCTTTGCTGCTTCTCATGTTGGCTCCCAATTGATTGACCAGCCATATTTCGCTCTCTGTCTGTCTAATGCCGAGTATTCCGTTGCTCCTCAGCCAGAAGCCCTGGCAGGCTGGACAGTGCCATTCTTCTAATTGATCTGTAATCGGGCGGGCATCTTGTTGGTTGTGATAAGAACCAAGTTGCATATGCAAGGCAATCCCAATGGTAGGTGCAAATGCATGTGCTGCATTGAAACGTACCTTGCTCGTGGTCAGATCATCATCATCATTATTCTACTTCATTCGTTCTTTCCTTGCTATGGGTGTCCAACAAATTTTGCAGCAAAGATATCGAAGATCCTTGCATGCAAATAGAATCTTGCTTGCACAACATAAGGACGCTTTTGAATGGTATTGAAGGGCCCATTCCTCAATGGTACTAGCTTGGCCTTCAGTAGACCAATTACTGCTCCTGGGATGTTGGTATTTGCCAATCACCCTGAACCCTTGCCTTCGTTTCGGGGCGAATTTTTTGCCAGTCAGTCAAGTTGTTAATGCCGTTGTCAAACTCAAACATCTGGTTTACAACTTTGGATGCCCCTAGCTTGCATATCAATGCATACTCTCTATTGTATTGCCAGAGCACATCTGTGGAATGCTGGTAGTTATGTGATGGACATCAGTTATGACCTGGTCCTTCCTCTTCATCAGACGGCCAAGCGACCAAGTATGTTCATCGACTATCTTGGCAATGACCTTGCGGGTCAGGTTTGTATTGGAGCTGAGTCGCTTTGTCAAAGTATTGAATGTCGACTGAATCTTGGCTTGTTGTCATTTCTGGGGGGTGGGGGCCTTAGCTAGCAACCCCATTGGAGCCCATAATTCATAATGCAACATCTTACACCTAATTTGGGCTGGCTGCTTGATCACTGGACTTAAACTGTTATTGTTACAAAATTAAGCCTTGATGCAAACATTCGGGTGCTGTCACACATCCATGACCATTTTATACATCACAGACCAGCTCCGACTACCTGTCCTCAATCATACTGGGTGTGTCATCACACCCTCTTCCAGTAAACTCTTTTACATCTTTACAATGCTTTATGGACAATATAGTAATAGTGTGCACTATACACCATGCCGTAATTTTTGCACAGGACCACATGAACAGTCGCTTTTGCATATCAATTTAACAACTATGAAGGAGACAAACTTCTCGGCATTCTAGGAGAGCACTGATAGTGAGTCTGAGGAAAGCTTGTTAACGCGCCTTCACTAGCTCAACATCAAACTCGAGTGTAGCGTTGGGAGGAATGATGCCCCCGGCCCCTCTGCTACCATAGCCCAGTGCGGGAGGAATGATCTACAGATGTTACAGCGGGTTTAAACGAGCTTCTGCTGTCAGTCACTGATGTATAAGAAAGTGTGCAAGAGAGCAAAGAAGAATGAGGCTCACCAGTTTCCTTTTTCCGCCCTCCTTCATAGGTGGCACTCCTTCGGCCTCAGATCCAATGATTCCAAGATCCCAGCTGCGAAGAATAGGCGGCCAATTCAGTAATCTTCTTGCACATCTTAAAAAATCAAGGCTGTTGATTCAATGGGATTGAAACAACTAAGAGAACTTGGTTTTAGACTGATTTTAAGTTGATGGTAGATTCAAGCATGTATTCAATGCTTTCTTGGCTACATGAAAGTGTGTGTTGCTGCAAGGTTGTGACTCAGTCTTATATTGATTGCGTCGTGGAATGGCAGCAAATATTTAAAGTGCTAGAATTAACCCATTAACGAGGGCACGGAATGCCCGGGCTTGATTGGAAGCGTCAAGAACCAGGGGAAGAAGGAGGCCAAGAAAGGAGAGATTGTAGCGGGACGGGTATACTGGGTATTGTAATCAAATTCAGCTCACGTCCAGAATGAAGAGCAGTGTGAGGACCAAGGAAGTAATGAGATAGAAACTTAAAGATGGAGGCCAAGAAAGGAGGTGGGTAGCGGGATGGGTATACTGGGTAATGTAAACAAATTCAGCTCACGCCCAAAATGAAGAGCAGTGTGAGGACCAAGGAAGTAATGAGATAGAAACTTAAAGATGGAACATGGAACATGAATAAGAAGTAAAACAAGTAACAAGTAATATGACTTTGCTTTACTCCAAGAACTACATTTGACATGTTGCACACTGAACTCAGCATTTTGGTGGAATTTTTAACTCCTCACCCCTGAATGACCTGGCCAATGCCAACAGAGAACGCCAGGGGCTGTCCACGCTTGTAACTGTTATCGAACTCGGCACCATTGCTCAACAGGCGGCCCGCGTAGTGAGCCTTGATACGAGCTCCCTGCGCAAGCGGCGTGTAAGAGGTGAGAAAGTGAGTACTGTTTTGCAATTGCTAGGTGGCAATCCATTTATTTTGCTGCTGAGCCTTTGGTCTTTCGTGTCTGATGCTGCACACTAGTTCTGGAAGGCAAACAGATAGTAGCCTAGAGACTACTTTGCTACGAGGGCTTCTCGACAGATAGGCAAATCGAGCATCCTTGCCTTTACAGGAGATGGTCCAGTTCCCTCCAACTCGTCAATCCATTGCAGTCCGTTCTTTGCTGTGTTCATCTCACCACCGGCAGAGGCAGACATAATAGGGGAAGCCCCTGTGGTTTGTGCCAGTCATGGAGCAGTGCGTGCTACGACTGAACCGCTCAAAAGCGCGTGAACATACCAGAGCTTTGTACCAAACAACACATGGATATGAAATAAGCTGCACCCACCAGCTGCTACGAGAGCCACAGCAGAGAACAGACCCCTCCTCCGCATTGTAGGGGAGGGCACCGACCCTGCAGCACCAGCTGCAGAGGTGGATGAGCGGGCCACAACACGAGGCTGATGCATCAGGCTAGGGCTAAATGCGCTGCGCGCCGATGCCTGTGCAGTACGCATTGATCGGATGTATTTTGAGTGTCCTCGTGTGTGTAGGGAGGTGTGTGTATTTGCGTGTGTGTCTCTGGGCGTGTGTGTGTGTGTGTGTTCGTGTGTATGTGTGTGTGTATGTGTGTGTGTGTTTGTGTGTATGTGTGTGTGTGTGTG
>Ga0307960_1000667_pt1 | contig 19018 bp, 14 predicted proteins | sample OrgLakmetagen542_FD_201832 | JGI IMG/M metagenome (GOLD analysis project Ga0307960, IMG submission 201832) | Saline water microbial communities from Organic Lake, Antarctica - #542 | ecosystem: Environmental > Aquatic > Non-marine Saline and Alkaline > Saline | place: Antarctica: Organic Lake... | reverse complement strand
CCCTTGTGTCTCACACCCCCCACCCACACACCTACTCACTCACGCGCACACACACACACACAAAATCTTAGGTGCTAGGGCAAGCACTGAAAGACCTACCCAGGTCCGAGATCGTGGTGTCCTCAAAGGTGAGTGTCGTGTGTAAGCCTTCTGTGACCTTGCACTGGATTCTAGCTCAATCTGAAGGACATGTGGACCAAAAGTGAGCCCTGATCCCTGAAAGTGATACATCTGTGTTTGACAGGCCCTGAAGCATGCCTTTAAGCTCCGTTTCGGCCCTGCCCCAGATGCACCACACCACACACACACACACGCACACACGCACACACACACGCACACACGCACACACACATACACACACACACGCTTAGTTTAGGTCGCACACTTTGGGAAGCTACCCTGAAAGCTTCTAGAGTCAGTGGTCAGGCTAGGCTCTTCAAGGGTCGCGGGGTTTATTCCGCCGGGTAGCGTATGCTCCACCACCTCACTTCACCCCTTGTGTGGCAAACAGACTTTTACACATGGAAGCACGCCTCCGCCCTCATCACCCTCTGTGCCGGCCACGTACGCAACTGTGTGTTTGAAAACCCCACGCAAAGCGAATTATTGCAAGCGCACACATACAACATGCCTTCATGCAGGTTGGGCGGTACGGCGAGACCACGTTTGACTTTTCTGCTGCACGCGTCACTGCCTCCGTCCACGAGTCCTTGCAGCGCCTGCAGGTAATGCCTTTGGTGTGTGTGTGTATATGCATGTATATGTGTGTGTGTGTGTATGTATGTTTGTGTGCAGTTGTGTGCGTACACAGTTACATGTCCATGGGAGAGCGCAGACATTTAAAACACAGGTTGTAAATTAGGCAGGTTCAAAAGCTTTGCAACGTCATTGTGCATTGTAAGCTGTAAAGGAGTATGCGTGCATCATGCGCTGAAATGGAGTACGCGCGCAATTGAAAGCTTTGCAACGTCATTGTGCACTGTAAGCTGTTATGGAGTAAGCGTGCAGTTGGTGAGCAACTGCTAGTTGCTTGGCCCTTGTATCCTCACAGGTGTCTTACTTGGACATAGTGATTTGGCCCTTGTATCCTCGCAGGTCTCTTACTTGGACATTGTGATTTGGCCCTTGTATCCTCGCAGGTGTCTTACTTGGACATTGTGATCTGCCACGACGTAGAGTTTGTTGACCTGACCCAGGTAAGGAGCATGGGTCCCTACTCTGATCAACGTGAACCTTGATCAAACCGACTCTACACACCAGGACTGTTCAGTTTGCGCAGACCTGGCATGAGGGAGTCAGGAGTGTTCAGATGGCGTTGACCTGGCGTGAGGGAGTCCGGACTGTTCTGTTTGCGTTGACCTGGCATGAGGGAGTCAGGAGTGTTCAGATTGCGTTGACCTGGCATGAGGGAGTCAGGAGTGTTCAGATAACCGAGACCTGACGTGAGGGAGTCAGGACTGTTCAGATTGCGTAGACCTGGCGTGAGGGATTCAGGACTGTTCAGATTGCGTAGACCTGGCATGAGGGAGTCAGGAGTGTTCAGATTGCGTAGATCTGGCGTGAGGGATTCAGGAGTGTTCAGATGGCGTTGACCTGGCGTGAGGGAGTCAGGAGTGTTCAGATTGCGTAAATCTGGCGTGAGGGATTCAGGACTGTTCAGATTGCGTAGACCTGGCATGAGGGAGTCAGGAGTGTTCAGATTGCGTAGATCTGGCATGAGGGATTCAGGAGTGTTCAGATGGCGTTGATTTGGCATGAGGAAGTGGGTGTTGTCCTGAAAAGGAATGGGAGTCGGGAGGGTGCAAAGTAAAACCAGAGAGAGATGGGGCTACATTGAAAACGTATTCCCGGGTGCTTATGTGGCTTGCTTGGTCTCAGTAAGGCGGAGTCCGCATGAAACATTTAAGCCTTCCAGTCAAAGGCGCCTGTGGGTGATGACCTCCTCGAGGGTGCAAAGAGTACTTATGGGGTACAGGAGAGGAATCTGGCGTCAGCTGAGAGGCTGTGTTTAGGGTTGGCCAGGATCAAGTGTATGGTGTTCATTTGAGTACTCTTATGGAGAGAACCTAACCTTTCCGTGCTTAGCAAATACATATATATGCTTGTGGGCTTGTGGCCAATCCCAGCTGTGTGCAATACTGTGTAAAAATGCCTTTTTTTAGGTGTGTGGGAGCCTTGTATGCAGGGCTGCTGCTCTAGTTGACCCAACTCACGTGTGCACATTGAAAGCGGGTGTGGACTTTGTGCATGATGAGTTGACGGTCTCAGGAAAGTAGCTGCATAGCTGTGTGCTTTGACCCGAGTCAAGTGTGCACATTGGTAGTGGGTGTGAGCTTTGTGCGTGCTGAGTTGGCGGTCTCAGGAAAGTAGCTGTATAGTATGCTTCTTCAAGGCCAGATTTTGGATGCCCACCCGTCAGAATGAGGCCCGCTCATAAAAAAAGGTCTTGTTAGGGAGGTTTGCTGGAAAATAGGAGGAAAGGGATTATTTGGAAGGTTTTTAACAGAGCATTGTGTGCACATGTGCCTATGTGTCTGTATAGCTCAACAGAATATAAATACATCATAATTCATAATTCATAAACTATGTTGTGACAAAGGTATGACCAAAAAAATACTTACACCTTAACAGATACACGCAAACACGCGTGCATGTTAATATACACATTACATGCTTGTACGCACGCGCACACATATACACAAACACGCACGCACGCGCGCAAACACACACACACGCATACACACACTGTAACATCACACACACACACCTGCATACACACACCATATACACGCGCAGGTAGCAAGGGAGGCCATCCCTGCTTTGGTCGCCCTCAAGCAGGCAGGCCTTGTCAAGGCCGTCGGATTCTCAGGCCTCCCTTTGGCCATGTTTAAAAAACTGCTGGGCATGATTGATCCTGGTAAGGAATGGAAACGGACAAGGACCAGGTGTGTGTGTGATTACTGCCATGGCTTGCTGCTATGCCAGATCAGAAAGGTGTTGTCTTAAGTCTGCATCACTCTCTTTTGGACATTTTATGAATATGTGAATATGTGATGTGTTGATATGGTATGATGAAGATTGGAGGGAGTCCGGGTATGGCCACAACCGGACGTGACTGCACACACACACACACACATACACACACACACATACACAAACACACACACATATGCACACACATACACAAAAATACGCATACGCACGTACAGATACACACACGCACACGCACACACACACACGCACACACACACACATACACACACACATACACATACACACACACATATACACACACATACACAAAAATACGCATACGCACATACACATACACACACGCACACACACACACATACACACACATATATACACACACACGGACGGACGGGAAACGACTTGTTGTAGAGGCCGACCTTGTAAATTAACTACGGATAAGGTTGCCAAATATAATGTTTTGCTAGGAAAAACTGAAGGGGACAAAGAGTATGTACTCCCACGCAGAACTTGCGATAAAGTTGTCATGAGCTGCAGCTCTAGTATTTGATTTAGGCGGTGTTGGTGGCATCCACGCGCCGTCAACTCGGCACGATTGTGTTGCCATAGGCTTGTAAGAAAAGAAAAATGAAAAAACTATGCAGGCAGTGAAAACCACTCCCCACATTATTAAGGAAAAGGAGCCACTTTGGTACCGAGTACCGTAAAGCTCCTCCACCGCGAAAGGAAAGGAAAAATCATTGGGGATCAGGAGGGTTGCAGGCTTGGCCTGAAACCGGCTCCTGATGAGAGTTGATAACAGTACTGGAAAGGGCACGTCTAGTATGTACAAGTTTAGCAGCAAATTTTACAGAGTACACATGGAGTTTGGAGGCAAGCTTCTTAACTCTTTGAGCATCGAGACCCAGTTCTTTGAAAGGCTTCAGAGTGTGGGTGTTGTAGATGGTGCGCCCACACCCAAAAGGATGATGTGGAGAGTAATGGAGGCGTATCTTAAAAGTTAAAATCGCGAGTTAATAGTCAAAATTCGACTTTTTATTAGGCTTCCCGATTCCCTATTTTTTAATTTTTTGTTTATCTCTTTCTCGGATATTCAAAATCAAAACAAAGAATTAGAGGATGGGTTACTAGAGGTACTTGTCTGTACAACACCAACAAAACATGGGTCAACATAAGTCTTGCAGTCACAGATGTCCAGAGGATTGTAGTTGTGGTTGCACGTATTTGCGCACAAGCTCTGCCATCATTGGACACATTCTCAAGTTAAGTTAATAAGGTAAGGTTACATCACTATATATGCCTCAAAGGGCATTTCAGCGGAAGTTTGGAAAAGGCAAGGAAACTACACCTGGCTAAACAAACACATTCTCAAGGGTCCCGGACCACCTTTTGGATTGGGTTACGGGCATGAAATGAACACATGATTTAGGAGCCTGTCAAATTGTATGACGGCTGAGGGCATTGCAATGCTAGCAAATTTGTTGTCTGGTTTCACATCCGGTGGACGCTTACAGCGTGTATGATCTATTACATGTGAGTTGCGCTGCAAGTACGTGTCTAGTGCCAGGGAGATGATGAGGGGTGTGCAGGATCCAACAAACCAGGCGTGAAATTGAACGCATTCATGCACTACAGATCCAGGCACACAGGGACTGACGTGAGATTGTAATTAAACCAGTGCACTTCCTGCTGCACATGCATGCTGGACATGGTACTGTCTTGGAGTCACTGCACCCTAGCACAGACTGACTTTAGATTGTAATCCAACATCCAAACCAGTGCACTTGCTGCTGCACAGGCATGCTGGACATGGTGCTGTCTTGGAGTCACTGCACCCTAGCACAGACTGACGTTGGATTGTAATCCAACATCCAAACCAAAGCACTTGCTGCTGCGCAGGCATGCTGGACATGGTGCTGTCTTGGAGTCACTGTACCCTAGCACAGACTGACGTTGGATTGTAATCCAACATCCAAACCAAAGCACTTGCTGCTGCGCAGGCATGCTGGACATGGTACTGTCTTGGAGTCACTGTACCCTGGTAGACCAGACACTTCTGGGCATGGTACGTACCTAACTTTGCTCTGTTCACTGTTGCACGTCTTCTGCGGGTCTGTGTTGTGTTTCGGCGTTGCGTGTTTCTTTTTGCGTTTGATTCTGTGGCTTGTAGTGTGCGCCCTCATCTTTATGTGTTTTCTTGCTGGGGTGTTTAGAGGTTATATATATAGAGTGTGCATCTTTGTGTCTTCTTGCTGGGGTGTTTAGAGTTTGATATGATGGCCATTGGAGATTGATTGGAGGGCAGAGCCAAAGGATGCTGCACTCATGCAATTCTGGATTTTACTGCACACGAGCCCTGGTTGCAAATACCACAGGGGTTTGATTTCAGCAAGACAAATGGCTGATTACTTGCTGCTTTGCCTGCTAGACAGCCACGAAATTGTCCAGGAGCTCTGATACAAAGAAACATGCATTTCGTAATGTTTTGCACACCGTGTGACGAAAACTTCTGTGGTCAGCCCCTGCTCTCGTTTTGCTTGTACACGTCTTCATGCAATGCAATGCGCTCCGTGGTTTGTGTGGTCAGTCCACCATGTTTTGCCTTGTTCCCTACGCAACCACCCATTGGGCAAGAAAGGATGAGTTGCGTCTGTTCTTTCCACAGCAGCCTTCAAAAAACAACGCAAGCCTTGACTAATGAACCAATTGCATCCCCTCTCTTAGCTCATACCTCGCTGCATGGCTTTCTTTTCAATGCAGACTTCTGCAGCAATGCATGGCATTCTCTTCAATGCAGACTTCTGCAGCAATGCATGGCTTTCTTTTCCATGCAGACTTCTGCAGCAATGCAAGCCATGACTGACCTGGTTTCGGCCAACTCACATCACACGGACCTATCCTCTCATTATTGCAGGTTCCAGAGTTCCAGGCAAAGGGCTTGGGTGTGATTTCAGCCTCACCATTGGCTATGGGCTTGCTCACAAACAGGGTAGGTGTCGTTGGCTAGTGACCCATTGGCTATGGGATTGCTCACAAACAGGGTAGGTGTCGTTGGCTAGTGACCCATTGGCTATGGGATTGCTCACAAACAAGGTAGGTGTCGTTGGCAAGTGACGCTGCTCATGCCCAACAGCTGTGAGCTGTCAGGTGTGTAAGCCTGTGTGGGTTTGTACCTTATACAGCGTTGCTTTGTTAAAACCAGCTGCCAGCATTGCGTGTTTAAAACAGCGTGTTGTCAGTGTTTGTGCAGAGCCAGCGTGTTTGCGTGAAGCCAGTATGTAAGTGATGCACAGACAATGTTTCAGCAAATATTATGTGTCGCCATTTTAACCAAGAATGTTGTGGACCGTGGGTCCTCTTTCACCAACTTTGCAAACAATTTTCTCCTAAATTCTTTTAAATTAAAACCAAAGGATTATTGAGAATGCTCTGTTGCTCACAAGTGGTTTAACAGCAAACACTTATTGGTATGCAAGCTATTGAACTGTCGGAAAACTTGCTAATTGCGTCTAGGTACAAAAGTCTCACTCCAACTGCCGCTCAAAACAAAATGCCACATGAATGCCATGAAAAGCTGCCAGACTAGCCTCTTGCCTTGAAAAGTAATAATAATAAAAAGTTATAATAATAAGTAGTAATAATATATTGCTGTACAGAATCAGCCGATCCTGCTCACCCTCTGCGTCTTTAGGGCCCCCCCTCTTTGCACCCTGCACCTGCCAGACTAGCTTCTTGCCTTGAAAAGTAAGTATTGCTGTACAGACTCGGTCAATCCTGCTCACCCTTTGCGACTTCAGGGCCCCCCCTCTTGGCACCCTGCACCTGCCAGCCTAAAGGATGCATGTGTGGCTGCAGCTGCACATGCAAAGGCACGTGGTGTGGACATCTCCAAGATCGCACTTACCTACGCTCTCAGGTGAGCGTGCGTGCGTGCGTGCGTGCGTGCGTGTGTGTGTGTGTGTGTGTGTGCGTGCGTGTGTGTGTGCGTGCGTTTGTGTGTATGTGCACGTGTGTGTATGTGTCTGAGGGAGTGTTTATTGTGTGCGTGTGTGTTTGGGAGGGGTTTTATCTGGACGTGCCTGCCTGGTTTTGCGCCCAGTTTGTAATAGGCAGCAATAGGCTTTTTTAGGTGGATTTCGGATGACCGATTTCTTGCCTTTAAACTCTTGCAAAGAGTATAGGCAAGGATTTACAAGGTTTTGTGAAAGGCTTTTCGAAAGTTGAAAATAGTGCAAGTTTCTTGCAGCCCTGCCACCCTCCTCTCAGGGTCTGTGGAGCCTACAACATATCTACTTGTGTATGACAACCACAAAGTTAATCGATTATTAATCTGCGGGCAAGTATCAGGCGTCGTTTGTGACACTTGCTTTCACACCTGCAATGCCTGCACACTGTATTGCCACACCAGCGGCACTGTTTTTCTCGTCCGTACACTGCATTCACCTATCAGGGCTACGGTTTATGTCGGCACTAGCTGAAAATTAATTGACACTAGAGGCCAATCGTGCTGCCCTATCACTGCAAGGTCTATAGTAGAGACTCCATACACTACGACTTAAAAGGCCTACGGCCTGGGTTGGCACCAGCTTGAACGTCCCACACATGTTCAGGCCTGAATTGAGCGTCTCACACTGGCTTGAACGTCTCACACATGTTCAGGCCTGGGTTGGCACCAGCTTAAGCGTCTCACACATGTTCAGGCCTGGGTTGAACGTCTCACACTGGCTTAAACGTCTCACACATGTTCAGGCCTGGGTTGGCACCAGCTTGAACATCTCACACATGCTCAGTCCTGGCCCACCTTCTCATGCATTACTGCTGAGAGATCTTTAATTCAAGCACGCATCAAAGCATTACTGCTGAGAGATCTTCGTTCAAGCACGCATTACTGCTGAGAGATCTTCAAGCATGCATTACTGCTGAGAGATCTTAATTCAAGCACGCATCAACGCAGGACTGCTGAGAGATCTTTAGTTCAAGCACGCATCAAAGCATTGCCTCAAGGCACCTTGACAAACCGCATTCATCCAGGCAGCCAGCACTCTGAAGGGCACGCCCACTGTATGTCAGTAATTCCTGGCCATGAACTCTACTAAATCGTACTGAATCGTCATTTTTCCCAAACGTGCTTGCCTAGGGTGGGTGAGGTGTCCACCACTTTGGTGGGCATGGCAACATCCGAGCTGGTGGATGCAAACGTCGCCAATGCACGTCAGGTGTGTGATGTTGGGTATCTTGCCTATGCTGTTCCTTAATCATTTTCTTCCACACGCACCACATATACGCATTTGTACAATGATGGGGAGAGTCTTCCGTGCGAGCTGCTGGCACACACACTGGCACCAAGCATAATCATAGGCTAACACCTGCACTATCAGGGTAGACATGCGGACACACCTGCAGGAGTTTACAGATGTGATGAAACTAGTCTTAACAGCAGTGCTGAGTTGCCCAAATAATTTGGGTTGGCCAGACCCATGTGTGGCTTGGGCAAGATTTTAGCAAATATATGGTCACAAACATATACTGGCCAACCCTGCAACTAATGGATGAGGCGCCTAATAGTGTGGGGTATCAAGTATTAATGGGACAGGGTGCTCAGGATATGAGAAAGGGGATTTAGGAACATGCTTAGCTAGTTTTTAAAGAATGCCTGTCTGCAGGTGAATTCTGCCGCTGATTAAAGCAAAGGCTGCTTGGTATCAGGCTGAATGGTTAGCTTTTGAATAAGCGCACAGCACTGCCTCTGATTCAAAATTGCCGGCAGCAATGCAGTCTCAAAGCACCGTTTATGAAGGAAGCTTCACCGTTTTTTACATGTCGTTTGTGTAGCTGTTTATTCACCACCACCTCTAGTCTTGTTTCTTTGCAGAGCTCTCTGTGTGTTTATTTGATTTGGCCAATAATGCCGGCTTTGTGTGTGCCCTAAATTATCGCAGGCCCTCGGACTGGATCCCAACCCAAATGCCGCTCTCGAAGAGGAGGTTTTAAAGGAGGTTGTGGAAATTCTCAAGCCCTGTCAAGGCACATCATGGAGCTCGGGACTTCCAGAAAACAATTAATGTTTCATTATTTTTCAAGGTTGTTTATTACTCGTCATGCAATCTTCCAATATGATTCTCGCTGTTTCGGAAATATCGGATACAACTTAAAAATGGAGGATGTTTGGAAATAGGAGGTACAAAGAATTTCGCACACAGCACATGCACTCACACACACACACACACACACTCACACACACACACACACACACACACACACAGACAGACAGACAGGCACACACACCACGCACGCACACACAAAAAACACACACACACTCACACACACACACACACACACACACACACACACACACACACTCGCACACACACACACACACACACACACACACACACACACACAAACACACACACACACACACAACACACACACGCATACGCACGTATGTACACTGAAACGGTTGCCCCTCTTAACCATATCTTTACTGACTACGCAGGGCCTGAGACTTCCTCCTCCCTCCCTCCCTGTAGCTACCCTCTCCTAGGATAGGCCACTTCGGATACGCAGTCTCAGGAAGGGGTGCAGCAGCTACCTCTTCAACAGCATCTACGAAGGCCACCTCAAAGACTCCCGTGCACATAGGGGTGTTGTTGTCCAATGGCTATGGACTTCCTGTGGCAGCTGCTGAAGAAGGTCTTGGCATGGCTACAAGGCTCCCCCAGTCTCCTAGGCCTCGCCCTCACCCTTGCTTTCTTAGGCTACTACCGCTCACGCAACAACAACAACGACAACAACAACGACAGGTAGTACACACACAGACACACATATGCGTGCACACAGACACACACAAACACGTGCACTTCCGGCATACACACAAAATGTGTGTCACAAACATACACATACTTGCAGCACACACACACACACACGCACACAAACATACATACATACGCACACGTACACACGCACACACAGAAGTGCTAGTCAGGCACCCTCCGAGCGTACCCCCAGGAGGAGCACTGGTCGGGAGGTAAGGGGTCAGCGAAATGGCAGCACCAGGTCGCGGCAGCAGCACGAGCAGCAGCAGCAGGCGAGCATTTCTGCCCTTCATGGAGGCTCTGAAGCTGAGTGCAATGATCTAGCGGTGGGAACGGGTGAGTTATGTGGTGTGTGTGTGTGTGCGTGCGTGTGTGTGTGTGTGTGTGTGTGTGTGTGCGCGTGCGTGTGTGTGTGTGTGTGTGTGTGTGTTTGGCCAGAACTGTCGTAGATGTACAGTGTACAGTAGATTTGGCAGGGAAATCTCCGTTGAAGGTCGTACACGGTGAAAATATGTGGTTCTGGCCCAATTTGTGTGTATATGATTGGGATGGGGGTGTATGACTGTGAGAGGGTGCACGGAGCAGGGTTTGTGTGTGTGTGTGTGTGTGTTTGTGCCATAATAGAATGCTGCCTTGCAATACAGGCTCAAGTATGCGAGCAACAATTCACACACACGCACGCATGCCCTGGCGCATACAAATTTAAACCCATGCATATACACAGCAAACGGCACACAGAGGCACACGCACACGCACACGCACGCACACACACACACACACACATACACACACACACAATGTTTCTCGCAACTCGTAGGAGGAAGAAAGGCGACAGGGCAGGGCAAACGTCCTGTCACGTCAAAGCTCAAGGGCTTGCGCCGTGTCACCCTATCACTACCAGGTGTGCATATATGTGTGTGTGTGTGTTTGTGTGTGTGTGTGTGTGTGCGCGCGCACGCATGCATGCACACTTGCATATGTGCGTATGTGTACTCTCTTTTATGTGTGCCTGTCTAAATTGTAAATTCATGCGCTCCAATGTGAATGCTAGTTTTGGATTTATTGGCATTAACAGAGTAGCCAAGCGGGCACTTTTGGTGCACCCACGCCTGAAAGCTGAACTGAGCTATAGGCGCAGGAGGGTTATTTCGACCCTAGACTAGGGTTATTTTGACCCTAGGCTAGGGTTATTTTGGCCCTAGGCGCAGGAGGGTTATTTCGACTTAATATTGGCAGAGGAGCTCAGTCATCACGCCTTACACACCAGCTATAAAGCTATGTCAACAATTGCGTGCAAGAGGACTGCCTTGGCTTTTGCTGGCGTCAGTCAAGCACAGCGGGCACTCGCTGTGTGCCCAAACCCACACCTAACAGCTCCGAACAGTTAAGGCGCAATAAGATACATTCGTAGGGTTGGCCAGAACCGTATTTATACAGGGTATATTATACGCCGTATATGACCGTATATTTGGTGATTTCCTTGTCAACAAAAAGTATAAACACCATAGATATATGGTTCTGGCCAACCCTCACATTTGGCTTTTGTTGGCATGACGGTACGAGCACGTACTTACGTTGCCTTTCCGCTGCAACAGTCATAGATGGTGCTTCCTTAGTGCCAGCTCTGTCGGATTGTGTGTCATCCACACGTGTTGATGTGTGGTGATATGTTGATGGAACCCTGACTCTGCATATTTAAGCTCAGCACGCAGCGATAGTGGCAGACGCATCACATACCGTCACACAGCCCTCTTGTCTTTACTTTTTGGGTATTTTTCAGGGGTGGTGCTTGAGGAGCTCCAGCTGTCGGACAGTGCCACCGTGCTTGGGGCGGAGACGGTGGGCCAAGTGCAAGAGATGTGCAGCGTAAGTTGTGTGTGTGTGTGTCTGCATGTATGGATGGGGTAATTTGACTTTTTGTGTTGGCTTGGGTATGTGTGTGTGTGTGTATGTGAGTGTGTGTGCATATGTGTGTGTACATATGTGTGTGTGCACGCTTGTGTGTCTGTTTGAAGCATACGCGTTGACTTGTTCTCTGAAGGTATAAAGAGAGCGATGTCTTGGTCTGGTGTAAAATGGGGCTGACAAGGAAGGCTGCATGGTATGGTGCCGCTCTGCTGTAGATGACCTGTGATTCGGTAGGGAGAGGAGGCAATATATGAAATTGCATAGAGAATACCGCAGGCATTAGCTTGTGCTGGTGTGCTTTGACCGCCGCGCAGCATATACTGTAAAGCTGATGAGACAGACAAACACACACACTCACACACTCACACATACACAAACAAAATACACACAAACGTATGCATTGACATTCACTTTCCAGGTTGCAAATGTGTACATGATAGCCCACGTGACAGATGACATCGGTCAGGCGGTGGTGACTGGAGCCCTAGAGGCAGCTGGACTGCTAGGCCCCCTCCCCACACAGGTGTGGATCTAGACGTGTACGTACATGCACAGCGTGCTTCAACTAGATCTTCGTGTTGGTGTTGGCCAGGGTATACGCCATCGTCTTTGAGCTGCTGATGGTGGTGGTACGTGGGAGGGGCAAAGAGCTAGAGCTAGAGCAACTGCAGGACCAACGTTGCTTCTTTGTGAGCCAGACTAGATAGCAACATGTTAAACTAATCAGCCATAAGCTGCACTAACGCTTTCTACAGTATGCATGCAAGCGGGCTTGGTTTTGGACCTAAGCACACTTTCTTTCCACTTCGATGTTCTTGTGGCGTTTTTTTTCATATGCACCGCTCTGCCTGATTTCAAAAGCAGGCCATCTTTTCCTAAGGTTGGCCTGAGCTATAAGGTGTACTATATACGATGATTCTAAGCAGGGAAGTCTTCACAGGCACAATCCCACCTACATGGCAAACCAGCATATGTGGGCGGCTTGCAATTTCTTACAGCTTCTTTTGATAGGGGTCCTTGAATGTCAGGACCCTTTATTTGGCTGTTCTGTTTGTTTTGCGTGTGATCATTCAATTTGTGTTTGATCATTCAATTTGCGTGTGATCATTCAATTTGCGTGTGGTCATTCAATTTGCGTGTGGTCATTCAATTTGCGTGTGGTCATTCAATTTGTGTGTGATCATTCAATTTGCGTGTGGTCATTCAATTTGCGTGTGATCATTCAATTTGCGTGTGATCAATCTATCATGTTGATGGCAAACTTGGGTGCGACAAGGTACGCCGCATGGCGAGGTTTTTTTTTGCCAGAGGCTTGACTCTTCCGCTCATACGTAGGGTTGGCCAGAACCGTATATATACACCGTATATTTGGTGATTTCCCTGCCAAAAACACTGTATATACACCGCATATATATGGTTCTGGCCAAACCTACTCATACGCCCTACAGGGTATCGGGTTGGCCAGAGCTGTTTCACGCCATACGTCTGATCTTCCCCTGCCAAATATACCGCACATCACCATTTTTTTACGTGCACATACAGAATAGGGCCATGACTGTCTTATGTAATTCTGGACATATGTCTAACAAGGGATATCACTTCTTCTCTTATATCTTATATACATGTCTAATTTCATCTTTTATCGTGGCTACCAAGCATAGGTAAAAAGTAAAAAGCGACTGCATCATCAGAAGGACCTCTCTGACAGATCGTGCAGTTGCGTCTCACTTGAGCATACACTGTCTAGTGTCAATAAATGTGCATGGTTCTGGACCTCTCTGACAGAGGTTTAGTGCAGTTGCTTCTGACTTGAACATACACTGTCTAGTGTCAGTACATGTGCATGGTTCTGGCCAGCCACATACAGGTTGTTCAACTTTACCTTGTGCGTGTAAGCTTACAAGCCTCACATGTATAACCAATCAGGTGCATTAAGAATCCCTGCCGGGAGCTTTATCTATCCGTGCACGGCCCGTGTTTTCTAGGGACGTACAAGGTTGCGTCGCTGTATTTTGCCTGCTTATGTTTGTTTGGATTGTATCAGTTTTAAACTCTCATAATTATTCTGGCCTCGTTTATCTTTTTGGTATGCTTCTATGATGTTGCTCATCAAAGTAAGTTGCCTGCCTGCTTTTCCCCCCTCCCCCCCCATTCAGCCACTGCTGCTTGCACAGTTACAAACCCCTGCTTTGCGCATGGAAAGGAAAAGTTAAAGACACTCACATACACCAGCAAGCACACGAATACATCATACATATACAAAAGAAAGCAGCAAGCACACACACATACACAATCCACTTCCAAAAGCAAAGAAGCGCATACATGTGCACTCCCCATGCAGTTGCCGCCGCAGCGCCTGCTGTTTTGCAGCACTCAGCCGGGCAAACAGTCTATCGTGCGGCAGATTGAGCCTGACCTGCATATTGATGCTGACATTGCGACGGTGAGTAGCGCTTTTTGTTTGTTGAGGGTGCGGGTGTAAGTGAGGGTATGTGCAGGTTTGGGTAGATGGGTGGGGGGGTTGCACGAGTGGTGTTAATCTGAAAAACAGGTGTTTGTTACAGTAGTGTGTTCATTGTGCATACAGCTCTCTTGTGTTGGTGACGTAGCATCTTACCTACCACTTCTTCCAGCAAATTCCCCCTCCTGATGCGAAATCTACAGCGTGGTGGGGCTATGAACTAGATAGATTCAATTGAATGCCTATCTTGTGAATACCGCCGACATAGTATAGGGATAGGATGTTACTGTTACAAAAGCCACGGTGTGGTGGGGGATTAGAAGAGAAAGAAAAAAGGCTAACGCAGATGCGTAAACACAGTAGGAAGGGAATAGGGGAGGATGTTGTTGTTGCAAAATCTACAGCGTGGTAAGGGTTTGGAAAAGAGTGAAGGAAACAGGCAGCAAACACCACTCCCGGAATGGAATAGGGGTGGATGTTGTTGAAAAATCTACAGCGTGGTGAGGGTTTGGAAAAGAGTGAAGAAAACAGGCAGCAAACAACACTCCCAGAATGGATTAGGGGTGGATGTTGAAAAATCTACAGCGTGATGAGGGTTTGGAAAAGAATAAAGAAAAGAACGCAGCACGCGGAATATTTACCACTACTGGCATGGATTAGGGATGGATGTTGTTAGAAGCTACAGCGTGGCGAGGGCTTACCTGCTGCGGGCACCTATGCTGCCCCCACCCTGAAATATGCTGGATGTGCTGACACTACCAGCGTAGCCTTATCTTAAATCTCAAAGAAGTGATTGTTTCAAGCAGAGTCTTTTCGTCTCTGGTCTTGTCTGCGTAGGTCCAGGAGCTCCGACGTTTTGTGCCTCAAGTGCTGTGGATCAGAGAGGGAGGAGGGGAGGGAAATGGAGGCGCAGCATTGGTGGCCAGTGATCCCTGCTCTGCCAGCCTAGTCGAATACTTTAAGCAAGAGTGACGGAGGTGGCAGAAGCAGATAAAAATAGGCCATGGATGTGTCATTGTTCCAGCAAACTCTCTCCCAACTCTGCAGGCATTGCTAAGATGCATCAGCATATCAGGAAGACTGCTGAATTAGTGCCTACATAAGCCCGCCATTGAGTTCTCTCCTATTGCGGTGGAGGCAGGGATTTTACGGTTTTTGGGCCTAATATTTGGTTCATGTCCTTCATTATTGTGTGGGGACCGGCCACCGCTGTCAATGTATGTAGGTTTTTAAGGTTGGTGTGTTAGATCCAGTCAGTTGCGTATGTAATGGGTTTCGGCACCTGAATATAACATAATTTTACGAAGGTGCAATAAAAAGGAAAAATAGACAAGGGAGGCTATTCCCATAAGCGTGAATTGAATCGCAATAAACACCATACCCACTTCGGCCGCCCCGTTTTAATCGATTTCGTGATTAATATTTAAAGGAATAAAGGTAGAATGTTCTATCAGGTAAGACCTCACAGAAAACAATCGCGATTGCCAACTACTACAATTTTTTGACTACCGAAGCCAAGAAAGGTATTGGAAAGTGTTTTGATCTCCTTTTGAAGGAATTGTTTTGGCTTACTCCTAAATGGTGAGTGGTTGCACTCATTCACATGCGTACAACCACGCAATGTACACATGCAGACGCACGCACGCACGCACGTTCACACATGCATGAACGCATACATGAATGTCCATACGCCCATACACCCATGAACATCCACACACAGGAACAGGATCCAGAGCACCAGTTTGAATGTGGAACGTGTGGAAAGGCTGCAGCATTTCGTTGCACAGGCTGCAAAAGGCTTCACTATTGTAGCAGGAGGTGCCAGAAGACACACTGTAAGTTATGCGTCTGATGTTCACGTACAGATGTGCACCAATTACTTCCTTCCTCGCCCGCACGCACACACACACACACACACGCACACGCACACGCACGCACGCACGCACACGCACACGCACACACACGCACATGTGCATTATTTGTGCAGGGTTTGCTGGGCACAAAAGTGAGTGCAAGCCTCTTCAAGATGAACCAGCACCGTCTCACGAGACACCAACCGCACCCACTTCCTTCCCCCAACCCTTTGAGTACGCTACTCCCCCTCCAAGCCAACCCCCCCCAGTCCCAGCCCCCCCTTCTTCCTCACGCCCTTCTGGAAACCCACGCCGCAACATTCCCCACACCTCCAGCTGCGCAATAACCCCCCCAGCACCAACCCTGCAACATTCACCCCACCTCCAGCTGTGTAGAGCACCACCTGCCCTCTCGCAGCCTAACTCCTCCGCCAGCGCCCAAGCCCAGCAGCTGGAGTCCCACCCTCTTCTTCTCGAAGATGCTGCCGGCTCCTCATGCTCCACAGATCTCGATTCCCCAGGATCTGCCACTAATCTTGCAGGCCAGGCTGCATCAGCTTCAGTTCCAGCAGCAGTACCCTCTTCTCGTGCATCAGGCAGCACCGGTCTGGCGGGCCCAGACATAGCACAGCTTTCACATCAGCCCCTGGACATAACCCACAAAAGCCCACCTACTTCAAGGTCACCCTCGCCTGGTTCTGCAGCACCCCTGCCAGATCAGCCCCCGGACGCAACCACACACGTAAATTGTTGTACTCCAGCGGCTGCATACGATCCGCCTGTATCTCCGATTTCCCCCCCTTTCATTCCCCCTGTGCGGGGTCGTGTGCCCAACATTGCCCTTTCCCGGGCAGCTCACCTTCCCACCCCTCCACCTGCCAACCCCTCTCCAGCCAGCAACACGTGCCTTGCGGTCCCCTCTGCCCCTCCTCCCGTCACGTCACGTTCACTCAACCCCCACGCACATACGCCACACCCACCTGGTCAGTCCTGAGCGTCCCTGATCTCCTCAATTACCACCAGCTTGCACACACCCACACGCATGTTCATGCAAACACACACACATACACACACACACACACACATACACACACACAAGCACACGCCCACACACATGCACAAACAGAACTACGCCACACACACGCACGCCCACATGCACACACATACACGCACACATACATACAAATGCACGCCCACACATGCACAAACATAATTACGCCACACACACGTACGCCCACATGCACACACATACATGCACACATACACGCACATTTACGCACACATACATACAAATGCACGCCCACACACATCACACTCACTCAGGGGCCCATACACACGCGCACGCACACGTACACACATTCACGCATCCATTTACAGGCCCACCCACGTCATCATTAAGGGAATTTCAGCCTCGTCCACCCCCAGGCCCTCCTCCCCCTGCAGCTAGTTCTTCCGCCTCAGCTAGCCATGCCCTCACTCACACACCCACATCAATAGATTGCCGCCCTCCCACGAACACAGCCATGAGGGATCGCAGCCCATCACCCTTTCGCAGGGGCTTTCTTGGGAGGCAAGCTGGACCAGCAGCAGGTGCGATGACATCAAATGCAGGGGCAGCAGCGAGAGCAGGTGTAGGAGCAGTAGCAACAACAGGCGCAATGGCGTCAAATGCAGGGGCAGCAGCAATGACAGCAAAAATAAGTGCGGGAGCAGCAGCAGCAGCAGCAGGAGCAAGACCAGCAACAGGAGCAGCAACAGCAGCAATAGCAGCAGCCGGAGCATCAGCAGCAACAGCAGCGATAATGGGGGGATCAGGACCCACCCACGAACATAGCAGGCCAAACAACAGCAGCCCTCTGCGACGGGGCTTTTTCAACACCAAACATCAACCAAGGCAACAACAGGAGGGGGGTGGCAGCAGCATCCTGGACCAGCTGCAGCATGGAGCGCTCAGCGGCATCATGCTGCCTCAACCCTCTGGCAGCCAACCTGGGAGCACTAGAGGTGTTTGTGTGTGTGTGTATATATGTGCTTGCTTGCTTGCTTGCTTGCTTGCTTGCTTGCTTGCTTGCTTGCTTGCTTGCTTGCTTGCTTGCTTGCTTGCTTACTTGCTTGCTTGCTTGCTCGCTCGCTTGCTCGCTCGCTCGCTTGCTTGCTTGCTTGCTTGCTTGCTTGCTTGCTTGCTCGCTCGCTCGCTCGCGTGCGTGCGTGCGTGCGTGCGTGCGTGCGTGCCTGTGTGCGTGCCAGCGTGCGTGCGTGTGTGCGTGCGTGCGTTCGTGCTGTCCTCTTAGATGATAATGCACTGCTACCTTGGTCCGTGCCCTTACACACACGCACACACACATACACACATAGGACCTGCACTACCCCCTGTGGTCATCAAGGGAAGCGGTTGGCCTTTTCAGAACAGCACTCACATCTGCGCTCTGAACAAGGACACGCTGGAGTTGGTGATGCGATGTTTACCACCAAAAGCGTTGCTGCGGGCAGGCATGGTGAGTTTGTAGTCTGCGTTATAGTTTGTACAAGTACGCATATATTGTACATCTTATCCTCGTATTGGGTGTTGCAATTTATCAAAAGCATTGTGTGGGCAGGCACAATGCGTGCGCAAGCAGCTTACCTTGAATGGTGCTGATGGACACAGGTCCCAACACAAATCTGCGCACATGTACAATTACAAGCATATGCAATTACATGCCGGTCACACGCAAGTTTCCACACAAGCTGCATGCGCAGGTGTGCAAGTCATACTTACGCGCCATCACGTAAAAACTTGGCGTTCATAAGCGTGCACGCAAGCTCACGCAAACACACAAAGAGAAAACACACACACAAACACACGCATGCACACACACAAGCATACAGACAGACAGACAGACAGACAGACAGACAGACAGACAGACAGACAGACAGACAGACAGACAGACAGACAGACAGACAGACAGACAGACAGACAGACAGACAGACAGACAGACAGACAGACAGAC
>Ga0307960_1000655_pt1 | contig 19119 bp, 19 predicted proteins | sample OrgLakmetagen542_FD_201832 | JGI IMG/M metagenome (GOLD analysis project Ga0307960, IMG submission 201832) | Saline water microbial communities from Organic Lake, Antarctica - #542 | ecosystem: Environmental > Aquatic > Non-marine Saline and Alkaline > Saline | place: Antarctica: Organic Lake... | reverse complement strand
TCCGCCTGGCCATTCGGAAGAGCGGTTGCTCCGGGTTCAAATATGAAACCCAATGGGCCGAGGATGTCGCAGCGGACGACAAAATCTTCCACATTGACGGTGTCGATGTTTACGTCAAAGAGGAGCATCTGGCGCTGGTCAACGGTATCGAAATCGATTTCGTGACGGAAGGCGTGAACTCCGTGTTCCTGTTCCGCAATCCGAATGCCACCGCTGAGTGCGGTTGCGGGGAAAGTTTCACCGTCTTTTGATTGACATCAAACAAGGCCCGATAAGGCATGCAAGAACGTGAAGTGGTCCTGACCAAACGCGAGGTAAACGCTCGACTGGTGCTGACAGTGTGTCAAGAGCTTCCCTCATTTCCACAGTGCCTGAGGAGGTAACGATGGCTTGCAACAAACCCGATCATCTTAAAGACGAGAGCTGGGATCAACACTTGAGGTGGCTGGATCTTTTAAGCAACGAGTGTAAAACCAACCAGCTCAAGCGCCGGCGTGAAAACGCAGAACACGGGGGTATAGCTCGTGAACTTTAATGCTGAAGTAACACCAGAAGCCCGTGATTTCCTGATGTCCTTGCTTGCGAAGCAGGAAGTGCCTGGAATGACGGTGCGTGTTTATATGGAGAAGGGTGGCACTCAAAAGGCCCAGACCTGCCTGGCCTTCTGCCCGCCCGGCGAAGAGTCAGCCAAGGATGTCAGGAAAGAGTTTGGTGACCTGATCCTCTATTTCGACGCGGCGAGCGTGCCTTATCTCCAGGACATGCAGATCGGCCTTGATGAAGAGGATGGTCTTCAGACCCCGACGATCAAGGCACCGAACTCAAAAAAACTGGCAAAGCCGCCCAAGACATTCGTTTTGTCAGAAGACTGTAGTGCTTTAAAGGTACCCTCCGGTGAGTCTGTCACGCTGACTCAGGGAGCGTCTGTCTCGATAACCCAGGCGCTCGGCGGCAGCTTCACTGTTAACCACCAGGGCAATCTGTATCGACTGTCCCCAGAAGTTACCCAGAAGCTGGGCTTTCAGTCAGACGCCATCGTGTTCGAACCCCCTGAGGATGGGAAAATCAGTGATCAGCAATGCTGGGATGCGATGCGACTGGTCTATGACCCGGAAATTCCGGTGAATGTTGTCGGTCTGGGTCTCATCTATAAACTGGAGATTGACCAGGACAAGTATTTTGTATTTGTTGAAATGACCCTGACGTCAGCGGGTTGTGGAATGGGCGCCATTATTGCCGGCGACGTAAAAGACAAGTTGTTGCAGGTTCCTAATGTTAAAGACGGCAAGGTGGATGTTGTGTTTGATCCGCCCTGGAGCTACGACAACCTGGAGGAGGAAGCGCGGCTGGAGTTAGGGCTGATCTGAGCCAGTATCGTGACCAGCACTGGCCAGGCAAGCGACCATCAGAAAAAAGTGGAATTTCTGGCCTACTCAGATCCCGCCCTGGAGCAACAACATGCTGACCGATGAAGCTAAACGGATGCGGACCGCCAGAAATGACCGTACCAACAACGAACGAGCCGGATCTGTCGCAAATCTCATGAACAACTCATACTCGCCAGGCCGAGCCCAGGCCATCGCTTACGCCAATGTTGCCCTTGTCAAGTACTGGGGCAAACGTGATGCGAACTTGAACCTGCCGGACGTCGGGTCGATCTCGATCGCGCTGGACGCGCTGTGGACCCGCACCTGGGTGGAACTGGATCCGGCGCTGGAGCGGGATAGCTTCGAGCTCGATGGTCAGATTGAGGCCCACGGTTCAGGGCGCGTGACGGCACTGCTGAAGCGCATGCGCTCCATCGGTGGAAGTGAAACCCGATCCCGGGTTTTCAGCCAAAACAACTTTCCTACCGGCGCTGGTCTGGCCTCGTCGGCGTCGGGTTTCGCCGCGCTGGTGACTGCAGCGGATCGCGCCTACGGGTTGGGTCTTTCTCCCTCCAGGCTTTCGGAGCTTGCGCGAATCGGGTCCGGCTCCGCCGCGCGCTCGATTTTTGGTGGATACGTGGAGATGCACCGCGGCGAACTCCCCGACGGCAGCGACAGCGTCGCCGAACCCTTGGCCGCGGCGGCGGACTGGCCGTTGGCGGTCGTGATCGCGATTAGCGAGCGCGGCCGCAAGTCGGTGGGATCCACTGAAGGCATGCAGCGGACCGCACAAACGTCACCGTTCTATTCGGCCTGGGTGAGCAATCAGCCCGACGACCTGGCGCTGGCGCGAACGGCTATCGCGGCCCGTGATTTCGATGCGCTGGCGCACGTTTCTGAAGCAAGCGCACTGGCCTTGCACGGCCTGGCCATGTCGGCCCGGCCGGGTCTTCTGTATTTCAATGCAACGACCATGGAATGCCTGCATCGCATACGTCGTTTGCGCGGCCGGGGCGTTGCGGTGTTTTTTACCGTCGATGCCGGCCCCCAGGTCAAAGCGATATGTGCACCGGAAGCGGCAGATACGGTGGCCGCCGCGCTCGAGGGTGTGGCCGGCGTAACTGAGATTCTGCGTGCTGGGCTGGGCGGCGGTGCGGTGAGCATGGACGACAGTCAGACGTGAATGTGAACTGCGTCCAGGCCTCTGCGCCAGGCAAACTGCTTTTGATTGGCGAATATGCCGTGCTCGACGGGGCACCGGCGCTGGTGATGGCGGTGGATCGGCGGGTGAAAGTCCGGTTGCAGCGGGCATCGAGCGGTACGGGCTGGTTGAGTGCCGTTCAGCTCGGATTTGAGCGGGCAGCCATGCGGGTCGAGGGCGATGTGTTGCGCTGCGATGGCGCAGACTCCTCCGTGCTGGGCCTGACCGGTCGGTTGATACCGAGCATCATGCGGGTGCTGGGCCGGTCACCCGGCGAGATCACGACAATGAACGTTGAAATCGACTCTGGGGCCCTTTTCGAATCCGACCGCAGACGATTGATAAAGCTGGGCTTGGGCTCCAGTGCGGCCGTCTGCGCGGCACTGGCGGTGGCGTTGACCGAGTGGTTCGCGGGGACGGCAGGTCCGGCGGATCCGCACGCGCGCCTGCGTCGATGGTTGCCGGTTTATCGCGAATCACTGGGCGCCCGTGCCAGTGGCGCAGACCTGGCCGCGGCGTTTTGCGGTGGTATCAGCGAATTTCGATCCACCGACGAATTCGCGATCTGCACACCGACGAACTGGCCAAAGGATCTACATTGGCGCGCAATATGGACCCGTCAGGCTGCCCATACCACGGATTTCGTCGGTGCGTTCGATACCTGGAAGCTGGCGGATCCTGTTAGTGCAGGCCGGATCCGGTCCCGCCTGGACGAGATTGCGCGCCACGCCGCAGCCAACGCGCACGACGGGGCTGTCCTGTTCGATGCTTGCGCCGCCTACGCCGCTGAGATGGTCGCGCTGGGCGATGCCATGGGCAAGGAGGTCATGACCGCCCCTCATCGACGGCTGGCCAAGCATGGACACGAGTGCGGCGTGGTCTACAAGAGTTGTGGCGCCGGTGGTGGCGACCTTGGAATTGCCCTGGCGCGTGATGCAGAGAAACTCCGGGCATTCGAGCTCGGCGTCTCAGATTGCGGTGGGGTTCCCTTAAACTTGGCAATATCGGAATTTGGCGCAGAAGCTGCGTGGCGCCCGGAGCCCGAATCGGGCAGAAAACTTTAACAAGGAACGAGCATGGCAAGAATTCCCGAGTTCTACAAACTTTCGGTTTCTCAGCGGGTTCGCGAAGTTCGCAAGCAGGGCCTGCTTTCGAACCAGGATTACCAAGCGCTGGCTAGCGGCAATCACACGCTCTCGATCCAGTCGGCCGACAAGATGATCGAAAACGTCATCGGTGTCATGGGGCTGCCGTTGGCGCTGGGCCTGAATTTCCTGATCAACGACAAGGCATACGCCATTCCACTGGTCGTGGAGGAGCCTTCGATCGTTGCGGCGCTGAGCTCTGCGGCCAAGATCGCACGGGCCGGCGGCGGCTTCCGGGTGGAAAGCTCCGAGCCGATTTTGATTGGCCAGATCCAAGTCGTTGACGTACCGCATCCGCAGCGCGCCAAGGCGGCACTGTTGCAGCGTAAAAGCGAAATCCTGAACCTTGCCAACAGCCTGCACCCAAACATGGTGGCTCGCGGCGGCGGTGCCAAGGACCTCCAAGTGCTGATTCACCCATCATCGGGCCAGCGCGGTGACATGGTCGTCGCCCACCTGCTGGTGGATACGTGCGACGCGATGGGCGCGAACCTGGTCAACACAATGTGCGAAAGCGTTGCTTCACTGGTCGAGAATATCGCCGAAGGCAAGGTGTTCCTGCGGATTCTTTCAAATCTGACCGATCGAGCCCTGGTCAAGGCCCGGGTCTCGATTCCGCTGGACGCGCTGGCCGGCCGCGGCTTCGATGGTGAGCAGGTGCGCGACGGAATCATCCTGGCCAACGAATTTGCCTCGATCGACCCCTACCGTGCAGCGACCCATAACAAGGGCATCATGAACGGAATCGATGCCGTGGCGCTGGCCACAGGCAACGACTGGCGCGCCATTGAGACGGGCGCCCACGCCTGGGCCGCGCGCGGGTCCCATTATACGTCGCTGACCCAGTGGACGCGGGGCGAAGACGGCTCGTTGGAAGGCGAGCTTGAGATTCCGCTCAAGGTCGGTATTGTCGGGGGTGCGCTGCAGTCCAATCCCACGGCGGCAATGAACCTCAGGCTTCTGGGCGTGAGTTCGGCGCGCGAGCTGGCCGAAGTGATGGGCGCGGTGGGTCTTGCGCAGAACTTTTCGGCAATCCGCGCGCTTGTGACCGAAGGCATCCAGCAAGGCCACATGACGCTGCACGCCCGAAGCGTGGCAGCCGCGGCCGGTGCAACACCCGAAATCTTCGAAACCGTCGTCGACCGGCTAATCGAATCCGGTGAGATCAAGATCTGGAAGGCGCGCGAGTTGATCGAGCAGGTCGTCAACCCACGCGTAAAGGCCGTTGAGGAGCAGCCTCAGTCTGAAACCGCTGCCGAGGAACGCAACGTATCCGGCGGATACGGCAAGATCATCCTGCTAGGCGAGCACGCAGTTGTTTACGGGCGGCACGCGATCGCGACGCCGATACCGTTGGCTATACAGGCGCACGTGCAGCGCGGCGGGGACGGCGTGCAACTGATCATTCCGCGCTGGGGCGTAGAGCAGAGATTGCACCGAAGCGCAGAAAAACAGCATTCTTATGAGAAATCCTTGGCGATTATTTTCAAGACGCTCGGACTCGAACGCGAGAGCATGCGCCTGGAAATCTTCCCCAACGTACCGCGAGCCATGGGGCTGGGCGGGTCGGCGGCTATCGCGGTGGCCACCATTCGTGCACTAGACCGCTGTTTTGAACTCGGCCTGAACGATGGGCGCGTCAACGAGCTGGCGTTCGAGTGCGAAAAGATCGCGCACGGTACGCCATCGGGTATCGATAACACGCTCTCGACCTATGGCCAGACCATGCTCTTCCGTTCCGGTGAATCGCCGCTGCGCAAGGTGATCGAGATCGATCAGGCCGTGCAGCTGGTCGTCGGTATCAGCGGTATCGAGAGCCTGACCGCGGCGACAGTCGCGCGTGTTCGCAAGGCACGCGAAGCGCACCCCGAACTGTACGAGAATATCTTCAACCAGATCGATTCGCTAGTGATCGAGGGCGTGGATGCGCTGGTTGGGCACAAGCTCGAGACGCTGGGGGAGCTGATGAACATTTGCCATGGCCTGCTCAACGCGATGCAGGTGTCGAGCTGGGAACTGGAGGAAATGATCCAGATTGCCCGCCGCCACGGCGCTCTCGGGGCAAAGCTCACCGGTGGCGGTGGCGGTGGTTCCATCATTGCCCTGTGTCCACCGGAACCCGGCGCTGCCGATCGCATAGAATCGGGTATCCGTGAAGCCGGCTATCAGGCGATTCAGGTTACAATAGGCGGTAAGCCGAAAAATAAGTGAGGATATGCACGAAAAAGTATCGTTCGATGACGAGCCCCTGATACTCGTTGATGAAGATGACAACGAGGTTGGTTATCGCTCAAAGAGCGGGCGGCGAAGCCCGGGTGCACCCGGCTGAAATCACCGACTGGCGCTGGGTGCCCATCGAAGAAGTGACTCGCGAGCTCGAAGACGCGTCATCCGAATACACGCCCTGGTTCAAGATGGAATGGAAGGAACTGATGGACCAGGGGCGCAACCATATCGACACTAGATAGTGAACGAACTGCCGCAACCACAGGTTGAGCTAGCGTTCGGGTTCTGCACGACAAACTGGGCTCCTTGTAGCCCCTCCTGATAATCGACCATTGCGCCCACAAGATACTGATAGCTCATCGGGTCGACCAGCAGACTCATGCCGTCTTTTTGAATCACCGCGTCTTCATCATCTTGTACTTTATCGAACGAGAAGCCGTACTGAAATCCAGAGCAGCCGCCCCCCGTTACGAACACCCGAAGCTTCAGGTTCTCGTTGCCTTCTTCTTCGACCAATTCACGTACTTTGGACACCGCACTTTCACTGAGAAACAGCGGGGTTGTCGTGTGTTCCTGGACTATGCTCAAAATTGCCTCCGGGTACTTTGATATTTGATTGCTTTTTACATCACGTGTTTGGCTGTGCTAAACGTTGCAAATGTTTTTTAGCGATGGGATCGCCCTGCTCTGCTGCAAGACGATACCAATGAGCCGCCAGGGTAATGTCCTGCGCGATACCCGAGCCATTTTCGTAGAGCTCGCCCAGACTGCGGTGTGCCAAGGCAAAATTTTGTTGTGCAGCGAGCTGCATCCAATAAAAAGCGATGGTCTCATCTTTTGGCACTCCACGGCCGCGCAAATATCGCATCGCCAATAAACGTTGCGCACGGGCGGAGCCCTGCCCAGCATCGGTTTGTAAGCCCACCACCGATTCTTCCCATGTCAAAAACGCCTTTTTTTCGTTAAGTTCATCAGCCATGCCCATGGCTCCTATCGATCTTTTCGTCACGCCTCATAACGTCTACGCTCAGTTGGTTTTCGATCAACTTTCCCGTTACTTTTTAGGTCATGACGAACAGCTATAGTACGACGACCCGCCAACCTCAAAGAGCTCCAGCGGCTTCAGCCGATAGTATTTTTCCTCTACGTCTTTCGATTGCTCGGCGTACGGCTGCGTCATGATTTCCTGAAGCTCTCGCACTAGAGAGTAGTTACCGGCAGCTGCTTGCTGATACGCAGGCACAACGAACCACTCCCGCAAACTGTATTTCGGGTTGACCAGTTTCATCTGTTGTGAGAGCCCCTCACGAGAGCGTGGCGCAGTTGCAGTTGCGTCGGTTGTGCTGACAATGCCGGCAAGCATTTTCCATTTTGTGAGCCACTCCGCCCAACGCTTGTCCATGCCTTCGAGGTCTGTTTCAAAAGCTGAGCCTTTGTAAAAGCTTTTTTTGAGTAGGCCAATGTCGTCGGGCACCGTCGAGAGCTGGCGGAAGAACATGGTGTAATCGACAGGCGTTTGAACCATCAGCGTGGCGAGCTCACTGAACAAGGCCTCGTGAAAGGTGGCGAGTCCGAGTTTGGCAGCCCACATCTTTTCCATCTGCGCGCTCATCACTTTTGAAAAATCACTTTGAATCTCGTCGATCTCAAGCAGACAGTCCTGATGCGCCGTCAGCAGCGGGCGCAACGCCGAACAAAACGTGTGAAAATTGCGTTCTGCCGCCATCGGTTGGTTCAGAAACGAGAAGTGATGCCCACCGCCCGTCCATGGCTGGTACTGCGGATCAAACACATCGCAAAATCCGAAAGGACCGTAGTCGAGCGTGAAACCGCCAGCCGCACAGTTGTCACTGTTGAAGTTTCCCTGGCAGTAGCCGACACGAACCCAGTTCGCTACAAGCGATGTGAGTCGGCCGCGGAACTCGCGCGCAAGCAACACCACTTTTTCGCTGGTTGCCAGGTTCTGATCGATGACGTCACTGTATTCACGATCGATCAGGTGCAACACAATCTTTTCGAGCTCCTCCATCGCTTGTGGGTATTCCTTCTTGCGGGCACGGCGGGCGAAGAGCTCCAGTTGACCAACCCGAATGAACGACGGTGCGACCCGGGTCGAAATGGCGACAGCGTCCGCTACCAGCGTGTCCGGATCTCTTGAATGTGAGCCTTCCGAATACCAGGGCCGCCTGACCTTCTCCGTTTTCGACACGTACAAACTCAGCGACCGTGACGTTGGCACCCCAAGCGCGTGCATGTGCTCCTGCGCCAGAAACTCCCGAACACTGGACCGCAAAACGGCCCGGCCGTCGGCGCCACGGCAATAAGGCGTCCGGCCGCCACCTTTTAGCTGCATTTCCCAACGCTGACCGTTAATGACGGCCTCAAGCACCGAAATGGCGCGACCGTCGCCGTATCCGTTGCCGGTTTGGAACGGGCACTGTTGGGTGTATTCAGTGCCAAAGATGGAAAGTGCATAGCCACACGCCCACCCGACCTGGCGCATCGGCTCCGGAACGAACGCGATGTTGCCGGAGAACACGCGGATGAAGTCGGCCGACTGCGCCATTCTGTCGGCGAAGCCCAGTTCGCGAAACAGGTTTTTGCTGTGAGCGACGTACTCCGGGTTTTCGATTGGCGTGGGATTGACGGGAACATAGTGGCCCGTGAAGACTTGTCGTGGGGCGTGGTCGCGTCCATTTACTTTCGCGTCAGGGTCGCAGTTGAGGGAATCCATGAGCGAATAGTTTGCCAACGTTGCAAGATCGTCGAGGGTCGAAACAATAGGGGCGGTTTTCTGGGGCGTGCGCTTTATCACAAGGGCTCCTTATGGCGCGGATAGAAAGGTTGCGTTCCCGCTGCGTGGTCGGTCACATCAATAATCTCCTCGATTTCTGGGGCGACTCTTTTGAGCATGACTTCGAATCCCTGCCTCAGCGTTACCTGAGAGGAAGCGCATCCCTGGCAGCCGCCGCTCATGGTGATGGAAAGCTTCCCTTGCCGGACCTCCACAATAGAAATCTTTCCGCCGTGGTTAGCAATTGAACGATTGACCTCTTTGTCCAGAAGTTCCTGAACAGCCGACGTAAGCTCTGCATCGGTTCTTCCTTGCGTGCCGTTATGAACAGACATTTCCAGAATCGCCGGCACGCCAGTACGCAGTTGCTTACGGATGGCCATTCCTATATCTGCTTTCAGCCCTGACCACGAGGCGGCTGGCTCTTTGCACACGGTCACCACGCTATCGGCAATGAGCAGATTAGCCACGCCAGGGAGTGCGAACAGTTGCTCGCCGAGCGGCGAACCAACGGCTCGTTCTTTGTTGCCAAAAAAGAAGGGACCGCCGGGATGCAAGGTACGACTCACGATGAACTTACACGTGTCGGGGTCGGCAAGCGAAGACTCCGCACGAATACTGACCGGCTGATTCGAAAGCAGGAAATCAGACATTTTCAACATCGCTTGCTGCAGCGCGCGCACCCAATGCACGTAGGTCGTTAAACGAATAGATCCCGCTGTTGTGGCCGTCGTTCCAATCGAATTTAATTGCGTAGTTACCTATACTCGTGATCTTTTGCGGAGCCACATCATGGCGTATGGTTTTTGGATCGAGTAGCTTGCGTCCGCTCATTTCCTCGATGCAAAGGGCGCACTGGCATGCCAGGCGCAGATCGCGGACGTCAAAGTCGTCGCGATGACCATCCTCCCAGAGGATAGATAGCGTGCGCGGATCGCGACGCAGTAAACCGATCGGAGTGTTCTGCGATCCGGCAGGCTGCGCTGCACCTTCCGCCCAGCCAGGCGCTCCCTCGTTGCTGTCCCATGTCCAGACAAAGGGCTTCAGTACCGTGACCGACTCGTTGAGCTGCTCCGCAAGCGCCGTGGCAATTTCGGCATACACCTTGGCGCTGACCGACGCTGGCTGCTCCGCCACTATCGGGCGCCCCTCATCACCGCAGTCAACAACATCTCCATCGAGAGGCAAAGCGCCCAGAAATGGCACGCCAAGCTCCTCGCTCATTTGCTCTCCGCCGCCGCGACGGAAGATATCCGTGTTCTCGCCGCAGTGAGGACAGGTAAAGGTGCGCATGTTCTCGACGAGCCCAAGAATCTTCACCTGCACCTTTTCGAACATGCGCAAGCCTCGGCGGGCGATCTTGAGGCTCACGGCCTGGGGTGTCGTGACAATCACCACACCCGACAGCGGCATGCTCTGTGCAAGCGTCAACTGGACGTCGCCGGTGCCAGGTGGCAGGTCAAGAATCAGGTAGTCCAGCGATCCCCACTGCACGCCGTCGACGAACATTTTCAGATATTTCCCCACCATCGGTCCGCGTAAAACAGCCGGCTGATCGTCGTTGGTGAGCATGGCCATCGACACCACCTTCAGGCCGTGCCCCTCTGCCGGGATCATCTTGCCACTCTGGGTCGTCGTTGGCTTCTCACCGGTTGCAATGCCGAGCATACCGGGAATACTGGGGCCAAGAATGTCGGCGTCTACGATTCCGACGCGCGCACCGAGCTGCTGCAGTGCCAGCGCCAAATTCACACTCACCGTGGATTTCCCGACGCCGCCTTTGCCACTTCCAACGGCGATGATGTGTCTAATTCCCGGCAGTTTGTCTAAACCACCGTTCGACATAGATGACGTGCCAGGCGCGTGGGGTTGATTACGGTCAGTGGTCTGCATGGTTAAGTTCCTTGTATTTTCGATTAACGGGAGAGAAAGTGGCTTTGATCTCTGCCGCCAAAATAACAACCAATCCCAGTTCATACACTTATTGCCTACCATCATTTTGCGAAAGTCGATAAACCTGAAACTCAATAGGTCGGCATCGTGCCGTCGATTTGCAGAGCCCAGGTTTGGGGCGTAAAAGTGCGCATTGCCAGCGCATGAATCTCCGAGCCCATCCGATCTCCGAGTGCCAGATAAACCAGTTGATGCTGCTGTATCTTATTTTTGCCGGAAAATTGCTGGCTCACGATGACTGCTTCGAAGTGCTGGCCGTCATCGCCCTGCACTTCCACATGATCGCAGGTCAGGCCATTCATGATGTAGTCTCTTAGATCATTCGCTGTCAGCACTTTATCCTCCTAAGGGTTGCCAAGGCCTCGTGACCTTCACCAATACAACAGGTTTATAGTATCGTTCCGAAACTATAATTTTGTCAAGATAGTTTAAAAACGCGACTTTTAAAACATAACGAAAGGGGGGTTGAATATAGACAGTCGTGCGATCGCAGATTTGGTCTATCACTTGGAGCGTATCGCGAACGCCGTTCGCCTTTGACATTAGCTTGCGCATTTCTCTGGCTGCCGATGTGAATTGTCAACAGACCCTAGTCGTCTGACAGTTTCACCACCCTCAATCGTAGGGCATTCGTAATGACGCTTACCGAAGACAGCGACATTGCCGCAGCCGCAATGATGGGCGACAGCAGGATGCCGGCAACCGGGTACAAGACACCTGCGGCGATTGGCACGCCCGCGGCGTTGTAAACGAACGCGAAAAACAGGTTCTGCCGGATATTGCGCATGGTTGCCCGTGACAACTTCCGGGCTTCTACAATGCCCATCAGGTCGCCGCGCAGCAGCGTAATACCCGCGCTTTCGATGGCCACGTCAGTCCCCGTACCCATGGCAATACCGACGTCTGCAGTGGCCAGGGCTGGCGCATCGTTCACACCATCGCCGGCCATAACCACAATGTGACCCTCATCCTTCAGACGCTGAATGATCTTGCCCTTGTCTTCCGGCAGTACTTCCGCTTCCACTTCGTCAATATGGAGTTTGCGGGCCACGGCTTCAGCGGAAGTCCTGTTGTCCCCGGTCAGCATCACCACTCGAATACCCTCCTTTTGCAGAGCGGCTATGGCTGCTTTCGTGGTCTCCTTGACCGGGTCCGCAATCGCCAACAAACCGCATATTTTTCCATCCACGGCCGCAAAGATCACGGTGGCACCGTCTTTTCTCAGCTGGTCCGCCTCTTCCTCAAAGGCGGAGGTATCGACGCTTTCTGATTCCATCAGCAATCGATTGCCAAGCAGAACCTTTTTACCATCGATTTTGCCTGTGACACCTTTGCCGTTCGGAGAGTCGAACTCCTCGGCGCCCGGCAAGGTCAGCTCCATGGTTTTGGCTTTATCGAGAATTGCATTCGCCAAAGGATGCTCGCTGCCCCTCTCCAGGCCACCGGCGTAGCGCATCAGGTCGTCCTCGCTGAAACCGTTTGCCGGCACCAGCTTCGTCACCTGGGGTTTGCCCTCAGTCAGGGTGCCGGTTTTATCCACCACCACCGTGTCGACTTTCTCCATGCGCTCCAACGCTTCAGCATCGCGGATCAAGACGCCGACCTGGGCACCGCGTCCAACGCCGACCATAATCGACATGGGGGTTGCCAGACCCAAAGCGCAGGGACAGGCAATAATCAGCACGCTCACCGCCGCGATGAGACCAAAGGCCATGGGCGGCGTTGGCCCGAAAATCGACCAGACAATAAACGCAATGACGGCGATGAGAATAACCGCCGGCACAAACCAGCCGGCAACTTTGTCGGCCAGCCCCTGAATCGGTGCACGGCTGCGCTGAGCGCTTGCGACCATCTGCACAATCTGGGACAGCATGGTGTCACGCCCGACTTTATCGGCTCGCATGATGAAACTGCCCTGCTGATTGATGCTGCCGCCAACAACCTGGTCGCCCGCCTTTTTGCTGACCGCCAAAGGCTCTCCGGTCACCATGGATTCATCCACATTCGAACTGCCTTCAAGGACTTCGCCATCCAGTGGCACCTTGTCGCCGGGGCGAACCCGAAGACGGTCGCCGACTTTTACCTGATCGAGCGACACGTCGGACTCGCTGTCGTCATCTTCGAGCTTTCTTGCGGTGGCGGGCGCAAGGTCAAGTAAGGCTTTGATGGCGCCTGATGTTTTCTCCCGAGCCCGGAGTTCAAGCACCTGGCCCAACAAAACCAGCACTACGATGACGGCGGCGGCCTCGAAATACACGGCGACCGAACCATCTGCCTGCTGGAAGGCCGCCGGAAATATTTGCGGCGCCAAAGTCGCTACCAGGCTGTAGGTCAGAGAGACGCCCGTGCCAATGGCAATAAGCGTGAACATATTCAGATTTCGGCTGAGGATCGATTTCCAGCCGCGAACAAAAAAGGGCGCACCGCACCAGACGACTACTGGCGTGGCCAAAACCAACTGAATCCAGTTGGAGATTTGCGGGGACACAATCTGGTCTATCTTGAAAAAATGGCCACCCATTTCAAGCAAAAACACAGGAAGCGCCAAGGCCAGACCGATCCAGAACCGACGAGTCATGTCCGTGAGTTCTTCGGAGGGTCCGTCATCAAGGCTTACTTCTTCTGGCTCCAGGCCCATGCCGCAGATCGGGCAGTCACCCGGGCCTTGCTGGCGAATTTCCGGATGCATCGGGCAGGTGTACATGGTGCCGGGTGCTACTGGCTCTGCCTTTTCACTCTTATCACCCAGGTACTTGTCCGGGTCGCCTTCGAACTTCGACTGGCATCCAGACGAACAGAAATACCAGGTTTTGCCTGCATGCTCGCTGCGATGCTCTGCGGTATGAGGATCTACCGACATCCCGCAAACAGGGTCTTTTGCGGAATGCTCTTCTTGGTTTTCATGTCCGCGATGATTGTGCTGTTGTTCACTCATTCCGTGCTCCTGTTTTATCCGCGGGCCAATCGGCAAAAGCGATAAAATACAACAACACCAGATTGACCATCGGAATCAGCATCAAGAACCCCAACCAGCCCGGATATCCCGCACGCTGGCATATTCGCCAGACCGGTATGACGACTACAATCGCAATTACCAGCATCCACAGCCAGTGCCCGGCCCACATGGTGTTTCCAAACATGCTTTCGTTCATCATGGTATTTCCTCCCTTTCAAATTGTAGTCATTAATGGTGGGAACTGGTTGTGCTATTTTTTGAGGACATAATTCGACCATCCTTTTTTGGTTATCATCTTCAATCCAGAAGGCCCGATTTAAAATCTTGTATCCAGATCAAGTAGAGACTCATACCGTGTTGTCATCATTGCTGGCTCGCGAAGCAGCCGCGAGTTGGCGCCAGCTGCCCCAACGAGGGATAAACATCGGTACTTGCCGCCTATAGTTGCGATAAGCGTCTCCGAACTGCTTCAGTACTTGCTGCTCCTCACGTCGAGCCAGCCAGGTGTAGACCAGCACGATCACCGGAAAAAGGCCTACCGAAAAGAGCGTTGGCCAATGCACCACGCCTTCTCCAAACAGAGCAATGAAGAGCCCTGTGTACTGGGGATGCCGCACATACTCATACAACCCGTCTGTCACCAGGCGATTTTCTCCTCGCGCCTTGTGAACCTGGCGCCAGCCCTGAATAAAGAGCCCTATTCCCGTAAATGCGATCCCGTAGCCAAGCAACATTGAGACAAGCATGCCGGTTTCGCCAAGCCCAACCAGGGTCGACCATAGACTGGCGCTAACATACTCGCTGTCGAGACCGAAAAAGCGCACCAGCAGATAGATAGTGAGCGGAAAACCGTACATTTCAGCATAAAGCGCGATGATAAAAGCCTGCACCACACCGGCACCGGCCCACTCTCGCCAGTTCTTTGGCGCAAAATATCGATAAAAAAACCAAGACACCAAAACGATAACGATCAGTGTAATGCCCCAGGCTCCAGCGTGGTTGAAGGACTCATTCATAAATCGTCCATCCGGCCAACCTGACTAGCCAGGCTGATATAACAACAACAATGGCAATGACCAGCATCCACAGCCAGTGCCCGGCCCACACGGTGTTTCCAAACATATCGCCGTCCATCATGGGATTACCCTCCGGTTTACACTGTGAATATCAGTGATGGTGTGCATTAGACTCATCACTGTTCATCGCCTTACGTCTGGCGGAAGACTTCAGGAATATCTGCTCGGCAACCGCAATAACAATCATCGTGACCACCGCCACACCGATCACAAAGGGGTCAGAGTTCAGTTTGACCCAAACAAAGCCGCCCAGAACCATCAAATCCAGACCGATCGCGACGGCGGGAACCCACCTCTTGGCCTTTACATCCTGATACAGGTAGCGCAGCACGCCCCAGTGAATCGAGATGTCCATAATCAGATAAAAGATGATACCGAGGGCCGCAATCCGTGAGAGATCAAAAAAGGCGGTCAGAATCAGGCCCAGCACCACGGTATAAACAAGCGTGTGTTTCTGGATGCTGCCCGGCATACCAAAGTGGCTGTGGGGTACCAGTTTCATCTCAGTCAACATGGCCAGCATGCGGGAAACCGCAAAAATACTGGCCAGAATGCCCCCCGCGGTCGCCATCATGGCAATCGCCACGGTGAACCACAGACCATAATCACCCAGTGCCGGACGCGCTGCGGCAGCCAGGGAGTAATCCCGGGTCTCGATGATTTCGACGAGGGACAGATTGCTAGCAACCGCAAAGCCCACCAAGGTGTAAATAACCACGCAGGCGGCAATGGAGATCACAATGGCGCGACCAACGTTACGTTTCGGGTCTTTCACCTCGGCGCCGCTGTTGGTGATGGTGGTAAAGCCCTTGAAGGCCAGAATGCCCAGTGCCGTTGCGCCCAGAAAGTTGCCGACAACACCGGTTTCGCCACTGCTGGAAAAGTCGACCGCAAGGCTGTCAGCTAACCATACGCCCACCAGCCCGAAGGCCAGAATGCCACCAATTTTCAGGACACCAATGAACGAAGCGACGCCCTGAATCCAGCGATTGCCCAGAAGGTTGATCATGAAGGCCGCCAAAATAAGCGACACGCCCAGTATCGGTACCATGCGCCCGCCCTCATCACCCCCGAACAGTTGCATGGTGTAAGACCCAAACGTGCGGGCCAGAAAACTCTGGGCGATCACCATCGAGAAATACATCAATAAGGCATTGAAACCCGTCGATAAGCGATCGCCGTAGGCCTTGTGCAGATACATGCCAATGCCACCCGCTGACGGGTAAGCATTGGAGATTTTGATATAGGAATAGGAACTGAAGGAAATGACGATTGCGGCCGCCAGAAAAGCCAGCGGAAAGAGCGCACCTGCCATTTGCGCCATTTGTCCGGTAAGCGCGAATATGCCGGCGCCAATCATGACACCGGTGCCTAGCATGACCGTTCCTGGCAGCGTCAGGCTGCCTTCCTGATAGCGCGAGGTTCTATCCTGGTCCTTGCTCATGCAACTTCCTTTTATTTTTTCATCGGTGGAATTTTTGAACAGCAGAAGGGATCAAGGTTGGCGTTGGCTCGGAGGTTTTCATCGCCGAATCGGTACCCTGCTAGTTTTCTGCGCTCCCACCAACCGCCCTTCAAATGGCCGCCGTGCGATCCAACCAGTTCAATTAGAGCATCGGTCGACCAATGGGTGGCATCAAACGTGACAATCAGCTGATTTTCCGATTTACGCTCGGCAAAATCGACGCACGGATGATGATTCAGCTCCTCAATGAAGTCCTTCCACTGAGTTTCAGTAAGGCCTTGGACTGCGAGTTTGCGTCGGAGCAGAAATTGAGCCTGTTTTGTTGCTTTATGAGCTTTCGTCATGAGTTTCCCCTGTCAGCCGGTGCTCTCAGGGTCTATCACAACACGCCAGGCTGAATTCCAACTGAAAAAGGCAGGGGTAAGCGGTCTATTCGACCAAAGCTTGAGTTACATCAAATTGTGCAGAAAAAAGGCCGAGGACGCATGTCCAAGGCCCGTCTGTAGTGTCAGAAGAGAAGCCGTGCTCCAACTACCGCAAACCAGTCCTCTGTGCCGCCGCCGTCTTCTCTGGCGAAGTCAGCTGTGTTGCCGTACTTGCGTTCGTAAACAACGCCAACGTAAGGCGAGAAAGCCCGGTCAATAAGGTCGTAGCTCAAACGCAACCCGGTTTCTGTCGATACCAAGCCCTTTCCGACCCCAATCTCTCTATCTTCACTGAACGCCACGGTCGCATCCAGAGTGGCCGAAAGTATCCAGTAGTTGGTGAACAGCAGTTCATACTCTGCATCCAGAGCGGCGGACGTGTCGCCATCTTTGCTTACGTAAAGATTTGCATCGATTTCAAACCATTGTGGCGCAAGGCCGGCGACCCCCAGCACGGCGTATGTGCGATCAGGGCCTTCTGGCGTGTCAAACCTTATCCCGGCTTTGGCATCGAAGAAGTCAGAGATGGGAATTTGGCCGACGATCTGGTTTTCCAGCTTTTCGTAGGCCTGCTCTTCAATGGCGTATTCGCCTTTTGTTAGCCAACGAACTTTCAGCGCATCCGTGCCGTAGAAAAAATCGCCGCTCCATACCCCAAGTTCTTCGTCGTCGTCACTGTAGCGGTATTCAAACTCCTCGAATTGAGCGCCCCAGACTTTTAACGGCGCCTTCCGTTCAGTGGTGTCACGCACCCGCTCTTGAGCAAATGCCAGAGTTGGCATAACACTCAAACCCAAAACTGTGCCTACCATTAAAGGTATCCATAGTTTCATGCGTCACCTCCAACATTGCCCGGCTGGTCATCGGATGCCGCCTGCGTGGACGCAGGCCCACCCTCAACAATCACTTTGCGGAACATACCCGCTGCGGCGTGATAAGACAGATGGCAATGGAAGGCCCATTGGCCGGGTTCATCCACTTCAGTCTCCATGTAAACCGTGGTGCCGGGTTGAACGCTGATGGTGTGCTTGACGGGATTGAACTGGCCTGCGCCAACGTCGAGCATGGACCACATTCCGTGCAGGTGCATGGGGTGGGTCATCATGGTTGTATTAACAAACTTGAATCGCACCCGCTCGCCATACTGCAGACGGATCGGGTCGGCATCTTCATATTTGACGCCGTTGATGCTCCAGGTGTACCGCTCCATGTTGCCCGTCAGCTTCAGTTCGATTTCCCGGGTTGGTTCGCGTTCGTCATAGAGCGGTTTTTGCGCTCTCAGGTCGGCATAAGACAGAAACTTGCCGCCATTGGCCGCCGTTGGAACCAGGCCACTGCCCTCTGCATAAAAGGGATCGCTGGCACCACCCATCGACGCCATTGAACCCTCGCCCATCGCAGAATGATCCATGCCCTCCATACCTTTCATGCCGGAATGGTCCATACCGGCCATCTTGGAATGATCCATCCCTTCCATTCCCTTCATGCCGGAGTGGTCCATACCGGTCATTTTCGAGTGGTCCATGCCTTCCATGCCGGCCATACCGGAGTGATCCATGCCGGACATGCCTTCCATGCCGGCCATGCTCGAATGATCCATGCCTTCCATGCCGCTCATGTCGGCCATGGTCAATCGAGCCGCTTCGCGCAGTTCCGGCACCGCAGCGACCATTCCCGCCTCAGGGGCCAGCGTTCCTCTCGCATACCCTGAACGCCCCATGGATTCGGCGAAAATTGTATAAGCCTGTTCTTCTTTGGGCCGCACAATCACGTCGTAGGTTTCCGCCACACCAATGCGGAACTCATCCACGGTAACCGGCTGAACATTGTTGCCATCCGCTTGCACAACGGTCATTTCAAGGCCCGGAATGCGGATATCAAAATAGGTCATGGCAGACGAGTTAATAAAACGTAGCCGTATCCGCTCGCCGGGCTCGAAAATGCCGGTCCAGTTCTGGTCAGGGCCTTTGCCATTGATCAAGCCGGTGAATCCTTGCAGGTCTTCAACATCGGCTTTCATCATGCGCATGTCGCCCCAGGCCATCCGATCCTTCACGGTGGCCATCAGACCGTTGTCAGAAGCTTCTGAAAAGAACTCCCCAACCGTTTGTTGCTCACGGTTGTAATAATCCGGCATTATTTTGAGGTTGCGCATAATGCGATCGCCGGAATGGGGGTGCTTGTCGGTCAGCTGAACCACGTAATCGCGATCGTAACGAAACGGTTCGCGGCCTTCGGGTTCAATCACAATGGCACCGTAGGCGCCATCCGGCTCCTGAAAGCCGGAGTGGCTGTGAAACCAGTAAGTGCCCGATTGGGTGATGGGAAACTTGTAGGTGAAGGTTTCCCCGGGCTCGATACCCGGGAAACTGATACCGGGCACACCGTCCTGAGTAAATGGCAGGATCATGCCATGCCAGTGAATGGACGTCATTTCGTTCAGGTTGTTGGTCACGTTAATCGAGACCTCTTCGCCTTCCTTGAAGCGCAGAACCGGCCCGGGAGACGCGC
>Ga0307960_1000639_pt1 | contig 19288 bp, 21 predicted proteins | sample OrgLakmetagen542_FD_201832 | JGI IMG/M metagenome (GOLD analysis project Ga0307960, IMG submission 201832) | Saline water microbial communities from Organic Lake, Antarctica - #542 | ecosystem: Environmental > Aquatic > Non-marine Saline and Alkaline > Saline | place: Antarctica: Organic Lake... | reverse complement strand
CGGGCTTCTGCGTGCCGTGCACGGTCTCGGCATCCTGATCGCGGCTGGCGATCTGCCACAGCGTCGTCTGCTTGCGGTCTCCCGCCCAATGTCCCTTTCCCTTTGCGCGCACGGCATACCAGCAGGGTTCGTGCTGCCAGTGGTAATCGCCGCGGCTGAGCACCAGCCGGTCCTTGGCCCAGATGATCTGCGACCGGATGGCGAAGCCTGACGCGGTCAGGCTGTCGGCCACCTCTCCGGCATGCAGCGCACCGTGCCAGACATAGGCCACATCGCCCGGAAACAACGCCCATGCCTCGCGCCAGTCCGCGCGGTCATCGTTCAGCACCTTGCCGGTCCTTTTGGTCTTCGCCGCACCCGCCTGGTTGCGCCAGCCGGGATCATACGCGACGCCATAGGGCGGGTCAGTGACCATCAGCAGCGGGCGGACATCGCCCAGCAGGCGTCCGATCACATCGGCGAACGTGCTGTCGCCGCAGATCAGCCGATGCGACCCCAGTTGCCACAGATCCCCCGCGACCGATACCGGTGTGACCGGAACCTCCGGCACATCGTCCTCGCCCTCGACCGGGCCATCGCCGTCCGGTGCCTCGGGATCGCGCAGCAGCGCATCGAGATCTTCCTCCGTGATGCCCAGCAGCGACAGGTCGAAATCCTCGGCCAGCAGTCCCGCGATCTCGTCGCGCAGCATTGCCTCGTCCCATTCGCCCAGCTCGGTGAGCTTGTTATCCGCGATCCGGTAGGCGCGGCGCTCCGCCTCATCGAGATGACCAAGCCGGATCACCGGCACCTCGGTCAGCCCCAGCATGGTTGCCGCCAGCACCCGGCCATGCCCGGCGATCAACTCGCCATCGTCGGCCACCATGCAGGGCACGGTCCAGCCGAACTTCGCCATGCTGGCGGCGATCTTCGCGACCTGGTCGTCGCCGTGCATCTTGGCATTGCGGGCATAGGGGCGCAGCCGGTCGATCGGCCACGTCTCGATCTCGCTCGGCGCGAAGACAAGGTCCATGGGGCGGGTCTCTGATTTGGGGCATGACGGACGGATGCACGCGCGCCGCCGGGATGGCCGGCGGCAGGGTCGGGATCCGCGATATGGGGAAAAAGAAAACGCCCGCGAGAGGTTCCCTCCGGGCGCAGTTCTTCGATTATCAAGGTATGAGTCAAGGGGGGCAGGTCTGTCAACAGAAAATCACGCGTAGATTCATGACCTTCGCCCCAGCACACTCAGGCACGACCTTTGCTTGTGTACTGAAACCTGGCCATGCTACTTTCACTCCATTCAATTGGAAGCCCGCAGATGTTTGAAGGCCAGAGCCCCGTCCTCGAAGAGATCGTCCCGGCACGGCAGGGATGGGCACACAGGGTTGCCCGCGGCGACACGCTGGTGATCACCGATCTCGAGGGGCAACAGGCCGTGGATTTCCTGTGCTTCGACGCAGATGATCCCGGCGACAGATATTCGGCGACGAACACCGTCAAGGTTCAGGGGAATGTCTATCTCGGCCTCGGTAGCGTGTTGTATGCCGACAGCGGCCGTACGCTGATGACGGTAATCGAGGATACGATCGGCCGCCACGACACGATCTATGGCTGTTGCAGCATTCCCAACAACCGGCTGCGCTATGGTGTGGAGACGACCGAGTCCTGCTATTCGAACTTCGAAACGGTTCTGGCCCCTTACGGCCTCGGTCGGGAGGCGATCGTGGCGAACGTGAACTGGTTCATGAGCGTGCCGATCCTCGAAGATGGCAGCGCCGGCGTGGCCGAAGCCGCCTTGCAGCCCGGAAGCAAGGTTGCCCTTCGCGCCGACCACGATGTGCTGGCGGCCCTGTCGAACTGCCCGCAGATGCACAATCCGTGTAACGGCTACAATCCGACGCCGATCCGCGTGCAGGTGTTTCGTGCCTCGGACTGAGGTGCTGCCCGCTGGTGGATACGATCAACTCACACCGATCAAGGCCGCGTCTTCGTAAGTGTCCGTCCTTGAAAGTGTTGGCAGGTGGCTTCCTCAAACTGGCTTCCCTGGATTCTGCCGAGGAATCCACCCTGCCGGCCGGGTGGCCCGGTAAGCTGCTGATATTGATTCAGAATTCCGAGCCGGCGTGCCGAGGTGGATTCCAGGTGGATTCCCCGGTGAGGAATCCAGTCGCTAGCGAAATTGCGCACTGCGCCCCCCCGTATACGATCAGGGCCCGGGAGGAACCATGGGAGGGGGAACCGGCGCTTCTTGGCCGTTGACTGCGCACGCGCGACTATACTGGCAGCTTAAATGGATTAGTGTAGCACTGCCACTTGTTGTGCACGCCTTTGTTATGCGGGCCTGACCATGCCTGATTTGGGAGGACGGGCACGCGGATTGACGCGACGATCGTCGCGCGCCTTCTTCGACCAAGGGCGCGCGGCCAGCGAGCCATCCCGACATGGCATTGATAAAGAGGGGCAACGACTGTTATGTTGGCATGAAAGCGCATGTTGGCGTGAATGCCGAGAGCAGCATCGTGCGCAGGCTGGAAACAACGACGACCGAGGTCCGCCACAGCCAAGTGTGGGACGCGCTTCTGCGTGGCAATGAAACCTCGGGTTGGCGGACAGGAACTGCGTCAACGCAACGCCCGAGGCCGCCTTCTCCGGCCGGGGGCAAGTTCTGGGACGTCATGCGAAAGGCGGCGACGAGCGCTGCGCTCGACTCCACCGATGCGGACATCAACCGTATTATCGCGTCGCCAGTAGTTGCTGGATCCAGCGGCGCAATCACTGGCGACTGCGAGTCCGGGTCGAGCATCCTTTCCGCGTGCTCAAGCGCCAATTCGGCTAACTCAAGGCCCGCTACAGCGGGCTGACGAAGAACCGCGCGCAGCTCTTCACGCTGTTTGCCATCGGCAACCTGCCTGTTCCTTGTTCGACGGAATCTGATGGCATGAGGCGGAGTCTGCCCGAAATCGCAGTTTAGGCCCCCGAAGGCCCGGAAATACCGCGTAAATGCGTGGTTACGAGGGCTATCTGGCAGATTGAAGGGCCAAGCGACCGGCTGACGGCGCAGCCGAAGCGGTAGTCCAGACGTTCGTGAATACTCCACCGGCTGAAAGCCGGTGGCTTCAGGTTACGGCTCAAAGCCGGATCGGTCCGCCATGCGGCGGACTCATGTCACGTTAAAATTATCGTCGGGCTCTGGTGGCGTCTGGTTCCTGATGTATTCAGCCCATACCACGTCTGTCACATTGCCGCTGCTTGCCACCGCCCAATACCTGGTAGGATACCCCGTCACCCACACCAAGTGATATTTGCAACCCCAAATAGTATGGCTGCCACGTTTGGGAGATCCCATAATCAGGCATCTTAACGCAAATGCCGCGATCCCGGCCGGCTAAAGCCGTGGGGTTTACAGATCCCCTATCGGGGACTCTAAACCTTCCTCAAGGAGAAAGTGATGACGCGCTTGCTAGAATTGACCTGTACGGGGAACTTAACAACAATCTCATTCTGTCTACTGCACTCGACATGTCGTCCGGGCCAGTGCCCCACTTTACCCAAGGAAATACATCAAGATAAAGATGTTCTGGGCTATCGGGGCTAGGTCCGTAGTTAAAAGTACCTCGATTAGTGCTGTCGTCTACAATAGTACGCTCTTCTCCATCTCTAATGAAGACATACTCGCGGCCATCAGTGTTCGTCCATTTCTCTACAAGATTTGAGTCCAAACCGATACTATGAAACAAAGTTACACCTTGAGGCGAAAGACTCCATCCTGATTCATTTAGTATTTCTGAATACTGCACTTCTAAGTCTTGGTTCGAGTTTCTTCCATCACTAAAAAGCCCTAAGTTATTCATGCTGAGGCCAATGCTAGAACTCAATTTCTGAAGAAATTCATCAAGAGCACTGAGTTGCTCAACTTGATTTGAGGATCTAAATATCGAGTCCGCAAGTATTATCAAGTTTGCGCCGCTTGATGGAAGAAAGTCCCTTTGAAATCTATTTCTAATTCTTACTTGTTCCGCTAAAGAAAATCTTGCATCATATCGCTCTTCAAGAGTGGGAACTTTTGGCCCCAAGTAGATTGGTGGATCTCCCACCTCCTGAACGACGCGTTCAATCGGCGCACGTGGGCGGAGCGATGCCAAGTGAGCATCCAGGATCGCCTGCCCCGACGGCGCGGTGACGCGGTAGTCACCAACGCGCTCACTGAATGTCAGTGATACCTCGATCACGGGTACTTGCCTGCTTGGACCCTCTGCCAAGAAGTCGGTTCGCAGACCATCAGTGCTGACGATTTCCGGTATGCCATCGAGCGCATCCGCGCGCGCGGCGCCCTGACTTCTGAGGTTCGAAATTCTGAAGCCGTGATTCGCATCGTGCCGGACGGCATAATTGTGATACGTCGTGTCCACAGGTTGGTCGAAATACATCTCGAGTCGACCGCTGGACCTTCCGTCGCGCAGATCGACCGCACCCGTCCGGTATTCGACCGAATTCGCCGTGTAGTTGTAATTCGCCCGGTTCTGACCAAAGCGAAGATTGACCCTGCCCTGTCCGTTTCCAATTGCGCCGTTTCTGTTGGTAACGCCGACATAGTTGGGCATCGGCGACGACGTGGAAAGCGTAGCGCCGAAGCTGGGCAGAAGGAACAAGCTGCCGCCATTCAGGCGCAGCCGTCCCATGTTTCCGGCCTCGATGCCACGACCAAAGAGGTCGAATGACAGGCCGCCGCTGCTTGACGTTACGTTCGCCCCGGATGCAATCAGGATGTCGCCGACTGCGTACAGGCCCAATACAGCGTCCCCACCGGCTGTCTTGTTGATGTCGGTGCGCAGAGAGATGTTACCGCTGCCGGGACCGGTCGTATTGAAAGTCGTTACGACGGTGTTCGTCCCGGTATTCAGAGACGCTTCCAGCATGCTGGCCCCCACCACGGATGGGCTCCCTGTAGGTGAGAATGTGGTGGCGTTCAGAGAACCGCCAACGAACGACGGAATATCCACGCCGAAGTTGATGTCAACGAGCCCGTTGGTGAGATCATCGATCGCGATGTCGAGCGGGTCGAGTAGCCAGGTTCCGGCGCGGCCAGCGGGCGAACTTGCGTCAACAGTCCCGTCCACTGCAAGTTTCTCGCCGGAGGTTTCGATGAAGCCCCCATCACCGCCTTCAGGACCACCGCGTGCGGTCAGGTTTCCGAATGAAAACGTGGTCTCGTCGGACCAGACGATCAGTTTTCCGCCGTCACCGGATTTTATTGCATCAGCACTGAGTGTCGCCCCTTCGGAAACGAGCGTCCGACGGGCTGTCGGCACCTCCTTGTCTTCGAGCTGGATCCCGAGGTGAAAAATTTCGGCGTTCGTCGTGTTGCCGCCGAGGTAATCGCCGCCGAACAGGATCGTGCCGCCGCCGTCCATGCCGGATGCATCGATGTCGGTGCCCGCGTCCGCGACAACCATCTCGCCGGTCACCTCGACGGTGCCGCCCGTTTCGCCGGAATCCGCTCCCCTGGCCTGGACCCGACCCGCTGTGCGCACGACGCCTGTGCTGCCGCCGCCCAGAATGATCCGCCCACCGCGTTTTTCTACCGTGTTCGCCTGAACGATTCCGTCTGTGTTGATGACGCTGTCGACAACCCCCCGGGCGGCCGACGCGCTCATGACAACGACACCGCCGTCCGCAATCAACTCACCGCTGTTTTCCACAAGGGCGGAGACGGGCTCCCCGTTGGCATCAAAAATCTGGTGTTCGTTCGGGTTCTCGACCAGGAACGAAATCAGGCGGTCCCCGTGCATGTCGAGCGTGAAGCCGCTCGCCGAGGCAAGCTCGACGCGCCCCATCCGCGCAACCACAGCCCCCTCGTTTCGCACGTGCGGGGCGACGAATGCGCCAAAGCCAAGATCGCGGATCGAAATCTGGCCTTGGGTGATCACGCTGGCGTCTGGTTGTCCGGGAATGCCAAACTCGTAGTTGCCGGCCATGAAATCCTGAGACCGGATATCGTGCGTGGTGGCCACGAGCCCGGCAACATCGACGCGTGAACCCGGGCCGAACAGGATTCCGTTGGGGTTCACGAGGAAAAACCGGCCGTTGGACTCGATGTTGCCTTGTATCTCCGAGAGGCTGCCGCCCCGATCGCGGTTCAGCGTGACGGATTGTGCGTTGGGCAGCGCAAAGCGGGTTGTCTCACCCTGCCTGACGCTGAAGGAGTCCCAGTTGATGATTGCGCGCTGTGATTGCTGGTCGACAAGGACAGTTTTGGAATCCGCCTGACCAATTGTCGCTGAACCGACTTCGACCGTCCCGCCTTCGGGGTTTGCCAAGATCCCTTGCCCGCTGGCGAGCAGGCCGAAAAACGAGGCCGAAGCGAGAAGGACGGCTTGCCGCGATGTGCGTAGGAACATCAGAACTCTCCCGAAATGCTTACGAAAAGCCGCGGCGATTCGCTGTCGATGCCGCCGCCGGTGTTGCGCATCTGCTTGTTGATTTCGACAGAACTGCGGAAATTGCCAGCGACGCCGAAGCGCGCGCCCAAGCCGGCGGAAGAAAGGCGCGAGGAGCCGCCGCTGACATCCGACACCGAGCCTGCATCAGCAAAGGCGTAAAGCTGCAAGCTGTCGAGAAATCCTGGGTTTGCAACCTGATAGCGGATCTCTGCCAAAGCTGCCACGCATCGATCGCCAGCCAAAGTGGAAGGATCGAATGCGCGTCCGAGTTCGGAGCCGCCAAGGCTGCATTCCTCTGATGAAAGTAGAGGGTTACCGGTGAGTTGCGCGTGGACTTGACCGAACACAGACCATGCGGCCAAGCCATCGGAAAAATATCCAAGCTGTTGGGTTCGCGACAAATCGACCGTCGCCTTGAAATAGTCTACGCGACCGTCTGCGCGCGAGTTGAGTGGGTCGTCGTTCGAGTTTGCGCCGAGGCCAGTTATCCCTTTGCTCAACTCCAGGGACGTGGTGTTGAGTCCGCCAAACTCATCCGCGCGATCATAGTCGAGACCGAACCGAAGGGAACGGATTCGGTCACGCGAAAGCGCAACGTCAAGTGCCGTCGTTTTTGAATTGCGGGCCTCAAACCGTCCGTACGCCTCTAGGTTCTGATTACGGCTTCGAACGACAGGATAACGAAGCTCAGCGTAGCCGGTGATAGCCTTGGTTTCCAGCTCGATGGCACGGAACGTTTCGGTGCCGGGAAGCGCCCGCGATCCGCGCAAGCCAAGGAGCAGACGCAGCCCCTGCGCATTCAATACCGCCTCATGCTCCGCCTCGCCGTAAATGAGCTCGCGGCTCAGTGCGGCATTGGCAAAACGCAGGCGTGTCTGACTGTTCGGATGTAGCAGGTTATTGAATCTTGCCGATGCCTCAAGCTGGACCGGGCCGATCGCGTCGGTGCCCCGGTTGTCGATTGTGAAAGCATAGGTGACAGGCGGCTCTTCTTCGGTATCCAGCACGACCGTGGTTGCACCCTGAGTATCTTCCGATCGTCTTAGCACGGAGCGCACACGCAGCCCTGGCAAGTCGTCCGCCAAAAGCAGCTCCCGCTCAAGCGTCGCACTGCTGATCGGTTTCTCACGGGTGAGCCGCTCACCGTGTTGTCGAAGGATGGTGTTTTGACGCGCGCGCTCGTCATCGATCACGACGTTGTCGACAAATCCCTCAACGATCTGAAGTGTAATCACACCATCCGCACCAATCTCCTGCGCGGGGACTACGGCACGAGACAGCGGATATCCCTGCTCCCCGTAGAATCCGGTAACACGATTCGCCAAGGCAAAGATCGCAGCCACAGGGACCTCTGTATTCAGGAGATCCTGATAGAGCGGTCGCAACTCATCATCCCCTATCACGGTATTACCGGTTATCCGGACGCCGCCCAGCTGCAATGTGATTGCCGCTGCTTCAGGCGGCGCATCAAGAGGGTCGAAGGCTGGCACAACCCGTCCGGGCTGTGAGAGAGGAGCACGCTGTTGCTCGAAGCGATCTTCTACCTGCTCGACCTCAGCCTGAGCATAGCTGGCGGAAGGCAAAAAAACAGACAGAGCTGCAGATGCGGCCGCCAAAGTTCTTAGTCGCAAAAAATTCACCCCTCGTGCAATATCACGCAACCGTTACAATCCAATCCCTACCTGTCAACCTTTCCGTACACTTGGAAACCTCGTTTCTTTGCAATGTGACTATCGGGTCCGTGCACGGTGGCGAGATGCCTGCCATCGGATGCGCATGCGGTGTCGAGTGCAGAAGAACTGTGCAATTTCAGACTGACACCGAAAGAGGCGTGCGCCCGAGGAGCGATCCGTTCGAGGCGCCAGTTTTGCGCCCCGCCGGAACTTGCGCAAGAGATGTCATATGAACCCGTCTGCAAGGCATGCAATCGCCAGTTTGTGTCCGCCTGAGGTCGACTGGATCCAGCATGTGGGGTGACGGTAGCTCCGGCGTCATGCCCCAGACAAGGATTTCTTGGCGAGCGAGGTCGGAGGCGTTGATCGAGGCTCCAGTGCACGGCGACAAGCCAGTGGTCTTCGCCCTCGCGCCTGAGACCGAAGCTTTCCGCGGCACTACGCTGGGGGGGGGGCGTGTCCAGCTGGCCGACGATCCCGTGAGCCTGCGCCAGGCGGTCCAGGTCGTGGAAGGGTGTTTCATGGCATATTTCAATGAACGCCAATGATTTCACCGGTATCCAATTTCTTGACGTAATCAACCGCACTTCCATTCCAGTGGTATGCGAAATGCGCCCCCTGTGCAGGGATCGGAACCACATCCGGCCAGAACGCGGCGATGCAATTGCCACCCGCAAAGCGGACGCTGGGCCAGGTGATGCCGTTAGAACCGGCGCCGCGCCGCTCTGCACCGAAGACCTGAGAAGCGCCATAGTCATCCGGATGCAGCAAGTCGTCCATCCCGGAGACATCGTCAAGTTCGGCATCGACCGATCCGATCAGCTCGCGGAACTGCGATGTCCAGCCGGGAGCTTCCTCTGTGGCCAGCATGGTTTTCGTGTGGTGATGGATGGTTTCGGCAATCGACACCTCTGTGCTGTCGCCCGCGTAATACAGGCCGAACGTCCCATCGGTGAATCGCCCGGGCCGCAACGGCGAGCAGTGGACGAAGGGGGCCATGACCCAGCTTGCGCCGGGACCGGTGACGCGCCGGGCCACCGGGACCTTCGCGAGATCGCCGATGCTGTCACGGATGCGTGGATTGAACTTGGCCTCGGCCGAGGCCAATGCCTCCCAATCCGCCGGATCGGCGATGTCCTCGAACAGGTCAACAGGCGGATAGATCGAGCGGATGATCCGGGCGCTGCGCGGCCAGATCACGCGACGCACCGGCGCTGTCACCACGCGCCGCGCTCGGCGTCCAGATAGCTGCGCAGGTCGATCAGATCGATGATCTCGCCGCGCATCATGATGTCGAGCGCGCTTTGACCGTTGAAGGCCGCGTTCGGCTTTCTGATCCAGTCATAGCCGCGAGCGGGATCGCTGAAGAGATACCGCAGGCCTTTGTGGATCCCCATGAGGATTGCCATCCTTGCCCGCAGATCACGGTCAATCCGGCCGATGCTGCCTTCTTTCCAGCGGGCCCATGTGCGCTGGGCCATGTCGCCCAGCAGGGTGCGGGCCTCGATATCGCTGAGCTGCCAGGCGCGGAACAGGTTCACCGTAGTGCGCGCGAGGGCGGCCGCCTCCTCATCCGTGATGGTAGGAAGGTCCGGGCGGGACGCGGTGGGTTCGATCGTGGCAAACTGCATGGCAAAACTCCTATGACACAAATATATCTATTACATGCCATTTGGCAAGGATTGGTTTCCGATGAGATCGCTGCGTACGTCAGCGCCACGGTCGCACTTTTGGCATCGCCGCCGTCACCTCAACCTCCCGCAGCATACCGCCAGCCACCAGTCCGTCGCGCACCCAATCCAGCGCCTGCCACCAATCCTCATAGCCGCGCCGGGCGGAGGCGATCTGTTCAGGATGCGGCCGCCAGGTGACAGGGCAGGCCAGAACCTCGACAGTGCGCCATTTGCCCCGGGTCAGCACCCGTTCGGTGCCCACAACCTCCGTTACGGCCCGAATGCCATGCTGATTTTGCCGTGTTTCCACTGGCACACAGCGCGGTACGACACCGGGCATCCAGTCGGGCGTCAGCCCGGCTCGGGCCAGTTCGGTGATGCGGATCGCCATGCGAATGCCGCCGAGGCTGTCGGGCATTCCCGCGACGGTGGCGGCGATGACCTCTGCATCCGCGTGGGTGTAGCTGCCCATCTTGTGCTGGCCGCCGTCGACCTTGCAGCCCAGCGCGGCACGCTGCATCAGGACATATTCCAGGCCAAACCCAAAGCCTTCTTCGACCACATCCTTCGGCGGGGGTAGTTCCAGCTGTGCCTTTTCCACACGAAACGCCCATTCCAGCGCCGCCTGCACACCCAGCGCGCGTTTGACTTTTGCACCACCGGCGCGGCCAATCCGTCCCTGCATGCTCATGGCAGCCATCCTTCAAAGAGGTTCATCTGCGCTGGGCCTTCCGGCTCGTCGCTCGGTCGCCAGATCCACGGGCCTGAGGCCATGGGCAGCCGCGAGAGATCGCCACGCATGTGCTGCTGCCAGAGGGTGAACTCCGTTGCCGAGCAGGCGCAGAGCGCGTGCCCGATGGGCCAGCCCATCAGCCATCCGACGAAGAGCGGGTTCAGCCGCCGCCGTGCCCGGGCTTTCAGCATACGCCGCGAGACGGCCCGCCCATGCGAGGCAATCAGATAGGCCCAAAGCGGGCGCGAGATCGGGGCGTGCGGCGAGGATCGTTGTCCATTCATCCCGGTCACCGGGGCCGGGCGGGTGAAGCCCTGCTCGGCCCGGTAATGCAGGATATCCATCCGGCTTTTGCCGTCTGCCCGAAAGATGCTGGCCTCGCTGCTGCCCTTCCAGTTCTGCGACGCTGGTGTCGGCCATTGCGCGGCCTGCGCTGGCAGTGGTGGCGTCCTGCCCGAGCCATAGCTCTGGCCCGGCCCACCCTTGGCACCGTCCGTCGCTTTCGGCGTCGGCCAGTTGGTGATGCCCAGCGCCAGCGCCTCGGCCTTGCGGGTAAAGTCGCTGTTCCCTGCGGGGTTGTATCGATCGGTGCCGGGATGCAGGCTCATCGGTGTGGGCCAGGATAAAGACGCGCATGCGCTGGTGCGGCGCGCCAACTTCTGCCGCGCTGAACAGGCAAACCGCAGGCGTGTAACCCATGTCCCAAAGCTCTCGCAGGACGGTTTCAAGGCCGAGGGAGACGTGCCCGGCGACGTTCTCAACGAAGACCCATGCGGGACGGCATTCCCCGATGACGCGGGCGACGTCGGGCCACAGGTGGCGGGGATCGGCGGCACCCCCGCGCTTTCCAGCGGCGCTGAAGGGCTGGCAGGGATATCCGGCAAGGACGGTATCGAAGGCACCGCGGAAGCGCCGGGCTTTGAGGCTGCGCAGATCATCCCAGATTGGCGCGGGGGCGAAATATCCCGCGCGCTGGGCGGCGATGAGCACAGTCCGGGGCCAGTCTTCCCATTCGACAAAGGCGCGGGTGTGATAGCCGGGCTCGGCGAGCATGAGGCCCAGATCAAGGCCTCCGCCGCCTGCGCAGAGGGATAATCCGTGCCGGGGACGTGACACCATGCCATTCACCGCACTCCTCGCCGACGCAACCGCTCTTCCGTCACCAACCTGCGGGCCAACATCGCCTCGCACATGGCGTTGCTGATCATGCCGTTGGGCAGGTATTCGTCGGAGTTGACCTTGGCCGCGTAGAAGGCCGCCAGCTCATCCGAGCTGGGTGGAGGCTTGCCGTGGGTCTTGCGGCTGCGTTTGGATTTCAGGGCGCTGACATTTGCGGCAGCCTCCTGCGCATCGCGCTGGGCGGTGCGTTCCATGGCACGATCCAGCGCTTTCGGTCCATCGGGCGGATCGGGGTGTTCGTTCCGGGTCTCGGTCGCGACCTCAACGATCCGTTTCTCAGGCAATCCGAGGTCATCGATCCAGCGGCGCACATGGGTCCGCGCTGGCCAACCCTGCCACCAGGCTGGCAGGGTGGCATTTGCGGCAAAGCCCAGCGCCGAGAGCAGCTCGTCAAAGAACCGATCAAAATCGGCTTCGCGCGCAGCCGCGTCCTCCTCCTCCTTTACTGGTTTACTTAAAGGTTCCCTTACAAGGTTAGTGTCGCAATTTGAGACACGGGAATCGTCATTTTTGAGACACGGGTTTGCGCCAAATTGAGACACGGACCCGTGTTCTGAAACGAGACACGGGTTCGGGTCTGTCTCGGACGACAAGCCATTGTCGATATGCGATTTTTCGGCAAGTGACCCGTGTCTCAAATCCGGACACGGGGTTTCAACCTCGCCCACCTCGAAGGGATTGGTTGAATCACCCTCGATTTGGCCCGGTCCGCGCGGCGTGAACCCTGGCTCGCAGCCCAGCAGATAGCGGGTGGGGCGCTGCTGCCCGGTCTTGGGGTCGATGACCCGGATCCGGCGAATGAGTTTGCGTGCTTCCAGCCCGTCGAGGTGGCGGTTCAGCGTTGCCCGACTGATCTCGCAATCATGCGCCAGCCGCGCCTGCGAGGGAAAGCAGCCGTAATCCGGGTTGAACCTGTCGCAGAGATGCCAGAGCACGATCTTGGCTGTGGGCTTCAACCCGCGCTGCTTTATTGCCCAGTTGGTGGCCTCGTGGCTCATGGCGCAACCCTCCGCGCTGGGCGGACACGGGTGGTAAAGCCATGATCAGCCAATGCGCCCAGCGCGTCGTCGAGCGAGCGCACCAGCGCCCAGCCGAAGCCCTGCGCCAGCATGGCATCGCGAAACGCCTCCTGGTTGGGGCGCAGGCGACCCTTCGGGGCCTTCAGTTCAAGAAACAGAATGCGCCCGTCGCAGAGCACCATCAGGTCGGCAAAACCCGCATGCACGCCCATACCGACGAGGATCGCCTGGCGCTTTGCGCCGCGGGGCCCAGCCTCGGTCACCTCGTTGGCGCAGTGATGGATGATGGCGGTGCGGGGCAGAATGAGCCGCAACGTCTGCACGACGGCACGCTGCAGATCGGCCTCGGGTGTGTGGCGGCGCGTCATCGTGCCACCTCACCATCTTGATCCCGCTGCGGGGAGCTACCGGTTGGCTGCCGTGCATCGATCACCACCAGCAGAATGCGGGCGTCCTCGCGTTCAGAGGCAGTTTCGCCATGCTGAACGAGCACATTGCAGGCGAGCCGGATCAGGTGATTGGAATGATGGACCACGTCCGCCAGGACGGCGCGGGCCTCTGCAAGTCGGTCTGCGGGCCAAATTGACGTGTGCATCACCGGCGCCCTCCGGCACGGCGGCGGCGCGGGGCGGCCTGCTCCTGTTCTTCCAACCAGTCCTCGACTGCGGCGCGGCGGTAATAGACCTTGCGCCCAGCGCGCACGCAGGGCGGGCCGGTGCGTTGGGCCTCCCAGCGGCGCAGAGTGTCGACCGACAGGCCGAGTTCCAGCGCCAAGTCGAGGCGGCTGATCCAGCCGACCAGCAGCTTGCGGGGTTGTTCCTTCGATTCTGGCATCGATCCGAGATGCGGCATGGGTCTCTCCCTGTTCTGGCCCCGTGACTGGTCGTCGGGGGGCGTTTGCAGAGATCAGTGAGCGCAGAGGCCAAGGGGTGGCGGCGAGGCAGAGGGTGGCGGAAAGGCGGGCCCCTTTGTGCCACCCCTTGTTTTATTGGGTTATCTTGAGTTTCGAGGGTCAGGTGGGATGAAGCGCCGCCGCGCGGCCCGTGGTCGTGGGGGATGCGGAACGCAGGCCAAAGCCGCAAACACCTGCGAACACCGGGATTTACAGGTGATTTACCGGCATTGGCGGGCAAAGAAGGGGTGGCATCCGGCACGGCACCCCTGCCACCCATTGAATTTGTTGGACATTTACAAAATCTGCACGCTTGATCCCGCAGATTCCGGGTCTTTCGGCGTCGTTTTGGGCCTGCCAGGGGCCACCTATCGTGATGGCCTTACCCGACCACCCCCCTGACCAGCGCCGGATCGCCAGTAAAACAAGGGGTGGCACAAAGGGGGCGACCTTTCCGCCACTCTGCGCCTCCCCGCCACCCCGTCCTCCATGCTTGCCTTGATAGTACGGCGAAACCACGCCTCATGTCGGATGCAAGAAGGACAGACCCCATGGCCGAGCGCACCAAGCTGACCGAGAAAGTACTCCGCGACGCCGTGCCCATCGATGGGCGTGATTACCAGATTTTCGACATCGACGTGCGCGGGTTCGCGGCCTGCATCTACCGCGGCGGCGGGCGGGCTTTCACGCTCGACTATCGCCACGCTGGGCGGCAGCGCCGGATGACTTTTGGGCGCTGGCCGGAATGGCCGGTGTCAGCGGCACGCGAGCGGGCCAAGGAAATCCGCCGCGAGATCGATGCCGGTGGTGATCCGTTGGCTCAGCGCGGGGCGCTGCGCGAAGCGCCGTGTGTGAACGATCTGATCGAGCGCTACTGCGCCCAGCATCTGCCTAAGCTCGCCGAACGCAACGCCGCCGACCAGCGCGCCTCGCTGGCCAAGCTGGTGGCCCCGGTCTGGGGCCGGAAACTGGTGACGGAAATCACCTCGACCGACGTCGACAAGCTGCTGAACAAGATCGCCGAGGGCCGGGCGCGACCGCACAAGGAAAAACCCAACAACCGGGCGCGAAAACTGCAACCCGCAAAGCCCACGCCGGTGCGCGCCAACCGGATGGGAGAGGTGTTGCGCAAGATGTTCACGCTGGCGGTGGAATGGGGCTGGTGCACCGACAACCCCGCGCAGCGCTTTCACCGCCGCATTGAGACGCCGCGAGAGCGGTTCCTGTCCAAGGAGGAAATCACCAGCCTCGGTGCCGCACTGGATGCGGCGGAGGACCGGCGTGCCGCCGATATCATCCGCATCTGCATGCTGACCGGCGCACGGCTGGGCGAAGTCCGGCAGGCGCGGTTCGAACAGTTCAACCTTGAACATCTGAGCTGGTCAAAGCCTCCGATGATGACGAAACAGCGCCGCGCGCATCGCGTGCCGATCTCGGACGAGACCGCCGCCATCGTGCGCCAGCGCCAGCTGTCGGTGCCAAACGGTACACCGTGGCTGTTCCCCGGCGATACGCCCGGCCAGCCGGTGCAGGAGGTGCGGCGGTTCTGGGCGCAGATCCAGAAGCAATGCGCGCTGCAGGACGTGCGCATCCACGACCTGCGCCACACCTTTGCCTCCCTGCTCGTCAGCGGCGGGGCGTCACTGGAAATGATCGGCAAGCTCTTGGGCCACAGCCAGACGCAGACCACGCTGCGCTATGCGCATCTTATGGATTCGCCCCTGCGCGCCGGTGTCGATGCCGTGGCAAGCGCCTTCCGGCCAAAGCCGAGGCTGGTTCACGACGCGGACGATCACGGCGACACCAAGTCGGCCTGACGCGGCCCGGCGCGGATCCGGATCATCACGCATCCTCTCGTCGCAGGGCTCTCCAGATCGGTGTGATCCGCCGCCGAATGCTGCGGCTGTCGGGCATCTTCTTGCCGTCCGTCTGATCCGCGAACCAGTCCTGCATTTCGGCGACCAGCTCGGCTTGGGTCTCGGGCAAGCCGTGGTCGTGAATGCGCAGCATCAAGGCAACCGTCATCCCCTCCCAGTCATAGGATTTTGACGCGCCAGGCCCAGCCGCCACGCGCCGAACCATATCGTTTTCATCCTCAAAAGCATGAACCTCCTCAGCCAGGATCATCATGTCGGCGACAGCAACGGAGATGCCTCCAGCGGGATCGGTAATCAGCAGCCAGTCCTGTCGGGCCAGAGGCTGGATGCGCCACATGACGCCTTCGGAGGGGCCAGTCCCACACCGGCGGAATAGCGGAAGTAGTTCCATAGGCGACAGCACGACCTTGCCTGCAATGATCTCCTCGCCACAGCGGACAGCCGGAATCCCGGTCAAAATGCGAAACCTGCCCGCGTCGGCCCAACCGGCGATATCTGCGATGTTGCAGCCCCAGCGTGCTGAAGCTTCGTGAAGGGTGAACAATACGCGGGGCGGCAGGGCCATGGCTGAAACCTCCTCAAAATGAACCGAGGATGATCTGAGCTCAAACCGCATGCAGCCCGCGCCTTGATGGCGCAGGGTAAGTGTCTGGGTGGTACGACCTGGCGGGCGCTGGTGCGCCTCTGGCGGCCGAAATTGTTTTTCCGATAGACCTGTTTTGCTTTTGGTTGAGGACTGCTCTCCCCTTTCGTGCAACCTGCACGGGTGCTCGATTCGGAGCAAGAGGGTCACACGCACGAATCTGTGGATAGGCGAAAACGGCCTTGGTGGCGAAGTCAGCAAAGGCGCTGTGGCCGTGCAAGCGGACCCGAGCAAGTGTGGTGAAGCAATCTGCTTGAAAGAGAATGCGCGACACAGGCCAGACATCGACGATGCATAGCAATGCGGCGAAGCAGCGTAGGCGAAACTGGTGTGCCTTGGCCCAGAAATATGGTCATGCCCACGCTCAGATCACAACGATACCTTGCATACTAATCAAGTCTTCCCTACGCCTTGATCTATTATAAGTAGGGGCGACTGAATGGCATCGAACACCATTAAGCTTAGCGAAATTTTTACGCCGAACGACACTCCGACAGTAACATATGTTGGGCGCGACGACCTGAAGCTCGAAAGCAGTCTGAACACGTACTTCGATCTCCCCAAAATGGTAGTGTCAATTTCGGGGCCATCGAAGTCGGGGAAAACCGTCCTCATTAAGAAAGTTCTAGACGAAGATTTGATCATTCCAGTTATTGGGTCCGGCATAGAAACGCCTGAAGACTTATGGAATCGCGTGCTTCAGTGGATGGAAACTCCTACCTCAGTTACGACAACCCAGTCTAAGGCAACTCAAGTGTCGGGTGGCGCAAAAGGGAGCGGAGAAGCGGGCATACCCTTTGTCGCCAAGGGAAAGGCAGAAACATACGCCGACGCAGGCAAATCTTGGGGCGACACTTCTTCGGAAACTACCGAGAGCGACGGTCTGACGCGGGTGATAAAAGAGATTTCCGGAAGCAAATTCGTAATATTCGTGGACGATTTCCATTACATCAAGGAGGAGCTTCGGGAAGAAATTGGCCGACAGATCAAAGTAGCAGCGGACAATGGTGTGAAGATCGTCACCGCCTCTGTCCCGCACCGAGCTGATGACGTGGTGCGAAGCAATCCAGAGCTTCGCGGTCGGGTCGCTGCGGTTGACCTAGGTTACTGGGATCAACGGCACCTTCTCATGATAGCTAAGCAAGGGTTTGGAAAACTCAACGTCGATTTGCCGACTTCAGTTGAACAAAGACTTTGCGATGAAGCGATGGGGTCACCGCAATTGATGCAGACGATCTGTTTTTGCTTGTGCCTAGTTCTCGATTTAAGCGAACCTTTGCCCGAGAAAAAGCGGATAGAGGTCGGACAGGACGAGGTTGCGAATGCCCTGTCTCAGACCTCTCACTTCTCTGATTTCTCAAAGATGCTCAGCTCCTTGCACTCTGGGCCAAAGACCCGCGGTCAAGAAAGAAAGGAGCACGAACTTGTCGACGGCACTAGAGGGGATGTATACCGCGCAGTATTGCTGGCTATCCGCTCGGACCCGATCGCAATGTCGTTTTCATACGATGATATTATGGCTCGCATTAAAGCCATCTGTTCGGGTGACAATCCCGTCGGGTCGAGTGTGACTTCGTGCCTAGAACAAATGCATTCGATCACCGAAGGGTTACAACCCGGTCGCCCCGTGCTTGCTTGGGATGGAGACAACCTCGACATCACAGATCCCTATTTCGCGTTTTTTCTCCGTTGCTCTGACAAGATCAACACAATTGCGAAATAGAAATTTCCTCCACGTATGAGTTTGACTATCCAAATCGGTTCGAACCCTTACGCCTAAGGCTCTAGCACATTCGGAGCCGGGCATCACTGTCCGAAAAAGCCTGGTAAGGCCGGCAGCAAAGGGCTAACACGGCACCTAGCCTCACGAGAACACCAATGGCGCTCGGGACGAGAGCCTGTTGTTGTATGCGAAGACACAGCGCGCTCCACGAAAGTCATAGGTAGTGAGGGCCGTCAACTTCGGTGTCATCAAAAGTCTCTCCGTTGACCGTCATGACCATGTCAAACCGTTTGAAGTACGCAAAGAGTTTTTGAATTGGCATTTCGACCTCAACTGCTCGAATGGTGGCGCTAGGATCATCAAAGCTACCCGCTTGCAAGTAAACCACGACACCTGAGTTGATTTCGTTACTAGGGTTTTCGTTAAACACAATTCGACATCCGACGACGCGTTCACCAGTTTGCGTCAGACCCAGCCGTGAAACATAGTCAACAAGGGCGGTGTTGTCGGATCGGTCGGCAGCTACAGTGCCCTTGAAATCGTTATACTGAACGCCTGCTGTGAAGATGGACATGAGGGGCTCCCATTATGCTATAACTACTGGTAGTGATTGAGATCACGTCTCCGCAAAATTAGAAACAGATAAAATGGACATTTTTACCACGCGAGGCGCAGCCCGCTGAAGTCATGAAGGAACAAATCACTCGTAGTCGTCGGTCCACGTTAGTTCGATGGGTCTGGTTGGATCTGAACTAAATGCGGGACCCAATGAATCAGGCCTTTGACCTTGACGCATTTGTTGGGGCGCAGGGCTTGACCGTCTACTTTGGGCTGTCGCGGGGTCGGAACCCGGCGGGTCGGTGCGCGCTGCCGTCGCGCGAGCAAATCCGAGCTCCTCCATATCCAGTTCATTGACAAAGTGACCGACTACCCTCACCAAGTGCTCCTCGCCAAACCAGTCGTTCAGGCGGTTCGGGAAAAGCGTGACCTACGACCGACCCGTGCCTTCGATGAAACCCGACATACCACCCTCCGCCGAGCATTTCGGATTGTTCCATCGGGCCGGGTTTTCACACAGCTTGGGCTGGCTCCGGACCTTCTCTGCGCCTGGCATGAAGGTCCGCTGAGGGCCGAAAACGATTATGATCGGTGCATCATGGATCAACTTACATCAACGCCACATCAACCTGCGACTGCGTGTTTCGCGCTGGTTTTGCCGGTAAATCCGTGCGAGTGCTGATGTTTGCAAGGGTGAAAATAACGCCCAAACAAAGGCTTGGCAGCTAAGCGCCTGTTTTTCTTAAGTTATTGGAATCGCAGAGATTTCGGCTCATAACCTGAAGGTCGTAGGTTCAAATCCTACTCCCGCAACCAAACTTAGCAAATAATATCAATGCGTTGTAAGCCGCCCTTCAGGGTGGCTTTTGGCGTTTTCACAGCGCGTGGAAGCGCTG
>Ga0307960_1000629_pt1:17500-19486 | contig 19486 bp, 18 predicted proteins | sample OrgLakmetagen542_FD_201832 | JGI IMG/M metagenome (GOLD analysis project Ga0307960, IMG submission 201832) | Saline water microbial communities from Organic Lake, Antarctica - #542 | ecosystem: Environmental > Aquatic > Non-marine Saline and Alkaline > Saline | place: Antarctica... | reverse complement strand
ACTGTCGCGTAGGCTTTCATGCACGGTCACTGTCGCGTAGGCTTTCATGCACGGTCACTGTCGCGTAGGCTTTCATGCACGGTCACTGTCGCGTAGGCTTTCATGCACGGTCACTGTTGCGTAGGCTTTCATGCACGGTCACTGTTGCGTAGGCTGGCAAGTACGGTGTGCAAGAGGTGTTTACAGTAATTTTCGGTGTGAAGGTTAGGCAGCGCCAATGCCTGCAAGTATCACTGATCACCAAGCAAATTTCCAGGCCTTTGCCGAGTGGAGGGGGGGGGAACAGTTCCATACATTTTGTACCCTGTGCAAGAGTTAAAGGCAGAATTACACAACAGTACTTTGATGCTTTCCTCTAAATCTTAGCACACTCCTCCGCTCGCAACGCTCACTGAAAGTTTTAATACTGGTGTTTGCACTGGGAATACACTGTGGATGCGTTGCAAGCGGAACTATACACAAGGACGCTGGTTCCTCTAGCTCTAAACGCACTGAATAAGTTGCCCCGGTGTAAGCTTTTGGCTTCGCTTTTGTGCATGCAGCTACTGGGACTGCTCAGAAGAAGCCGCCAGGCATCGCTTCAAAATTTTGGCGTTGCTTTTGTGCACGCAGTTGCTGGGGCTGCTCAGGAATGGCCATCAAGCATCGCCACCTCAAGGGAAAAAGCAGCAAGGCAGGCAGTCGCTCGCTCAACAAAAAGGTACTGCCCATGCCGTTGCAGGAAAGGAAATTCGCCGGAATTCATAATTTATACGCAAGGGGTGATGCCACCAACCACAAGCATGGATTAAGGAAACGGAGACAGAATACTGCACAAGTGGTTCCATTTGTCATGATTTTACAGGTATATATGTAAAATCATAACAAATGGAACCACTCCCTCATTAATCCAGCACAACATTTTTGGTATTGGGCACCACCCAATTCTTCACACACAAAGAATAAAAGCATAAAGTTTTACTGTTATCAATCTTCCTTTGCTTTGTAAGCATCGCTTGGTTTCCTAAATCTTTTGGGATGTTCGCTTCTAAAACGCCGCAATCTCCTTCAAGAATAAGAAAAGAAAAGAAAGCAATGCAGGGTGCCAATGCCTTACCTTCCTCATATTTGCAAGAAATACCTAGTTTTCTGAATACTTTCGAAAGGCTGCTTCTAAATTGCTTGTCGATCAATGTACGTGTAGCTGCATCTAAGTTGCTGGCCCATCAATGTACATGTAGCTGCTTGAATTGCTGCTTCTAAACTGCTGGCCCATCAATGTACGTGTAGCTGCTTGAATTGCTGCTTCTAAACTGCTGGCCCATCAATGTACGTGTAGCTGCTTGGAATGCTGCTCCTAAACTGCTTGTCGATCAATGTACGTGTAGCTGCTTGAAATGCTGCTTCTAAACTGCTTGTCGATCAATGTACGTGTAGCTGCTTGAAATGCTGCTTCTAAATTGCTTGTCGATCAATGTACGTGTGCTTGTCGATCAATGTATGGTAGCCACCTGCCCAACTACAGTACATCACCCAACCCTAAGTAGGTACATTTGCTTCCATACATTAACAAAGGAACAGAAGTCATTCTTGTCGTAAGTGCTGTAAACTTCTCCACCACATCAGAAACAGGAAGGAAAACTAATTAAATTGCTGTTCTGTTGTCCACACAATATTTTAAAGATCTTACAGTGTCCGTCCTCTTTCTTTGCCCCCTTTTTCCTTACCTATTTGCCGCTTTTACTTGAGCTTTAGTAATGCCGCTTACATATGTTTTCAAAAGGGAGGGTGTAACTCGTCTGGATTCAATTACTGCTTGATGCATGTGAGGCATTTGAGCTTTAGAATTGCCGCTTGCGTGTTTGTCAACTCTTCCTAAGCTCATTGCATTCTCGACTGTGTTGAGGTACATACATTGAAGGACTTATATATAGGGTTGGCCAGAACAATATATTTACGGTTTACATACGGTATTATTGGCAGGGAAATCACCAAATATACGGTCAT
>Ga0307960_1000629_pt1:0-12500 | contig 19486 bp, 18 predicted proteins | sample OrgLakmetagen542_FD_201832 | JGI IMG/M metagenome (GOLD analysis project Ga0307960, IMG submission 201832) | Saline water microbial communities from Organic Lake, Antarctica - #542 | ecosystem: Environmental > Aquatic > Non-marine Saline and Alkaline > Saline | place: Antarctica: Organic... | reverse complement strand
CGCATACATGGTTTTGAGGCGCTGCAAGCACTGCCGCTTCAGCATCTTTTCTCAAGCACGCCGATCCAATGCCGTGAAAGAATTGCTTGTACGTTGTTGTTGTTGTACGGCAATCAAGGCCCAACACCCCATTTCTGCGGCCACTGCGTGCTTGTGTTTCAATTGCAGACTTATGTACGGTACTGAGGCTCTATGAGCACCGCTTAACATCTTTTCTCAGGCGCGCTGGTGCAGTGTAGAAAAGGATCTGCCTGTAACACTTTTGCACAGGCAATCAAGGCCTGGCACCCCATTTTGACGACCACTGCGTGTTTGTGCTTCAGCTGCACGGAGCTAAAGTATGGCTGCTGCACCCCCCAAGGCCTGCTGAGTACATGCCTCTGGCTTACCACCAAGCCCCTGTCGCCGTACAACCGCTGCAACGGTGCGTGAGGGGAGATGAGTGTGTGTGTGTATGTCTGTGTTTGTATCTGCACTGTGCCACTGCTGCAACGGTGCGTGAGGGGAGATGAGTGTGTGTGTGTGTTTGTCTGTGTTTGTCTTGGCACCGTGCCACCGCTGCAATGGTGCGTGAGGGGAGATGAGTGTGTGTGTATGTCTGTGTTTGTCTTGGCGCCGTACAACCGCTGCAACGGTGCGTGAGGGGAGATGAGTGTGTGTGTGTTTGTATGTCTGTGTTTGTCTTGGCGCCGTACAACCGCTGCAACAGTGTGTGTGAGGGGAAATGAGTGTGTGTGTGTGTATGTCTGTGTTTGTATTTGCACCGTGCCATTTCTGCAACAGTGTGTATGAGGGAGATAAGTGTCTGTTTGTTTGTGTCTGTGTTATTCAGGCGTTTTTACACCTAGAAAGTGTGCATTGTCACTTGCACACACAGCCACACACACACACACAGACACACACACACACACACCCGTGGGCTATGTCACCATCTGGTCAAAGCTCTTTTCTGCCATGCCACCGTCTTGCCAGTCCATTTTGTTGGGTAGGTTTATCACAGGGCTTGGAAAGGTTTTGGTTAGATTTTGCATTACCGGTAACACACGCACATGCAAACATGGTCACACAAGCAGGGAAAGAAATCTTCTGCACATGTTGTGCAGGCCCAGGAGTTAGGAAAGTGTGCACATGCACACACACATACACACACACATGCGTACACACACTTACACACACCCGTGCACAAACACACACACATACGCGCACACATACACACAAAGACAAACGCATGTACACACACACATAGTCACGCAACCAACATATATATATTTGTAATTTCTGTATAGGGACCAGGAGGGAGTCAGGGAGGTGTGCATGCAAGCAGGTGAGGGTTTGAACTGGAGTACAATAACCAAGCCAACAGATTGCCACGTTCATGGGGAAAAGGAGCTGTTTAGGCAACTGTCTCATCTATCCCACCATTATTCTGAGCAGTACGAAGGTTCCGAAACGTAAGCCCATTCCTTCCCCTGCTTCCCGCTTCAGCATGTCTTGATTGAGCTGATTGCTGCCTTGCGTAAAGAGTGTGTGTGTGTCCCTGACCTTGCACGTAACAACAGCAGGGAAAAGGAGCTGCTTAGGGCCCTGTCTCGCTTAGGCACCTGTTTTGCATCTACCGAGATCTTGAGGAGTTGGAAAAGTATGCTCAAGTCTGCAGTAGAAAAAGTATATGTAGGGTTAGCCAGAACCCTATATATACAATGTATATACGGTATTTTTGGCAGGGAAATCACCAAATATACGGTCATATACGGTGCATATATACGGTTCTGGCCGACCCTGTGTATATGTAAAAAGTGTGCTCGCTCCTGCAGTTGGAAAAGTGTTCTCAATCCTGCTTCAGCATGTCTTGGTTGGATTGATTACTGTTTGCCTCACATCAATAATTCTGACCTTGCACGTAACAACACAAGCAAGGAAAAGGAGATGGATCACACTCTGCTGTCTTATTTGTAGGGTTGGCCAGAACCGTGCACATATAGAGTTGGCCAGAATCATATATATACGGTGTGTTTACGGTATGTTTGGCAGGAAAATCACCAAAGGGAAACGATATGTACACGGTATTTTAGGCAGGAAAATATACGGTCAAAGACGGCGAATATATACAGTTCTGGCCAGCCCTGTGTACATTCCGGTATACTTTGGTACACATTTGTTATACTTCCAGTGTACACGTAAATACCGCTACACGTTGTATGTGTAATATTTTTAGCAGGGAAATCACCAAATATACGGTTATACATGGTGCATATATACGGCTCTTGCCCAACCCTTCTTATTCGTAATGCCTGCTGTCTATCAAAGATACCTCCAAAACACGTTGCATAGTCCGTGCAAACTAGACTGATAGCCTGATAGCTGAACAAAGGCCCCGAGGAGGAATGAGTGCAGCTCATCAGCTCCCGCTTGTTAAAAAAAAGCGTCCAGGCCTGCCCGCAGTCTGCACCATTATAAGCCAACATCAGCCGATGCTGATTATCAGCCGATTATCAGCCGACATCACCATCTTTTACAACGATTGCGACTGATCATCATGTGCAGCGCTCAGATCTGAGCCTGGTTCACCACACACATGTGAAGTGTCACCACATACATGTGCACATGATGATCACCACACACATGTGCACATGATGACATGGGAATTGTCACCACACATGTGAATTGTCACCACACATGTGAATTGTCACCACACATGCGAATTGTCAATGTGAATTCTCAATTTAAATTAAGTTGTCATTAATGGGAATTGTCACCACACATGTGAATTGCCACCAATGGGAATTTTCAATTTGAATTGTCACCAATGTGAATTGTCACCAATGGGAATTGTCACCACACATGTGAATTGTCACCACACATGTGAATTGTCACCACACATGTGAATTGTCACCCATGTGAATTGTCACCACACATGTGAATTGTCACCACACATGTGAATTGTCACCACGCTTGTGAATTGTCAATGTAACTTGTCACCAATGTGAACTGTCACCACACATATGAATTGTCACCACACATGTGAATTGTCACCACGCATGTGAATTGTCAATGGGAATTGTCACCACACATGTGAATTGTCACCAGCACATGTGAATTGTCACCACACATGTGAATTGTCACCACACATGTGAATTGTCACCCATGTGAATTGTCACCACACATGTGAATTGCCACCAATGTGAATTGTCATCAATGGGAATTGTCACCGCACATTTGAATTGTCACCACAAATGTGAATTGTCAATGTGAATTGTCAATGTGATTGTCAGCACACATGTAAATTGTCGTACGTCACGATGGGGTGCCCCCCCTACCCTACATGATCATAATACCTATGCTGTGTTTCTGTTTGCTCCTAAAGACAGACCTTCCAACTTCCCACTGCGCAGTTGCCCTGCTATAGAATTGAAAAGAATGCCTTGCCTCCCCCGCGTGATCACAATATGCTGCGTCTCTGTTTGCTCCTAAAAGACAGACCTTCCCACTTCCCACTGTGCAAGTGCCCTGCTATAGGTTCCAACACCAACAAAGAACGTGTGTTGCGCTCCCGCTCGCTCCTGAGATATTGACCTTTTTCCACTGTGTACAGGTGCCCTGCTTAGAATCCAACAAAATATCCCACCTTCCCTGCACAACAGAGGACGTGCGTGGCGCTACCGCTTGCTCCTAAGATATTGACCCTTTTCCACCGTGTACAGGTGACCTGCTGTACATTCCAAGGGGGTGGGCACACCAGGCCCACACGCACACACGCAGCGCTCCATGCTTCCATGCATTCGATCTCTGTTCCAGCGCTGGTGCTGGTGCTGGTGATGGTGATGGTGATGGTGATGGTGATGGTGATGGTGATGGTGATGGTGATGGTGATGGTGATGGTGATGGTGCTGGTGATGGTGCTGGTGCTGGTGCTGGTGCTGGTGCTGGTGCTGGTGCTGTAGCTGGCGCTGGTGTGGATGCTGCTGCCGATTCGTCTTGTGGGGTGTCTGCTTCTTGGGCAGGGTCTGCAGGCTCTTCAATGCACCTCACCTTTGGGCTGGAGGTGAGTTTTGATTTTTGATGCGGTGCTGTAGAGCAGCTCTTCTTGCTGCCCTGCTTTGATGCAGTGCTGTAGGGCCCTACTGCCCTACTTTTATGCAGTGCTGTAGAGCAGCTCTTCTTGCATAAGCCTCAAAAATACCAGGGTTGGCTAGAACCATACATATACGGTGTGTATACGGTATATTTGGCAGAGAAATCGCCAAATACACATTCAGATACGATGTTTACATACGGGTCTGGCCAACCCCACTCATGACCATTTGAGGCAAGTGTGTGTGTGTGTGTGTCGGTCAAGTAAAGATCCTAGCGGCTTGTCGCTGCACGAGTCCATTGGAGCCTGTATGGCAGAAACTTGGATTTAGTGGCTGAAAACCCTAGGCCTCAACCTCTTGTATATCTAGAGGCTTGCCACAGCACAAGTCCAGCATGTAAGGCTTAATGGCTTAGGGTATGCAGAGGTTTCAAACCCTGAATCCTAACCCTGTGTGTGTTCGTGTTTATTTGTGTGTGTGTGTGTGTGTGTGTGTGTGTGTGTGTGTGTGTGTGTGTGTGTGTGTGTGTGCGTGTGTGTGTGTTCCTAACCCTGTGTGTGTTTGTGCGTTTTTGTGTGTGTTTGCTTCTGAGTGCGTGTGTGAGTGTGTGTGTTCATGTAGCTTGTCACTGCACGAGTCCAGCCTGCAGTGTGTGGCGACGCGTGAGGCACTTCAACACCCAACGCTCCTTCGATCCAATTTTTAAGACCACTGGTCCAAGGAGCAAAGCAAACGTGCTGAGGCTAGTCGTGAGGTTGGGTCAATGGTAGCTAAATTGATGAGGCTAGGTCATTGATGAGTTTGGGTCAATGAAGATGAGGTTGAGTCAATGATGAGGTTGGGTCAATGATAGGTTGGGTCAATGATGGGGTTGGGTCAATGATGAGGTTGGGTCAATGATGGCTATCATGTTGCTGGAGGGTCCCGCACATGGTAGGCATGATCTCCAATCAAAGCAGGCCTGTTTGCAAGCAAGGCTGTGGAGTAGTTCTTTACCCTGCTTGCTCGTGTGCTTTACTATTCATCCACACATGCAGTGTGCAAAGCTGTACCATTCACACATGCAGTGGGCGAAGCTGTACCATTCACACATGCAGTGGGCAAAGCTGTACCATTCATACATGCAGTGCGCAAAGCTGTACCATCCACACATGCCGTGCGCAAAGCTGTACCATTCACACATGCAGTGGGCGAAGCTGTACCATTCACACATGCAGTGGGCAAAGCTGTACCATTCATACTTGCAGTGGGCAAAGCTGTACCATTCACACATGCAGTGCGCAAAGCTGTACCATCCACACATGCAGTGGACAAAGCTGTACCATTCATACATGCAGTGCGCAAAGCTGTACCATTCACACATGCAGTGGGCAAAGCTGTACCATTCATACATGCAGTGGGCAGGGCTTGAGTGTTGTGATATTTTGATGCAATCCCCTTGCTTGACGACACTTTCTTCATGTGTAGTGCTTGCTTGGGCTGTTGCAGCTGACTGCCAAGCACACCCACTTGCAGCTGACTGCCAAGCACTCTCACTCACTCTCACTCAGCTGCCACTCGCTCTCACTCAGCACTCTCACTCAGCTGTTGCAGCTGACTGCCAAGCACACCCACTTGCAGCTGACTGCCAAGCACTCTCACTCACTCTCACTCAGCTGTCACTCGCTCTCACTCAGCACTCTCACTCAGCTGTTGCAGCTGACTGCCAAGCACACCCACTTGCAGCTGACTGCCAAGCACTCTCACTCACTCTCACTCAGCTGTCACTCACTCTCACTCACACTCTCACTCAGCTGTGTTGCAGCTGACTGCCAAGCACTCTCACTTGTAGCTGACTGCCAAGCACACCCACAGCTTGTACGCCCCTTAAATTACGTATGGCCACGCATTCACTCGTTGGCAGCTGACTGCGAAGCACACCCACAGCTTATACGCCCCTTAATCTGAGTGTGGCCACGCATTCACTCGTTTTGTACCTCAGGTTGAGGGCAGCATGAGCTGGCTGGGGCTGGCGCAGCAGGTTGTCAAGGAGGCGTGCGACCTCGCCCTTATGGCTGCCGACAAAGCTCCCTCTCGTACCCATGCAACGCAAGCACAGCCGTCAGCTTCTCATTGCATTGCATCGGATGCTTGTGGCGTTGACGATGCTTGCATGGCTCCTGCCTCTGCAGTCAGCAGTGGCCTTGTAGTGGACGTAAGGGTGTGCCAGGTGGGTGTAGGAAAATTTTTTGTCATTTGATGCTTTTGCTCTGTGGACTGCCCTCCTGCCTTTGGTTGCCAGGGCCAATGATCTTTTTTTACATTGCTGTACTGCGCAGGAACATGTGCGTAGATGTGACGCACTTACTCTATTGACTGCCTTTTGCCTCTGGTTGCCAGGGCCAATGATCGTTTTTCTTACATGTACTGTACTGCGAAGGCAAATGTGTGTAAACGCGACACGTTTGTTCTGTGGACTGCCTTTTGCCTCTGTTTGCCAGGGCCAAGAACTTCTTTCTAACGTGTACTGTACTGCGCAGGAACATGTGCATTTGGCATATTTGGTACTGTTGCTCTATTGACTGCCTCCTGCCTCTGGTTACTAGGGCCAATGAACTTCTTTTAAACGTGTAATTACTGTACTGCGCAGGAACATGAGTGTAAATGCGATACATTTACTCTGTGGACTGCCTCCTGCCTCTGGTTGCCAGGGCCAATGATCGTTGTTTTCAGCGTGTAATGTACTGCGCAGGAATATGTGCGTAATTGCAACACATTTACTCTGTGGACTGCCTCCTGCCTCTGATCGCCAGGGTTAAATGAACTTCTTTTAAACGTGTAATTTCTGTACTACGCAGGAACATGTGCATAATTGCAAAACACGTTTACTCTGAACACTGCTTTTTGCCTCTGTTTACCAGGGCCAATGAACTTCTTTTAAACGTGTAATTACTGTACTGCACAGGAACATGTGTGTAAATGCGACACGTTTACTCTGTGGACTGCCTCCTGCCTCTGTTTACCAGGGTCAAATGAACTTTTTTTAAACGTGTAATTACTGTACTGCGTAGGAACATGTGCATTCGGCATATTTGGTACTGTTGCTCTATTGACTGCCTTCTGCCTCTGGTTACTAGGGCCGATGATCGTTTTTTAGCGTGTATTGTACTGCACAGGAACATGTGTGTAAATGCGACACGTTTACTCTGTGGACTGCCTCCTGCATCTGGTTGCCAGGGCCAAATGAACTCTTAAATGTGTAATTACTGTACTGCGCAGGAACATGTTTGTAAATGCGACACATTTACTCTGTGGACTGCCTCCTGCCTCTGGTTGCCAGGGCCAATGATCGTTGTTTTCAGCGTGTAATGTACTGCGCAGGAATATGTGCGTAATTGCAACACATTTACTCTGTGGACTGCCTCCTGCCTCTGATCGCCAGGGTTAAATGAACTTCTTTTAAACGTGTAATTTCTGTACTACGCAGGAACATGTGCATAATTGCAAAACACGTTTACTCTGAACACTGCTTTTTGCCTCTGGTTGCCAGGGCCAATGATGGTTGTTTTTAGCGTGTATTGTACTGCGCAGGAACATGTCCATAATTGCAAAACACGTTTACTCTGGACACTGCTTTTTGCCTCTGGTTGCCAGGGCCAATGATCGTTGTTTTTAGCGTGTATTGTATGCGCAGGAATATGTGTGTAATTGCAACACATTTTCTCTGGACACTGATTTTTGCCTATGGTAAACAGGGTCGATGATCTGTATCTTTCTCAAGTGCAAATAGGATTGGCCAGAACCGTATATATACGTCGTATATGACCGTATATTTGGTGGTTTCCCTGCCAAATATACCATACATACACCGCATATTTATGGTTCTGGCCAACCCTATGCATATTGCACAGTACAGATGTCTCTAACCATAAGGATGGTCTCTTAACGTATGGGGATGGCAGTTGAATATGCGAAGAATGGCAACAACTTTTAGAATACCCTCCTGCCAACAATGCTTTGTATGTAGGGTTGGCCAGGACCTTAACATATACCGTATATGATCGTATATTTGGTGAATTTCCTGCCAAAAATACCGTATATACACCGTATATTTATGGTTCTGGCCAACCCTATGCATGATGCACAGTACAGATGTCTCTAACCATAAGGATGGTTTCTTGACGTATGGGGTGGCAGTTGAGTATGCAAAGAATGGCAACAATTTCTAGAATACTTCCCTGCCAACAATGCTTTGTATGTATTGTTCTGGCCGGGCCTATATTGCACTTGCAATATTTGAGTGTGACAGTGCCTGTAAGAATACACAGACCCTCTGGGTACCTAGGTTGGTGTCTCTTCAGGGTGTAGATGTATGAGGCTGGCGAAAGATACGCGCAGATATCTATGTGCGGTGTAAATATGATGATTCTCAGCAAAGAATGTTGAAGTACACTGATTGTACACAGTACACAGTGCTGGCAAACTTTTTATATGTATTACTGGTATCATTTGTGCAATGGAGGGTAAAAGTACCATTATGTGTGTCACACACACACACAGATACACACATATATTTATATGTACTCTGAGGCGTAGAGGGTGTTAAACAACCATATATAATTTATATATATTTTTTTATATATATTTATATTTATATGTATGAGTAAGCGGCATCATCGTTTAATTATCTATGCCTAGTATATATAGAAACCGCTTGCTCTGACTTCACCATATAAAATAATCATACACACAATATCCATACACACAATATTCATACACACAATAATGCACAGTCAATAATCATACATACAATAATGCACAATCAATAATCATACACAATAATCATGCACACAATAACCCATTCTCTGGCATGAGTGGCAGGCAGCGCTGTGTTACGTAATGGATGTTTGTAAAAGTTTATTTAGGCAGGATCCATGTAGCACAGCTGCTGGCCTCAACAAAAGTGGCCTCCTTTTCCGTGTTGTGGGTTGTATCGCTTCAACATTTTGGGAGCTGCTTCATGCTTGGCTGAGCAGCAGCAAGGCTGTGCAGGTGCAACCCTGTCAGATGCATGGCTGTGCAGGTGCATGGCTGTGCAGTGGCTGTGCAGGGGCTGTGCAGGGGCATGGCTGTGCATGGCAGTGGCTGTGCATGGCTGTGCAGGTGCATGGCAGTGGCTGTGCATGGCAGGTGCATGGCTGTGCAGGTGCATGGCAGTGGCTGTGCGTGGCTGTGCAGGTGCATGGCAGTGGCTGTGCATGGCAGGTGCATGGCTGTGCAGTGGCCGTGCAGGGGCATGGCTGTGCATGGCAGTGGCTGTGCATGGCTGTGCAGGTGCATGGCTGTGCAGTGGCCGTGCAGGGGCATGGCTATGCAGGAGCATGCCTTTGCAGGTGCAACCCTGTCAAGTCGCCCTTACATAAATAGTGTGCCTTGCATACGCTGGACTGAATGAACTACATGTTTTCCAGACCGCACTTTGATTATTGTTTCTTGCTGTACATGTAGGTGCTGTGCTGCATTGAATCATAGCTCCTCGAAATCGCACCCTATTTGGTGTCCGTGCTGCTGTACTCCCAGGTGCTGCATTGAACTGCTCCAAAGCACACCCTAAATGGTTCCTTTTGCTGCACACGCTGGGTTGATTGAACCAACAGTCCTCAAAGCCACGCCCTAAATGGTGCCTTTTGCTGGACACGCTGGGTTGATTGAACCAAGAGTCCTCCAAGCCATACCCTAAATGGTGCCTTTTGCTGCACACGCTGGGTTGATTGAACCAAGAGTCCTCCAAGCCACTATTCCAAGTCACATTCTAAATGTGTTCCTGACATTTATTATTATTGTATTACTGTGTTTCTTCTGTATAAATATTTTACATTATTTTATTTTAATGTGTTCCTGCTGCACATTTAAATGTGTTCCTGCTATATATACTTAAAATGTGTTCCTGCTGTACGTTTAAATGGGTCCCTGCTGTATCTTTAGGTACTGCTCCATGCTTGGCTATGCTCTGTGGCGCGCATAGGGTGTGCAGGCACTACACACACTCTAAATGGTGTCCCTGATGAACATCCAGGTGCTGCTCCATGCTTGGCTATGCTCTGTGGCGCGCTCTGAAGGTGCAGGCATCTTGCGCAGGTATGTGCAAAGAAGAAAAAAGGAAATACTACGCAGGCAGTAAAAACCACTACCCACATGAAGGAAAAGGGGCCACGTGTGCACCTTACACACCTTTTCAAATGCTGCTTTGAGCTCGGCTATGCTTTGTGGAGTGCATTTGGACGTGCAGGCATTAAACATGTGGCTATGCTTTGTGGAGTGCATTCAAACGTGGAGGCACTAAATATGCGGCTATGCTTTGTGGAGTGCATTTAAACGTGCAGGCACTAAATATGCGGCTATGCTTTGTGGAGTGCATTTAAACGTGCAGGCACTAAATATGCGGCTATGCTTTGTGGAGTGCATTCAAACGTGCAGGCACTAAATATGCGGCTATGCTTTGTGGAGTGCATTTAAACGTGCAGGCACTAAATATGCGGCTATGCTTTGTGGAGTGCATTTGGACGTGCAGGCATTGAGCATGCGCTGAATGTGCAGAAATCGTACGCAAGTATGCAAAGAGGTTTATGCAGCAAATGTCGAGTCTGATTTGTCAACATGTGCTGCTGAGTAAGTAAGAATGGTTTTATGCTACAATTCGCTGTAGGCTTTGTCATTACACCAAGCTGCCTTGGAGGGAGATCAAAACCAAATACACGCTGGACCCAAAAATCCTCATAAACGCAAAACCACGCAATGAAGCACGCGGCAAGTCCATAAGTCAGATCTAAACGAGCTCAGATGGGAACGCCCACAAGACAAAGCACAAGCTGAGAGGGGGGGGTGGGAAAAACAACTCGAGCAAAATCAAGGCATAAAAAGAATGCTTAAAACGAGAGTACACAGCACTTTATGCAAAGTGCTTGCCAGATTTCAGCCTACGTTCACTACGCAAGAACTCCAGTTCTACAGCTAAAGCAGAGAACTGATGATTTATAGCAGTGAAAGCCACTCCACACGAATAAAATGAAGAAGCAAATACGATGTCGGGTTCTGTGAAGCTCCTTAGGATTGCAGTAAGCTGACACTGTTACTCTTTACTGCTGTTTGCACTGCAGTGGATTGGACTGCAGTGACTTGCACTGCAGTGGATTGTATTGGATTGGATTGCACTGCAGTGGATTGAATCGGATTAGATTGGATCCAATCCACTGGACTGCAGTGGATACTGTTACAGATCTTTATTGCTGTTTGCATTGCGGTGGGTTAATAACAAGAAGTAAACAGTAAAAATGTGGTTACCTTCGAAACCTAGACGGTGGTTCTGTCCCACATTAGGTAAGGTAAGGTAAGGTTACATCACTATATCGGTGGTTCTGTCCCACATTAACGTTCTCTGCACGCTTCTGTGATCTGCTCAGATCAAGCACTGATCTCTGTGCGTCACTGTGATGCACACATGCACAGACCAATAAGTCTTGCATTACTGTAGTCCGTGCAATAAATCTTACCAATGCATTGCTGTGGTCCGTGCAATAATTCTTCTCAATGCGTTGCTATGGTCCGTGCAATGAATCTTCTCAATGCGTAGCTGTGGTCCGTGCAATAAATCTTATCAATGCGTAGCTGTGGTCCGTGCAATAAATCTTCTCAATGCATTGCTGTGGTCCGTGCAATAGATTTTGTTCGTGCAATAACTCCTTTCAATGCATTGCTGTGGTCCATGCAATAAATCTTCTCAATGCGTTGCTGTGTTCCTTTCAGATCAATAGCAGCTCCCTGTGCGTTACTGTGATGCATGCAGATCACTAACTTGTCTTTACCCTAACATCACAGAAATTTCACAGGGAAAGTTTCTGTGATGTATGGTACACAAAAAATGTGCGGGGGATGCCTAGGCCACCGAATAAGGCTGGCATTACCATGAATAATAACATAATAATACCATGACCTGTAATAATAACAGCGACCACTCATCGTGGAAGTACCAATAGTCACAGTCATACTACCATGTGTACCACATGCTATGTGTACCACTAGTCACAGTCACAGTGGTAGTGGTAGTGGTAGTGGTGACTAGTGGTAGTGCCAATAGTCACAGTCATACTACCATGCTATGTGTAGGGCTGGCCAGATTTATATATATATATATATATATATATGTGTGTATCAGGGAACTTCAGCCCGTGCGGGCGCCGCACTTATAAATCAAATTTTGGTCTTGCCCGTAGGGCAAGGCCAAAATTTAAAGGGTCGACTCCGGGCGTCCCGGAGAAAAGCCAGTGGCCGGAGGCCACTGGCTGCGGGCTACCCGCATTAAATTAAAATTCAATGTCCGGGCTGCCCGGAGAAAATGTAATGATGCTGACTTAATGGCTCCGGGCAAGAGAGGAAGGAAAGGAGGGAGGG
>Ga0307960_1000617_pt1 | contig 19661 bp, 14 predicted proteins | sample OrgLakmetagen542_FD_201832 | JGI IMG/M metagenome (GOLD analysis project Ga0307960, IMG submission 201832) | Saline water microbial communities from Organic Lake, Antarctica - #542 | ecosystem: Environmental > Aquatic > Non-marine Saline and Alkaline > Saline | place: Antarctica: Organic Lake... | reverse complement strand
TTGCTTCTTTCCCGTGCTTGACCTTCATGGACAAGTTTTGCCCTTCTTGCCATCAACCTGGTTGCCCCGCCCCCCTATTTATTCTATTTCTTCCAGCCAGCCTTTCTTGCTTCCTTTTGGTTTGTTTTCGTCCTCATAGTAGGGAGTTTGCTATCTCCCCTTGACCTAGACACGCAAATTAATAAGATACTATCGCGCTTCCTCACACATCTCCTGCACACAGAGCAAATGGTGCAGAGGCTGTGGCAGTCACAGGGTCCTCTGTATCCGGTGCTTATGGGCAAAATTTTCGCCTTGCAATCCTCAGACAAGTCCGCAGCCCAAGGTAAGTTATGTTGCAGAAACTTTCTTAGGATTCACATCGGCCATATGCGTAGGGTATTGATGTTGACCTTGACGACTGATGAGAACCAGTAACTGAGGCTATGTGGGCCTAACAATTCCACTTTACCTACCTCAATGAAAGCTCAAATGTTCTTTTAGCTTCAAGCCGTTAAGCAAGCATTACCACCAGGACCTCACACAGTTTTCCAAATAGATGGCTACTAGTAGTTGCACTGGCTGTCCTGCAGTTTGATGATTGAAGGATGTCACAATCTGTTGTTTATACTGACATGGCTCAGGCTAAACTAATATATTTAAGCAGGCATTGGAAAAACTACTCCACACATTGATTAAGGAAAAGAAAGCGCCACCAGGCACAGAAACTGCTAAAAGTATAAAGATCGCCCATCCTGGCCATTGCCAGCCTCAATATCAGCAACACAGCCAGCACTGAACCTGCCTTGCTACTCCACCAACACAGTCACCCAGAACAGAGCAAGTACAAAGTTGACAAGCAGCCTCGTTTCCTTGATGTAATGAAACCTTTGCCTGTGTTACTTTTATGGGTTCGGCAAGCTTACAGATGACCTTCATGTGTGCTGCGTGCAGAGCCAGGAGCAGGGAGGGGAGGCACAGGGACTGCCTTTGATGTTGCGTCAGTAGCAGGTTCTACCCAGGGAGAGGAGATATGAGATTCAATGTGTGCAGCAGCTTATGGCACATCCACGTTACTTCGCTGACATCCACGTTCCTTTGCTGACATCCACGTTACTTTGCTGAAGATAGGAAGCCTGTTCACAACTTATGAAACATTCTTACGCCTGTTTGTTCACAACTTATAAAACTTTCTTACAAGGTGTGGTTTAACGAGGTTTTTTTAACCATGCGGCGAAGACGGCGGAGAGTAAAAAGTCAAAGAAGAGTATAATCTTAGTGTAATCACATGTACATTGATTCAATCATCGGAAAGAACCTTCTTCAATGTAGAGCTTAGCAATATTCCACACAGTCACGCGAAAGGGAACTATCAGTCAGCAAAAAAGTGTTGAAAGACTGTTGTACCCACTGTTGATCGTGCTGCTATGACAGTAAAGCAAATGATACAGTCTCTTACATTTCTGCATGGTTAATGCTGAAAAACACAGTTGCAAGTACCACCCTGGATTACAACCTGCAACACTCCACTCGTCAAGACCACCACATGAAGGGAAGAAAAAGACTGCCTGCTACTGCTAATGATTTAATTATAGACTCAATTTGCAGGTAAACATGCCAGACGGATTAATACCTGATAAAGATTTTGCCTGCTCATTGCAAGCTCACTCAAAGGTGCACGCTAAACAAAAAGGTTTGCTCTTAGCCATACATTCAACGTGTTAACGACTAGTAGGGTATATAAATTTACCAAGCTCACTCAAGGATGCACGCTAAACAAAAAAGGTATGCTTGTCAGCTGTTCAATTATCACACAGGCAACTCGCAAGGTACACAATTCTGCCAAGTGAGGCCGAACGAATGCACACCATGGACTCTGGGCACACACAAGTCGCATAAAGTATGGTCGTCATTAAAAGACTTGATGAAATGCTTGCATATAAGTTACAAAAAAGGCGGTAAGTATATGAAGAAGATGTGGTTTGCATGCAAGCAATAAAGCAGGTTCTAGCTTGAGTTTTGCTAGGAAATGAATTACTCTAGGGAATTTAAAACAACAAAGCACACTTTTGGTAAACAAGTTTGAAAACTGTATTTAAACAGGAGGATCAACAGCCATTGTGAGAACCTCGTGAAGCTTCAGCGTTTGAGCTGGCAATGTCTGGTGCACTACAAGGATATCAAAACGTGAGAAACCTGGAGAGGGCTTGGCTGAGCGGGTCATTCAGCTGCACTTCTAATCCAGCAACTGGCTGAGAATCAAGCAATGCGCAATAGGCCGAGAGCACTCCATGGTGACGGGCACCTGCACAAGATGCACAAGAGAGGGGAAAACGTGCCAAGTGCGCGTGTGTGTGTACGTGTGTGTGCACGTGTGGTGTGTACTTACTACAGTACTTACAGGGCTGCAGAGGGTGCAGAGTGGGGCTGCTGCTGCAATAGGTCAGGTTGCAGAGGTATAGAAAGGCTTTGCAGAGAAGCTATGCAAGAATCTACTCTAGCTAGCACACACTCGGCCGGGAAGCACCCCATAAAGGTGCAACTCTACGATATAATGCATCAACATATTTACGGTGTCAGGTACACCAGTTCGTTTTTTCATTGACGTGGAGAGTGATTGTCATTGCCTGCGAAGGTGTTCTTCATAATCAAGAAGAACACTGGCAAATGCAGGCAGTGTAACAGAGGAAGGAGGACATGACATCAAACGTTGATAATTCAAACAGACCTTCCGAGCTTTAAGCTTTGGTACCACACAAGTTGTCGCACAGAAAACACGCCCACAACACTGTTAAGGAACGATTGCTGTGCACGTACAAGTGTGATGGTGTGTAGTATGTATTTAGTGAGTGTATGAGTGGATCTAAACCAGGCAGTTAAGATGGTTGACTCCTTTTCCCAGTTTCTCAAGATTGTATTTTCCCTTGAAATATATGTAATGCACCGTGAGGCCCTCCAATCTCCAACAAACACAAAAGCACCATTTATGAGGTGGCGGCTGTCGCACTCCACATACATAGCACATACCTTCTTGTAGCAAATTGAGGTATCTCAGAGATGGCTTGGCTGACCAAGGGTCTCCCAAGAATGACTTTGATGCAGAAAGTGTTTCAGCATTCACCCAATCTCCATTGTACAGCTCACAGTCCACAGGAATGACTTGGTAGCTGCAGACACAGAGAGAGGGGGGGAGAGGGAGGGGGTGTCAGACATCAAGTTTTGTGCATGTTAAAGAATGTTGTTCGTTCAGCTTGTATTCATGCAAGCTGTACTCGGGAGCTTTGCTCGATTTTGTACTCAAATAAGGGATACTATTTATATGAAACGAGGAGTTTGCAGCAAGGTTTTAGCCAGGTTACACCTAAAGTCACACATGATCTTACACTGAACAAGAATGAAGTGAATCCACCTTATTGATCGATCCTCCTTATCGAGTTTCTTTCCTCGTAAACTGCAGCGGCTGGCCTATATCCTGCCGCTCACACCAAGTAAGTTTGCGTCCTACCTTCTTTCCGTCCTTCCTCCCTACTCACCCAACCTGCAAGACTTGGGTGAAAGGCGGCAACACGCCCTCCGACAGCTGCACACGCGCCCAGTCCTCCCTTTTCAAGAGATGCACAACACCATGAACTGTGTGGCCATACACCCAGCGTGCTGCCAGAGCTTTGGATCTTGATTTAATTGACTTCAATCTGGAAGTTGCACGAGGTACATCGCTACTTCTTGGCTCAAGCTCCTGCGACTTGAGTAACACAAGGCCACGTTTGACTTACTGACGTTTTAAAAGCAGCAGAGCGAACACAAACACACACACACATACACACACACACACGCACGCACACACACACACACACACACACACACACACACACACACACACACAAGAGCAAGCGAGTGAGCCGACCACCTTACCAGAGGAATTGGCCGTTCAAAAGGTTCAACGGTTGAGTAGCCTTGACAGTGGAAGCCCATGGTGAAGCTGCATAAGTAGGTTGTGCACGATTAATAAAAAAGGGTGTGTGATCCTGCGGGTTGCGAAAATGGGGTGGAGCACGTGCAAGAAATCATACCCCAAGCCTTACAGAGTTGATTAGGCTACGTATGCCCTGGGGAGCTTGCTCCAAAAAGTGGCTTTCTTTGCCGTTGCTTGAGGATATAAAAGTTTGTAGCGTATTACATCAAAGCTTGATTTTTTTGAGCGCCATCCCCATCCATAAGCCCATCATTATTCTTGGGAGCAAGTGATGATGCTTCATTACCCCCTGCACCAGGATGCATGTATCGTGTCGTAAACCTGTGGGTTGCATTGAGCGCCTAAGAACAAGAGGCATCCAAGCTTTGCAGCGCTACATTAATTGCAACAGAGAAATACACTTGCGTAAATCGACTCACCCAGGTATTGAACAAGGAAAGGAAGTTAAAGGCTTGACTCCACGCCTATCTGTGAGAACCTGGGCAGGCAAACAAAAAAGAACGAAGAGAACATAAGACATGACACCTAACCCAAAAGGTGTGTAAGTTTAAAACCGACTAAGGTGTGTAAGTCTAAAACCCACTTGTACACTATTCATAACTGTTATCCAGATATCTACAGCTTAGTCTGACAAGGAGGAATGGCTCGCCTTTGGGTTCATGTTTGAACCGAATGCCGCATACCAAACATTTCCGTCCCCGGGCTCAACCCTACTTGCGCCTGTCGTCTCCACACCTGTGCAAATGGAGTGAGAGCGACACAGTGACACAAGCATGCAAGCGCACTGCATTCCACAAGCGAGGCTACACTCTACGAGCGCTACGATTTTAGCCACAAAGGAAAACACTCACCAGATTGTTTGGCATGTGTTTGTGTATGTAATGCCTGGTGTAGACTTCTGAAGGTCCTTGGAAGGCCATGTCCTCTCAGGCCTTTGGTTTGCAATGGAGCTTGCATGTCTCTTTTCAGAGCAGATGCTAAGCACAAATAAGCATATTGATTATTATGAAGGTGATTTTCGGCATTTCGGGGTGAACTGGGATGAATCCAATATAAAAAGCAATTGGGGTACATTTCACAACCAATTTGGTGCAAAATAATCTAGTGGTATTTGATCATTTGCAGGCCCTCTCGCGTAGTGCTTACCATAAACTCGGTAAGTAATCGTTTTAGAAGTATCACAAAATAATTCAGAAGCATCAATAGCCATCAACGTGACACTTGAAAAGGAAGCAAAAATGATACTATAAATGGTAGCAGCCGAACTGGCTCAAGCTTGTGTTCGGAGCATTAAAAAGGGGGCCAGTTATGTTTCCGCTGCTTTTACGAGGTGTGTGCGCCCAAATAATGACCAACAGCAGAGCTTCTTGCTATTGGCAGCAGGCCGCCAGTGCTATGATAATTGCAACGTTTAAGGGTAGGTTGCAGTTAGGGATTATCTGACTAATCTCTGCCTTTTGAACTTGTTCTGCCCTCAAGTGAGAGACCACCAATAACATTGCAACAATGCTGAGGCACCGGCGTTATAGGCTTTTCCCCAGCAGCAATCGCTGTGAAAAAAGCCGCCGCCGTCTCATCATCTTCTTTTTTGCTCCTTTTGAAAGGAATCCCTTGTATAATCATCATGCACACAGATGCTGGAAGGTGGTTGACCAAGAGTTCCCTTCACTTGACAAGGTGTGGGTTAAAGGGTGAACGGATAAAAGCAAATTAAGTGCAGGACGGCTAGAGCAACTGCAACCACATCACCTGTATGTATCACACACTTCTTCATATACTCTCTGCGGTGTGTGACACCGCAGAATGGAGGCCAGCAAGAGGAGCAGGAGACGATGAGTCACCAATGGTACGTATATGCAAAGGTATATGCAGCAGCAGTTTATGCAGCAGTTTATGCAGCAGTTTATGCAAAGCAAGCTTGTTCAAATTTTTAATAATATCACGACGGGGGATGACATGGTGCATGCAATGCAAGGCATACACAGACGCACGAGCGATGCATTTTGAGTTGACGTCAACAGGGTCTTTTGTGAGAGCAGCTTTGCTGTTGCAGGACAAGATCAGCAACAATCACGAATTGGACGGTAGCGGGTATTTCCTCTTGCCCCTTTTTGCAGGCGCTCAACGCAACAGTCTAGGAGCCGTTCGGCATCTCCCCTCAGGAAGAGAGCAAGCGTCGAGGTAGGTTGGGTCTGTTTGGGGTGTCTGTTTGGGGTGTCTGTCTGGGTTGTCGGTTTGGGTGCAATTCTATCTTTTTGCAAGCATCCAAATGTACATTTATATCCTAAAGACAGGAAGGTTGTCAGTTTCTACAAATTCTGATGACAGAATGTGCAACGTTCTAGATAGAAATGAACAGATTTAAAAAGATGCTAGAAGTAATAACACATCTAAGTTTGTGATAAAGGGAAGGAGCCTAATGAATCGCCAAATATTAGGTGGGTTGTGAGCATTGGCTTCCATACCCTTTGCTGTACAGCGCTGTGTGTGTGCATCATAAATGCTTCGTTTTGGTGGATGAGTTTTATGGTGCCCGGTACCAAAGTGGCTTCTTCTCCCTAATTACTGTGCGAGTGATTTTTACTGCCTCCGTAGTTTTCTTTTTTCCTTTTTCACAAGGCTCTTCAACTCTTCAACCATGCGTTGCTTCCATGCCCTTGACTTTATTAGGTTGCTTTTCCACCTCCTTAAATCCTTGAAATGTAACATATAATATATTAATTTATGTTATGTATTATTACAACACCAACTCCTTAAATCCTTAGAAACTTTACTTGTTATTTTTTTATGTGAGCGGATCAGAGCCTACCTGCTGCTAGTGATTGGTTGACACCACTTCCTCACTCAGGGTCTCGTGAACGAAGCGTATTTCCCTGACCTGGGCCAAGAGATGAAGGCAAGCCTTTCAAAGCGCATCCATTTTTAGAATAGCAGCAAATGCATTATTGCCATAACACGCAGCTACCAAAGACCAATCAATTAAGGGAGGCTGCATAGGCGCCTGCACCAGGCAAACCCTCATAATGCACAAACGAGCTGTTTAGTTTGGAGTGACCGTCTTCCATATTAGCTGTAAATCTTATACCGTTTTTGTTTATTCTTTGGTTGAGGTGCGCAAAAGTGCACAAACATGCTTACGGAAATGTGTTGAAGATTACTTGAGGCCGAGGGGTGGAAGTTTTTAAAAGCTGAAAAACAAGTGCTAAAACCTTTACTGTGTGCAAGCTCGAGTAATTTGCAAACCACAATAGCGTGCAAAGTGTTCGCAAAAAGTAAAGGTTAGTAACTTGATAGCAAGATTAGCTCTTGTTGAGCGACGCGGATGCAGACCGTTACCTCCGAGGCTGTGGAGCGGCCTTTTGAATTGCTGCTGCCAATAGTGCCTGTTGCTCCTGGGAGGATGGAATGTAGGCTTTTCCGGTGTCTGAATAGTTAATGAGACAATGACAACTTACTTATTATAATGTTCTTGTGACTTTTACACTTGTTGGATAGGTTAACTTGTCTTAATCTATTGATATTAATTAGGTATGTGTGCTGCGTTTCCTTGGTCAATTGTCGTTATTTTTTTGGGTGCATACTAGGGGGTATCGTTGGTAGGGCCATCTGTTGGATGATTGTACTGTTCAATAGAAAGGTGGAGTTCTATGCTGCAGTTCGCTGTAGGCTTCGTCATTACACCAAGGCATAAAAAGAATGCCTAAAACGAAACTACACAGCACTTTATGCAAAGTGCCTGCCAGATCTCAGCCTACGTTCACTACGCAAGAACTCCAGTTCTACAGCTGAAGCAGAGAACTGATGATTTTATTACTGTGCAGAGAAGCAGTTTGCATGCATGAGAGAGGAGATCACTACATGCCAGTCTGTCTTGTAGCCATCCTTGGATGTTTGTTATGAGCTTTGCTTGCACGCACCAAGTGTATTAATAATTCATGCGCATGTTTGCTGTGCTTGCAGACGTCTACGAAGCAGGACAGCAAAAAGGCGCAGCAAGCACGACAGCAGCTGATGAGTTCGATCCAGGAACAGCAAAACAGTCAACGGCGGGATGATCATATAACAGGGGAGGAGGACGAGGAGGAGGAGGAGGAGGAGGGTGTTGAGTCGTCATGGAGGTGGTGCAGAACACAAACAACATCCTTCCCTAATCCATGCTGGTTGCTGCCGCTACATCACGTATGAAAACTTAAACATTTAGGGAAAACTAAATCACGTCCTTACACAATTTCACACTCAGTGATGCATGGTTATTGTTGTGTTGCCTGCGTTGCAGGCTTCCTAGCTGATTTATGCTTTGCTGAATTATGCTTTGCTGCTGATTTATGCTTTGCTGCTGCAAGATGCCGGTTTTTCTGTACTGGCTGTCAAGGTCTGCGTTCTTTGAAGTTTTATCAATAAAACATGATATTAATGTAACTTGAACTCAATGTCCGATGTCTTGCTCCTACCACCTCCGCACAGGTGGTAGGTTCCAGTTCTCATACCCGAATGCCTGCCAAGACTCCTGAGGCTGCGGGAAGTCTAAGTCAAGGTTTTTTTATTTGTATACAATTGTATCTTTTATCACAATTAGAGGTGCTAGAGACAAGGAGGGCCTTGCTCAGCTTGCGCGCCTCGCTCAGCAGACGCGCCTCGCTCGTGTACGTGTGTATATTTTCCGAGGCCACAATATCCTCTCTTTGTGTAAATATTGGCATTGGTGCACAGATTTATTTAGATTTACAAGGGGGGACCTTCAACCAGACTGTTCAACTGATCGGCCTGTGACTAGGCATTACTGGTCTAGTGGACTATAATGTATTTCTGGGGCTGTACCATTCAGGTCTGTAGTTGTGGAAGGACATCTTTGACCTAATACGGTTTATCAACGTTGATGAAATTCTCCGGATCAGAAAACAGCTTTTTCTGTCTCCTGCTTCTCTGCTGGGGCCTATATGCCTGCTACGGAGAAATAGCTTTACGTACGTTGCTCAGTACCAAACTGGTTCCTTCATGCAGGAGTGGCTCTCACTGCCGAGTGGTAATTGTTTGGAAGTTCAAACTACTGTCCATCCACAGCTCCGAGCATGAGTCGTGCTTCAACTTTTGTTTTTGGTGTAGGTTATTCTAGCTGTCTAGAACTCCAAACACCAAGAATTTTTTTACCATCCGTGCAAATTGTTCTGAGAACGGGAGGATTTGTTGGCGAGGGTCCTGTTCCATTGAGTACCTGAGCCCTCCCTAGGGAACTATGCTTTCATCACGTCTGAGTCCCTGTGCCTCTACATTGAGTTACCCAGTGGTCCCAGTGAGGAGGCACATGTTGAGACTGCACATGTGCAGAAGTGAGTGAGGTTCGCCGAATTTTAGTCAGTAACACCTCTCAAAGACTATTTCTTAATTCTGCCAGCTGCGTCTAGGGTCACATCCTCCTGAATAAATTCCCGGAAATGCTCCAGGATATGTATAAAAAATATAACTGCCGATTAACAGAGACAGTAGCAAAATCCTTAACCCCAACTCTCATAAGTTAAAGACCTATATACTGTACTATACTTCTAGCTGCTGCCTACCGACGGAAAAAAGAAAGTAAAATACTACGCTGGAAGTCACTAGTGTGCATTAAGTAAAGGCTCTCAACTAGTGCTCACACTGGCCAAAGCCCCACCAAAAACGAGAAAAAAGTCTGCAGGGACTAATGAGGATCCGGCGAGTTGTCTGCCATGCGATCTGGCCTGCGTCTAGCCCTCCTAAAGGCAGCCACTCTACCAGAAAAAAAGGAAGCATCAACCACGGTACAAGCGGTGTGCACGGAGTTGCGCACCGTGGCACTGCTTCATGTAATTTCCTACATTACTGTACATGCTTCCGCAGCCAAATTCCTCTAACCACATCCACCCCTGGAGCATGAATTGGCCTATTGTGAAATAACGGCCATCACGCCTTGCAGATGACATGGGCGTGCTTTCCCCTGCGTGGTAAAAGAGAGCCCCCATAAATGCACATCAAAGAGCATATCAAATTGTGCGGTTTTCACTGGGACCTGTCACTCAACTCCATACAAAGAAAAAAAAACGAAAAGGCTCAGCTGGTAGTGATGACACAGCCAGCATGATTTTGGGAGGGGTTACTTAGGTGCCCGCACTAGGCAACCCCCCACCACGCAAACAATAATTAGAGATTAATGTGGATCAGAGGGGTTGTGTGCCGTAGCAACCGGACCGAATCCTCGACTTACTGTGCTTGTGTTATATTGCAGTGCATACCTTGCTTTAAATACTGCCTTATCAATGCCTGATGTTGTGTTCATGCAGTTTGCGTGACAGGTTTCTTATCTTATGGTAATCCAGATCAAGGTGAGACATTTCATCGTAAACACACTTGTTCCACTCCGCTATAATACCTTGGCTCACTCGTCTTATTATTTTAAAGAGGTACTGCAATGGTTGTGATGGTTTTGTGCGTTACAAAAAGCAGAACCCAACCACCTCAACAGGCCATTACGCTCGTGTGCGCCTGCCTGAATTGAGTATGCGCAACTTTTTCCCTCTTGACCAATGATACCCTCACTGTTACTACCTCCTTGGAACAACTTATTTCACCTTTAATCCCTGTCTGCAACGGTATACCCACTTTATGCATATGATGGGAGAAGGAAACTCGAAACATCTTCTCACACGCACATCACATATTTGTCTTAATGAATTTTAAACTTGCACAATCCTGAACCTTGGACCAAGAAACACAGTTTCCATAACTTTCAAGCAAGGATTACTCACTAATGTGTGTTGCTACGTTCTTGATGAAGGGTAGCGCCTTGCTGCCTTTTTCCATCCCCTGTCCCTCGTCATCCCACCCCCCCAGCAAGGCGACCTCGTATATCTGATGCATTATCGGGTAGCGGCCTGCTTTGAAGGCTGCCTGGGCGAATCTGTTATTCCTGCCTCCAGCTGTACCTGCGCAGCAAGGGAGGGGTTGCTTGAAATAATCTGACTCCGGCATTCATACGCAAAGGTAGCAAGCAAGCAAGCAAGCAAGCAAACAAGCAAGCAAGCAAGCAAGCAAGCAAGCAAGCAAGCAAGCAAGCAAGCAAGCAAGCAACAGCGGTGCACAAGCAAGCAGCCTCCCCCCTTCCGAGGGGTTTATCAAAGCTACCATTCAGCCTGAGTTGGCCATTAAAATGCCCCGGAGACCATAACAAACAACTTCCGCATTTCAGGAAGACGCGCCGGGTTGAGCGTGGTTAAAGCGTGGCTTTATAACTTGGTTTCAAAGTGGTGCAACATCCCCCGCTCAACACACCAATTCATGAAGACAGCAATACATCAACAGATGCGCACACTTTGACATGGAATTTTCCTTTCGTAGTAAGCACGGCTGCCTCCAATACATTTTATATAGACAATTAGTCGACGCAGCTTGAGGTCTCGATTCCCGCTTTTGCTTGTGTGTGTGTTTCAATACGTCAGATACACTCCATTGCAAGACAGTTACACAGCTCAGACGCGGAGACAAACATGAAGGCATGGAAGTAAAGAAAGACTCTTAATTTACCCAGCTTTGACTAAAGGCCATTCAGGAAAGCGCTCTTACCTCAGCATTAAGGCTCTTGTTCGAACAGCTCATGGCCAGGTTGGAAATTCCAGGGTTTACCACCGTAGGGTTTTTTCTTAGGGTTTAGGTTAACCCTAAACCCTAACCTAACCACCGTGACATCTTGAGCTGCATGATGGTAAGCACAAGGGGCGCGTGTACCATCAGATCTTTAATAGCCAAGCAGGGATCAAGGCCACTGTGCCAAGTCAGGAGGCACGTGCTGATATAATAATGCAGGCACGTGCAATAAGGCACATCCTCATTTGCAAGAGGGTAGGAAAGAGGGCAGAAATGAAGGACAGGTGCATCTCGAGATCCTAGCACATGAAAGGTCTGGACACCAGCCTGGTTCCTCGGTCAAAGTTCGAGTCTTGTCCCCAGTCCAAAAAAAGGCTTCAATCCCAAGACCAACTTCCAGGGCTGTGTGTGCTGAGCATGTGCTCACCAGAGCATTGATGCTGCGGCCGTGGTCAGCGAGCTCCTCCCACTGACGTTTAAGCTGACGCTCCAGCTTCTTATTCTCCTTCTTGCTGGAGGCCTTGTGGTCCTCGAGATCCTTCTTGATTGAGGCCTTGTGGTCCTCGAGGTCCTTCTTGATGGAAGCCTTGTGGTGCGTGCGTGCGTGCGTGCGTGCGTGCATGCGTGCGTGCGTGCGTGCGTGCGTGCGTGCGTGCGTGCGTGCGTACGTGCGTGCGTGCGTGCGTGCGTGCGTGCGTGCGTGTGTGTGTGTGTGTGTGTGTGTGTGTGTGTGTGTGTGTGTGTGTGTGTGTGTGTGTGTGTGTGTTGTCAGTCAACTTATTAATTGCTCCCAGCTGCCGTTAGGTCCGCCCCATGCTGAATCCTCATTTACAGGATTACAGGGGTAAAACAGTGCACCTCAAAATTTTCGACACTAATTTATTAATAATTTTGCTCTTACTTCCATATACTTAACCTGTTTAGACTGGATATGGGGACATGAGGTTGCGGGGAGTAAACGAAGTTCCTGATGTGGGCCATCATACCCTTGAGGAAGAGAGTAAACTTCAAAAGGCTGTGCTGAGGTTCCCACTCAATCAAAAGCTGCTGTTCCTCGGGCTTCTAGGAACACTTGTCTTTGGTGCCCTCCTGCTCCTTTCTTCTTCTGTTGCATACACAAGCTACGCACACCGGAAAGTAGCTGACTCCGCAATTCCCAAAGCATGGCTGCAGTCAGGGGGCATCACATCACGCAGGAGGAGCACAGCTGCCAATTTCTTGCCAACGGACATTGCCGTTTATGATACACGTGCTGCGGAGGCAGCACGCAGCAGTCAGCCACTACGCCTAAAGTATCCGCTTGTTTGGCAGGCAGCGTTTTGGAGCCAGAGCGGTATGTACGGGACAGGGTAGAACATCCCAGGATGCTGCTTCGCAAGCATGATGGAAGCTGAAGATGATGTCGAGGCAATGCAAAACCAAAATAACGCGTCCTTGTAAACTGATCAGCTACACACTTAAAAGGACGGGTGTACTCGCTCACCCTACCAAGTGACACCTTGGGTTGGTGGCTGACTGAGCATTCTTGTGTAGCCCCTCAGTGCTTTAATAGCAAGTGCCCCGACGAGTCTCTAAATTGCACCGCATGCACAGGATATGGGAGTGAGGCAGGAAGCTACATCCTGGGCTTGCTGACTTCAGGTCTTGTTGCAAGGGAAGACGTTTGGGTCTTACAGGTGGGCATTCTGGTCATTAATGGGGAAATGAATATCTAGGATTGGAAGTTTCGATCAGGGAAAGTGTCAGGAAACACAACTGTCTGGCTTGAGAAATAGTATGATGGCATTCTAGCTTCACATTTTTATATTTCTCGCACTGCTCAGACCGCAGCCTGCCGCGCTTACAGCTCTATGCCATGCTTCATTGGAAGTCAGTAGCAGTTTTGCCATAAACAAGGAGTGTGTCAAGTTTCCGTGTTCGCTGTTAGGTCCCTTAAACAATGCTGAAGGAAGGCACTGTTGAAGTCGGAACAAGGATCTTGCTGTGATTGATAATTCCCCGTTTTCCTATATGTAGGGTTGGCCAGAACCATACATTTATAGGTATATACGGTGTATTTACGGTATTGTTGGCAGGTAAATCACCATACATACGGTCATATACGGTGTGTATATACGGTTCTGGCCAACCCTACCTATATGTCACGGGCAATAACGGCCTTGTCCCACCATAAGGTCGTATAACACAATCGATAAATTTGATGGAAATGAGGAGTATTTATACATAGGAGTATTTATACATAGGAGTATTTATACATAGGACAGTATGTCGTGTTGAAGGGATGATGCTTTTCAGGATCAGCAGCACCGGCAGCAAACCTGAGGTGGTGCACAGTTTACATGAACAGTTATTCTAAGTCCCACCCGAGCAGTCTCTTTGCAAACAGCGCAAACTGCACCAAGTCCTGCACAAGCCACAAGACCAAAGTAGTGGCAACTCACAGGCAGCAGCACATCTGGGGACACAAGACACATTGCCGTAGAAGTGTACCGGTAGTTAAAATCTTGAAGGCTTTGTGCTGCAGAATGGCTTCATCAAATACTGGGGCTGCCATGGGCCTGGCGCCGCGAAGTGTATGCTTCAATGTGCTTTGCCTCTAGAGATCTGAGGCACAGATCTGAGGCTCTTGAGGCTCTGTATGTAAACTCCTCTGCATGTATACTTTGCAGAAGGGAGACACGGTACACGCCTCAATTGTGGAGAGCATGCCGCAGGATCTCAAGCGCTTACTTGAGGAGCAGACTGTTGCTAACATCACCAAGGTGCGAACAACTCTAAATTGTGTGACAGCTTCAGGGCTAGGTGCACCAGGAGTGACAGCTCCAGGGCTTGGTGCGCCAGGAGTGACAGCTCCAGGGCTTGGTGCACCAGGAGTGACAGCTCCAGGGCTTGGTGCACCATGAGTGAAATCTTCAGGGCTTGGTGCACCATGAGTGACAGCCCGTTTCAATGGCATGCCAGTGACATACTGCGCTGCAAGCGCATGCAGCGCAGCGTATCACTGGCTGGCCACCACAGAGTGACTAAAACTTGGGTAAGGTTACATCACTATTTATGCCTCATGGGCAACTCAGTGGGAGGTTTGGAAAAAGCCTGAAAGTACACCTGGCTAAACAAAAGAAACAGAAGCTAGAGGAAGCACGAAACAAATACTGAAACTTAGTACACACACTGTCGTGTACTTAGAAGGTACCTCTGCTGAGAACTGTAGCATAGTGACCACAAACGAGTTATAACTAGGGAATGTGTGAGAAGTAAATTGTACACTGTTAAATAACTAGGGTTGGCCAGAACCGTATATATACACCGTTTATGACCGTATATTTGGTGATTTCCCTGCCAAAAATACCGTGCATGCACCGTATATGTATGGTTCTGGCCGACTCTATAAATAACGTACTTGGTTGTTAAGACAGTTGGGTTGGCTGTTTTGCTCATTGGTCCTCCTCAGAAGCTCAACATTTTAGGGGTTACAAGGGGTTACAAGGATGGCCTACAGCCCGAGTCTCTGGCTGATGGCAATTGGCTGGTGAAACAAAAACAACCAGTGTCGAAAACTGAAACTAAATCTGACACAAACTCAACATTTTAGCTTAGAGCAGCCTGGAGGCACACACCGTTTAAGTGGTGCGTGTTGCAATGATGTAGCACAGAGCTGAACTCTGAATAGGGCCTACTTTTGAACAGCACTTTCTCACGTGTGCCTGCAGGGCTTGAGCCTATCTAGACCACTTTATGATTTTGATGGCAATGTATTATTTCCTTCTACACGCAGCTAGTGGTAAGAAATGCTAGGATTGGTGCTGTCCTTGCAAGGTGGAAACAACAAAATGTGTGAAGCCCAGCACAGTAGTCCACAGTCATCGACAAGTCCACCAATCTTACAAGCGAGTGGATAGCTGCTTATCGCACGTGAACACTTTTGTATGTACCAACAGTAGGCTGGGTACACCCAGTTTCCTGCTACTTTGCTGATAGTAAGCAGTTTTGCGATTGTGAGTGCATATGTCCAATGTCCAACCGGCCCCTCTTGCTGCCCTTATTCTTTCAATTTTCCTCTATTTCCAGCATAGTAGGGATTTTGCTATCTCCCCTTGATCTATGTGATACCTTCAAAATCAAACTTAGCGTCTTAGCTTTAAAAAAAGAATTAAACCAGGTTTTGCAGTTTCAGGGGGTGGAGAATGGGGCTTGTTGAGTACGGCGCTTATGTGTGTATTTTGGAAAGTGCCATAAGAAAGTGCCGTGATAAAACGTCTAGGGTTGGCCAGAACTGTATATATACACCGTATATGACCTTATCTGGTGATTTCCCTGCCAAAAATACCATATATACACCGTGTATACCTATACATGTATGGTTCTGGCCAACCCTAAAAACGTCCTGTTTCAGAGAGTGGCAGTGCCTTGGAAGCACAGCAAAAAATATTTAGCTCAGCCTTGGTGCTTGCCCCCACTGGTTTCCTGCACATGTGCACACACTACAGTGGCTGGAATTGTTTTAATTGTTCATCCACGTCAGAAAATGGCAGAGGTATAGGCATTGTCGTCAATTCCATTATCAGCCCTGTATAATTGTGTTTATAGCAAACTTTTTTATCTGCAATGCTCATAGAGCTTCACGGTACGTAGTACCAAAAGGCTTGCGGCAAAGGCCCTTTCCCTTTCCGTCATTCATGTCGGGAGTGGATTAGACTGGATTAGACTGGATTATGCTGCCTGCTTGAGAGATCCTTTCTTTGTCTTGCTGCTTGTAGCGGTACCCCCACTGTTTGCTGCACACATGCACACATTACAGCGGCTGTCAACGGAAGACCGCGATCGCCCCCTGATATCCTTGTGCCATTGCTTCCCTGACTGCTGGCGCATTTCCAGAGATGACTCGTGGTAGGCTGAGAGACGAGTGATGGTGGGCTGAGAGATGAGTCATGGTGGGCAGAGGTGACTCTCGGTAGGCGCAGAGATGTATCGGGGTAGGCCGTGGGATGATTCGTGGTAGGCTGAGAGATAGAATCATGGTAAGCCATGGGATGATTCGTGGTAGGCTGAGAGATGACTCGTGGTAGGCTGAGAGAAGAATCATGGTAAGCCAAGGGATGATTCGTGGTAGGCTGAGAGATGACACACGGTAGGCCGAAACTGTGCCTCTGTGTCTTTGCTACCAAGTGGTTGCAAATTGAGATGGGTGATATTTGGTGCTGGATATTTCTTTGAAAACGAATGGTATCAGGTGCCGAGAGTGCTGTTTTTTTGTTGCCAAACCGGTTGATTTTGTTACCAGGTCTTCTTTGCGACCTGTGATATCAGGGGCCCAAGGCGGTTCCAATTTGCTTGTTGGGTCGTCCTAGGTAAACCATGTTTTAACTTGCTTTTGTTGCTTTCCTTGTCCATTATACTGTTGGATTGTCCTTCATGCGGTCCGCCCGCACAAGGCTGAGGGGTGATCCTAGGTAAACCATGTTTTAACTTGCTCTTGTTGCTTTCCTCGTCCATTATGCTGTTGTTGTTGTTGTTGTTGTTGTTGTTGTTGTTGTTGTTGTTGTTGTTGTTGTTGTTGTTGGATCGTCCTTCATGCGGTCCGCCCGTACAAGGCTGAGGGGTGATCCTAGAGAGGGGGAGTGTTCGCTAAATTCAATGTCTACCGCTATCGCCCTAAAATTTGGAAAGATAGTAGCCTGTATGCTTGCAATTTCTACTGCACATAAAATGCAAATGAATTCAATAATGATCATGGGTGTCAATAATTTGATCCAGGTATACGCTTTGCAACAGACAGGCAATTTATTGAGGACCTGCAATTTGTGCGCTTGTATATCGTACCCTAATTCTTTTACCAAAGCAGCAAAGCAAATGTTCAAGCAAGATCTATTAGGCTGCTGTTTCAATACACACGCACAGGTGGTACCCCATCCACTACACTAAGGCAGTGCAGCGAATGTTCAAGCAAGGTCTATCAAGCTGCTATTACAATATTACAATACACACGCACAGGTCGTACCCCATCCACTACACCAAGGCAGTGCAGCGAATGTTTAAGCAAAATCTATCAGGCTGCTATTACAATACACACGCACAGGTGGTACCCCATCCACTACACTAAGGCAGTGGAGCGAATGTTCAAGCAAGGTCTATCAAGCTGCTATTACAATATTACAATACACACGCACAGGTGGTACCCCATCCACTACACCAAGGCAGTGCAGCGAATGTTCAAGCAAGGTCTCATGGGGATGCCTGAAGAAAGTGGGTGCCCCTGCCCTGACAGATTTGTCGCGCCTCGCGTTGTAAGTCGCTCTGCAACGAAGGACTCTTCACGCAAAAAAGTGCATTGCATCAAAATTCCACGCAGGGAGTTGCGCCTGTCAGAGGGAACTGTTACACAAAGGGTTTACTAAGGGTTTGCAAAGGGTAAACCGGCAGCCACATATGTTGGGCTGATACACTAATATGAAGTGTTATACAAAGGGTTTACAAAGGGTGTACAAAGGGGTAACCGGCAGCCACATATGTTGGGCTGATACACTATTATGAGCTGCTATACAGCGGCAGACATGTGCCTGCCTCACAGCCGTAGACATGTGAGTGAGTATAGACATGTGCCTGTCTCACAGCCATAGACATGTGAGTGAGTATAGACATGTGAGTGAGTATAGACATGTGCCTGTCTCACAGCCATAGACATGTGAGTGAGTATAGACATGTGAGTGAGTATAGACATGTGCCTGCCTCACAGCCGTAGACTTGTGCCCGCCTCACAGTGTCACTGATTTTGAGATCAATGCATTCCTGAATCATGACTCATACAGACTCCTCAAGTTTGTGTCAGATGTAGTCTCAATTTTCGACACTGGTTGATTTTGTTTCACCAGCCAATTGCCATCAGCCAGAGTCTCGGGCTGTAGGCCTTCCTTGTAACCCCTGTAACCCCTGACATGTGCCTGCCTCAACGAAAATCCTGCGCCTAGGGATGCCGTTTTGTGCTGCAATTTGTGTGGGAGGAGGTCAGGTGCAGAGCTGTGCCTGTCCATTACATGTTTGCCTCTCGGATCTCATAGTTCTTGTCTGAATGGAAAGTCTTCAACAAAAGAAAGGGGCGTATGTAAAAGCAGCGCGTGCCACCCTGTGCCGTGGAAGCAGACGGTAGAAGTGGGAACCAAAAAAAAAAGCACAAGCAGTCGATCCATTTCCTGCAGAGAAAAATACAAGTGTCGTCAGCGGTTGCACTTGTGTGCAAAAAGTCCCACAATGGTTACAATGGTTACAATGGTTACAAAAAGTCCCTCAAGCTTGGACCACATTGTCATCACGTATTATTCATGTCCGTGCTTTTGAGGTTGCTCAGGTTTGAAGAAGCGTGCTGTACAACTAAATGTTTCTACCTTGTACCAAAATGTACAGGGATTGAATGACCCTGATAAGGATTGCTGATACACTTAATATACGACTGCATTTTTGCGATCTCTCTGCCAAAAAGAAGGACTACTGTAACACTTTATATGACTGTACTTTATAGATCTCCTTGCCAGAAATACAGTTTTGGCCAACTTTAAGTATACATCCACCAATACCAAACATATGAGCAAATGAGCAGATTGACTGCAATATATCACTGCCTCCTCCTTTGCGTAGGTGAACCAAACAGGGCAGAGTATGTTTGATACCCTAGGTACAAGCCAAACAGCCTTTGTCTGCAATTAATAACTGCCTCCTCCTTTGTGTAGGTGAACCAAACAGGGCGGAGTATGTTTGATACCCTAGGTACAAGCCAAACAGCCTTTGTCTGCAGTATGTTCAGTGATTGATAACCTACCTACAAGCCTTGTCAATCACTGCCTCCTATTTTCCATAGGTTTACCAAATGGTTGTTTGACAACGTGGCTACAAATTAAGTAAACCTCCTATATTTCTTAGGTGTACCAAATAGGACGGAGTATGTTTGAGACCCAAGCTTTGCCTGCCGAGCTTGCTGCCTATACCACCCTTTTGGACGAGGTCAGTCATGCTGGCTTTGTAAAGGATTGTACCCTTGCAAAGATTTTCCTCGTGCCTGTTTTCAAGCGTGCAGATGCTTACTCTTGTGCGCAGCTCTTAGCGATTAGGACAGACAGATGCT
>Ga0307960_1000616_pt1:12500-19664 | contig 19664 bp, 24 predicted proteins | sample OrgLakmetagen542_FD_201832 | JGI IMG/M metagenome (GOLD analysis project Ga0307960, IMG submission 201832) | Saline water microbial communities from Organic Lake, Antarctica - #542 | ecosystem: Environmental > Aquatic > Non-marine Saline and Alkaline > Saline | place: Antarctica... | reverse complement strand
TCGTGGTTGAGATGATCGCCTTGTACTTGCATCGATTTATATGCTGAATACTATTGCAAACCTGAAACGTTCACCCCCAAATGCTGAAGCACCACAGCGATCATCTCAACCACGACCTAAGATTACTTCCTGTGTGTTTCGCGTGTCAGATGGATGCACACACTACAGCATTTAGTAAAATGTGAGGAAATGGACGCATGCGTCTTTGCACCCCTGCTCTGAGACCTGGCAGCATGGCGTGACATCACTGCCTTCCATGACATATAGCAATATACAGATATACACAACCTCTTGCACCAGCAAGTGCCTCCCCATTTCTTAGGACTTTCCCCAGCACGGCACCTGCGCTCACGTGCACACTCACACTCACACTCAGACCCCAGCATCAGTGCTCACGTGCGCAAGAGTGATACGTGCATCTGTGCTCATGTGCACACCTGCGCTCAGGCCTCACTGAAAGGCACAACAAATTGCGTATAGGGCCCACCCTTCTCAAGACAACACCATAATGCCTTTCCCTCTACAGTGAATACGTGCATCTGCGCTCACGTGCACACATGCGCTCAGGCCTCACTGAAAGGCATAACAAGGCGCGTACAGCGCCTGAGGGCCCTTCTCAGGGCAACACTACATTGCCCCTCCCCACTGCCTTTCCCTCCACAACACACTCCACCCACCTGCTGGGGTTCCCCCTCCCTTTTTGAGGGACTCCCCTCCATTATTGAGGGCACACACTTTTTTTACAAACTGTGCTACAAGTGCGCACGTGGGCAAATTCATCACCACGTTCCCCTCCACCAACACACATGCCACCCACCTGCTGCCCCTCTCTTTCTCTCCTGCCCTCCCCCAGGTGTGCTAATCTGTCCAACTCAGAGCTAATTAATGTGTACGCGGTCTCGCAGTCTGCATGCACTGGTACATGGCTCTTGTCTAAGAAGCCTGCCTGCCGCACACCTGTGTGAATTGTGGGTAGGACCAATTACACGTTTGCTGGGAAATGTGCAAGGGCGTGTCCGACGCACCCTCTGTGTGTGTAAATCAAGCCGGAAAAAAACAAAAACATTATGTGTGACGTTAAGAGCTGGATGTACAGAGTTGACTAGACCTGCGTGTGTGTGCACTCCCTCTTTTCTTTATGTGGCGTCTGCATGTCCACTTCATATGATACACCTGGTAACTTACGCGAGATAAAGCAAATGCACCTGATGAAGTAGAGAGTGTACAAAACACAAAGTGATCCTTGAGGTGTTTGAAATAATAGGATGAGTGTACACAAATTTGACCTAGGGTTTGCCAGAACCACATTTAAACGGTGCATATACTTTATTTTTGGCAGGAAAATCATCAAATATACGGTCATATACGTTGGATATATACCAGAGGGGGGACACTGAGGCCAAAATGGGTATGGTTTTTGCATGCTCCCAGGGTATGGGCCCCTAACTGGCACGTTCCAAGCTCAGCTCTGATCTGTAGTGATTCCAATGCAGCTGAGCTTTAAACGTGCAAATTAGGGGGCCCATACCTAATCGGCTGCGGCATGAACCTAACATTTTGAGCAGCCATATGCTGTAACTGACCAGCCAGCGCACCAAACCCGGTGATTTTTAGAGTTTTGAAGTCCTTACAATAAATTAATATCATTGCAAGAGGAGTGGGGCAAAAAGACCAAGTGGTTGGCGAGATGTGCAATTAATGTGCCATTCCCCCTGAAAAGCACCCATATAGGGTACATGTGCACGACGCGTGCTTTTAGTCCTGTCATTCTGTACGTAGGGCGACTTGTCTAAATCTGAGCACATGCTCGGGTTGCTTATAAAGTCGGCATCAATCTGAATCTAGGTTGAGTCCAATTTGATGAAGTGACGTGTGAGTAGTTGCACCTTTCATGCAAAAAGGAGCATGTTTTGGCTTTTGCCCAGTGTCCCCCCTCTGGATATACCGGGTACTGGGTATACGGTTCTGGCCAACCTTATAAATACCTCTCTGTGTCTGCTCCCATTCCTATCATTCACATCACACGGCTGCCCCTTCTGTGTCGTCTGTAATGCATGCCCACTTCAACTGATGCAGGCTCGCATGGCCAGGGAAGCTCAATTGCACAATGTTAAGCAACTTTGCTACAACATGCGGAGCAGGACTCCACCTCCAGATCTTGACACTACAACTCTTGCACACCTCCCCCCACCCTTCCCCCCCATTTCCAACGCACCCTGCGAAGGTGCAACACTTGACTATCAAGCCTGCCAGCCTACAGATTTTAAAAGAAGCTTCATCCATACATGGGGCAGCATGCACTGGTCCTCAGTAACATGTCATGATACCTGACTGAGTGTCATGCATCTCTTCACCGCTTGTGCTCAGACAGGCACACAAACACACACATACACACGCTGTACCTATAGTTTGCGTAATGTAGGTATGCTGTGGGCCCTAACCTACCTGCGAGTTGCAGAGCTTGACCGTTGGGCCCTAACACCATTGCACATTTGCTAGGTTGGGAAGAGGCAAGAGCACGCTTGGCAGGGTGATGCAGGAGATTGCCCTGGTCCTGTGCGTGTTCAACGATGTTTATTTCACAATCATTTAAATGTATAATGCATGCGTGTATGTGCGCCTGTGTGCATATGAGCACATACGCTTTTGAATGTATATGAAAGTGTGTGTTTATGTGTGTGTGAGAGTGTGTGTGTGTGAGTGTGTGTGTGTGAGAGTGTGTGTGTGTGCGTGTGAGAGTGTGTGTGTGTGCACGCGTGCGTGTGCGAGCGTGCATGTGTGTACACAAGCATGTGCTCGAGCATGTACGTGCGTGTGTGTGTGTGTGCGTGCGTGCGAGTGAGTGTGTGCGTGCGAGTAAGTTTGTGTGTGGGTGTTGTGTGTGTGTATGTGTGTGTTGCGTTGTGTGTGTGTGTGTGTGCGTGTGTGTGTGTGTGTTTGTGTTTGTGTTTGTGCGCATGTCTTATGATGATTCTTACCAAGCCCTGTCGTTTTCTTCGCCGGGCTTGCAAAAGCTGTGTGTTGTGAAGCAGGGGGGTAGAAAGGTGTTAGGGAGTGATTGGAGGAGGGGAGACTTGAAAGGTCAAATTTCAAACCTCTCTGTCTTTGTTTGTCCTCGTTTCTATTGGCTTCTCTCCTCTCCTCACGCGGTCCAGTACACCATTTGAGCTGCTGTACTGATGTAGCTGTCCCGATGGACTGACCACGAACACAGCTACTTGGGTGGGGGAACCGCTGCTCAACTCCATGCCCATGTGGAACAGGTCATCGAGGCCCGCACTAAAGTCCATATTTATTAGATATCTATTAATATATCAATACTATCAAGCAAGCACAAATTGGGTCAACCATTGGGCGCCTTAGTTTTCCAGTATATACACCCTTGTATATAGGTAACTTTATATACTCGATATAAATACACCCTTGTGTATAGGTAACTTTATATACTCGATATAAATACTCTAATACATCATTTGCTACTCTATTTAACTCTCGCCTTTATGGCGGTTCGCATGATTGCCACCCGGTCACGGGAAAAAATTATAATTATAAAAGATAGGGGGGAAATGCACTGGTTCTTATGAGGACACGCGGCGTTGCTTGGCCAGCATGCAACAGCCTTCACTGTGCTCTGCTCTCCTCTCCCCCTGTCCATCAGCTTGGCTACCCTCCCCTCTGAGCTGTTTTTTTGGCTCTTTTACGGGAGGACCGTTGTCCCCTATGGCGGTGAGTGTTCAGACCTACGCCGCGCGTCCTCATAAGCACCAGTACGCTTTCCCCTATTTTTTGAATTCTTTCATTTTTAAATTGTTCGGTGATCATAATTGCGAAGCCCCGGCGTCCATCCAATGCGAAATATTGACCTGTCCAGCACTTCAATTTGAGAGCGCTTGTGAGCGTGCAGGTCGTTGTTCTGCTCCGGCTGTACGTCCAGGCTTGATCATTGCAGGCAGCATGGCCAAATTTGTCTTTTCAAGTGATTCATGAATGGAATGTTTCTCTTCTTTTTGAGCTTATGGATTTATTATTAATAGGTACCGTTATTAATGTACCGGCAGCGTTACAATAGTTATAATTTACCTCACAATTTGCACATCTTGTTTGCATTCGCACACAGCACCGCCAGCTGGTCTTCCCACTTCAGTATGAGGACTTTCTTGAACCAACCAAATATTCGTGGTGTAGCCTCTTTTGTACCTGAGTGCCTAGCCCTTTTCCCTTGATTTGTTTTGAAATCTTTTTGGTTTAATTTCAGGATTATTCATGGCATAGGGGTTCTAGCATTTGTGACACATGTGAGTGTGGAGAAGTTCAAGATGAGAAGCATGTGCTTTTCTTTTGCAAGTGTGCTGAAGTGTGCTAGCTGCGCATGAGATACAAAGACATTTTTGAAGGAATGTTTAAGACTCTGCATGCGTTTGCTCCTTCGAGCTCTGAATTTATTCCTTTCTTGGCTTGTCATCACAGTATCACTGATTTTGAGATCAATGCAATCCTGAATCAAGACTCATACAGACTCCTCAAGTTTGTATCAGATTTAGTTTCAATTTTCGACACTGGTTGATTTTGTTTCACCAGCCAATTGCCATCAGCCAGAGTCTCGGGCTGCAGGCCATCCTTGTAACCCTCAGGATTTTTCCAAGCTTCCGCTCGGATGCCCCCCACAGGCATATATAGCGATGTAACTTTACCTTGCCTTACCTTAAATGGATTTATTTGTGGCTGGCCGAAACCAGTCAGCAACCGATCAGCCAAACAACCTGGCTGAAGGTAACACCTCCCAAAGAAAATCCCAGTCTTGAGTTTACATGCTAAAAGCGCTGTGGCATTCAATAATGCGTAGTAAAAAGCCCCAAACAAAAAGTTGTTGTGCCATTGGTCGCGATGCATCAAATAGCACATCCCCCACTGAAGCAGCACAGTTGCTCAAATGCTGGAAATCCGGAGATGTTACAAACATTTTTACTTGGACACTGCCTTCTTGACACGAAGGCTCTTCTGCACGGCGGCCATACGTGCCTGGGCAGGGTACTGCAGTAACAAACAGCAAAGATAGGGGGGTTGATGACATTTATGCTGTTGCGTGTAATTATGATTGCGCCTTGTGCATGCTCGCAAATTACAGTGTCCTGGCTTCCAACTTAAGCTCTAATATGCCTTGTACAACCTTCTTTCATCAAACAAATCAGCTGGCCGTTGGGTGTAAGCAGGTGAGGCAACTTTGGAAATTCTTGGAAAGACATTAATCTAATTATTGGAGTGCATCGAAGTACTTGCTGCTTTTGCTATGAGTACGATTGTACCGTATGCCACGCTGCATTAGCAAACAGGTATGGTAAAAGACCCCAGACACTTAAACGTGCTGAAACGCCATTGGGTCTGTCTGTGTTCAGGAGTTTTACAATACTCAGTACTAAAGTGGCGTTTTTCGCCCTAATCAATGTGGGGAGTGGTGCTTCCTGCCTGCATAGTTTCCCTCTCTTTCTGTGCCCATTCTTGACGCTTGCAAGAGATGATTTATTCAACCGTGCAGGTGTACACGAGCACATGCATTTGTTTAGACGCGCATGTGTGTGCAGACACACTGATGTGCAAGCGCATGGGTGCGTGAGTGATTGAGTGTGTATGTGTGTGTGCGCGCATGTTTGTGTGTCTGTGTGTGCCCACGCATATGTGTGTATGTCTGTGTGTGTGTGTGTGTGCGCACGTGCATATGCGCACGTGCTGCGCTGTGCCAGTCTGTTCATGCACCTGTGCTACCCGTCCTTTCAAGTGTGCATCCGTGAAGGCAGCCTCTCCCATACAAAGGCAGACCCCTCTCCTTCACACATAAAGCAGGCTCAAGCACCCACCTTCAGGTCAGGTCGGGAGCTGGCCACCTGCTTGCCCACGGACACCAGGGATCGGCGGGCGTTCTGCTTCCATGCATAGTGGGTGGTCGCCTTGGCGGGCTTGCTCACGTTCTTCTTGCTGCCCTTGATGAAATCCACGGTGTCGTCGCTCTTAGCTTGGACGCCGAAGTAGTCGTTCTTGTGGCGCAGGCCTATGGAGCCGGAGGGGGAGGATATACAGCAAATGGAAAGCAAGGGAAACAAAATGTATGTACCCACACACTGACAGGAACACCGGGGCACGGGCATGCTACTGAACCCTGGCCGGCAGGTGCTTCACTGCAAGCATCCTTTTCTGCAGATATGTTGGTTTGCCACGCTATTGCTGCCCCCGTGACCCACCAGAGAACTTGTAGGAGTGCTTGTTGTACAGGTTTCCAGGCTCAGCTGAAAACCAGGTGCCATGGTTGCCTCCGTGGATGCCCTTTCTCAAAAAGCTGTTGCCCTTCTTCACGCACTCCCCTGTTTGTTTGCGTACATGTGTGTGGCCACAATGCAGGCATGTGAGATGTTGTGGAAGATTGCAAAGACAGCTGCAGTACACTGAAGACTTACACACAACCGCGTTGCTGGCGTTGTTCTGCATGGCTCCCTGGCGTGTGGGTAATTAGCTAAATAAACAAAGGGGTTTCTGTGATCAAAATCATCAATTTTCGAGCACTGCCATTTTTTTCGAGCACTGCCGTCCTGTGCTCAATATTGTAGAGCCTCTGTCTCGCGTCGACATATCATTACACGCAAATGGAGCGAAACACGTCGCGAAGTCACATAGCCGGCAAATTCCAAATAGGGGATTTAAGTAATGGTACCTCTCCCTCACTATGCAAAGCGACTGCCATCACATTATCGCCAGAATTTCACCTCCAAGAGGGGTGCACAAAAGGCATACAAGCACATTTTCTAAAAGACTGTCCTGGCTCGTGGCTGCGAGGCCATAGCGCTCAATCATCACAAGCGTGCAAAGCACAGCTTACATCCTGCATGCAAACAAAAAAAGAAAGTTATCACAATTGAACAGGGACACACAAACGCGTGGACAGACTTGCACTGTGTCACAATTCAATAGAAAAAGCAATTGAAAAAATTATAAAGATCACAGCCACAAGTGATAACGAGGCCATTATGAAGGATTCCTTTATAGGAGCTCCATAGGTGCCTGCGCCCAGGCAGCCCGCCACCATTCAAACATCTTAATTAATGTGGGTAAGGGAGGTTGTGTGGCGTGAACCAAAACCTGTTTGTGCTGTGCTGCAGTGAGCAATCAAGCGCAATT
>Ga0307960_1000616_pt1:0-7500 | contig 19664 bp, 24 predicted proteins | sample OrgLakmetagen542_FD_201832 | JGI IMG/M metagenome (GOLD analysis project Ga0307960, IMG submission 201832) | Saline water microbial communities from Organic Lake, Antarctica - #542 | ecosystem: Environmental > Aquatic > Non-marine Saline and Alkaline > Saline | place: Antarctica: Organic... | reverse complement strand
CCTGTTGCTCAAATCCTCTGCACAGCTGAACCGCACGTTGAGTTATGGTCACTGCCTTTTTCGGCCAACAAAATAAATCGCAGGATGGAAGCGGCTGCCGCGGCAGAAGAGTTGCGGCGCCACATTTCCGTCATGCTTGATGACCTTCACAGGTGTGTGTGTGTGAATGTGTGTGTGTGCATTTTGTTTTTTGTTCTTCTGCGTCTTGACATGTTTCCTGTGAATAGTGAATATACACACGGAGGTGCCTCGTCCATCCACAGTGGCACGTATAAAAACTATTTTTTATTTTTCTGTAAAAAAGGGACGCCGTGATGTCAGCTTGTGATTGTAACACAGAATATGTTTGTACAAAATTAGACAAGGTGCGCCCTTGACGTCAATTAGTGATTGATACAGAGATTAATTTTGTACAAGAAATGATGAAGGGGCGCTTATGGCTTCAGCTTGTAATTGTCACCGAGGAATTGCAGGGATGTAGGCACCAAAGCCTGGAATGCAAAGGTGCTTGTAGCTGGAAATTCTCCAAATATGCAGTCTTTTACAATGCACGTGTTCTTTGTAATTGTACATTGCCTAGCATGCGCTGAAAGAACCACCGCGGTCCGCACATGGTCTTGTTCTGTGCATCTGACTGTGCCCTGCCTTTAAATCCATTCTGTCTCTGCGCTGCAGAGGGAACTCCTTTCAGACGGCAACTCAACGTCTACCCTCCCCCCAAACACACACATATAACTTCTCTGCGTGTGCGTGTGCAGGTATTTAGCACACAAGCGCCCATATGCGCGCCACTTCTACCTGCCCTACCACTCCTCAGGCATCCCAGACAGCGACACCATGGTAAGAGCCAGCATCGACCATTGCGCTGAAGATTAGGGTCAGCGTCGGTTGTGTTGTTGTAATGAACATAAAGGCAGCATCAACCACTGTGGTGAAAGTAAGGGTTGGTATTGATTTGTTAATACGGGGAATATAAATGCCAGCATTGAAGATGGAGGAACCAAGGTTCAGCATTGATCATGGTAACATCTCATGGGAGGACTGTTAAGGCCCTTCTGATTCTCATTCCTGATGCATAAAACGTGTTACGTTGGGTTCAGGCACACCGGCAGTAGGGTGCGTGTTACGCTGCCTTGGAAGCAGCAGCCACCCCCTCCTTATTCATCGTGTGAGGCGCTTCCAGTACAAGCGTTCTATTACGTCTTGATCTGATTTGCACACTTGATCTCATATACACCCACACAACCTGCGTTGTTGTGAGTCTTCTACATATGCACACTCAAGGTTGCAGCAGCCTTTCACACGTGCACAGCCTCATCGCTGCACAGCAGTTTGACAATCTCACGCAGACCACAATCGCACGCAACGCACAAGCAAACAAAAAATCCCACTGTCCAGTTATTTGAGCTGTGTGTGCACCACAAAGATGCTGATTGAGGATTGAGGAGATCAGACAGGGCATGGGTGCCCTGTCTGTGCGTGTGTGCGCCACAAAGTTAGCGATTGAGGATTGGGGCAGACAGTGCGAGGGTGTCACAGCATGCGCTCTGTCTGCTCAAGAAACACGACAGATGAAGCTATGAATTCCATTTCAGACAGAGCAAGGGCATGACAGCATACGCCCTGTCTGCACAGGACACATGGCAGGTGAAGGTAAAATGTTCAGACAGTGCAAGGGTGTGACGGCACAGGCGCTTCACTTCCTTCTGACATTTGCTGCCCTATAGCGTGTCCTCAAAGTCTCTCAATCTTAACCTGGGCACTGTGATATGTGAGGACAAGCACAAGCATCTCACCCCACACACACACCCGCCTGAGCAGCCCACCCAACTTCCCGACCCTGGCCTGTCACCTGCCTTCTGTTGCCGTCCAGTTTGGAGTGTCCAGGGACATTGGCGTGCTGCAGCGTCGCTTGCACTTCAGCTTGCGTGAAGTCATCATCGGTGGAGGGTGAGTGTGTGGCGCAAGGGGAGGAAAGGAAAGTGTGTGTGTGTGTCGCAGTGCTGCTGCTGAGCAACTTGTTCAGAACAAGTTGTAAGGCAATAAGAATGGCGAAAACAGTAAATGAGTGCTACAATTATGAACGCGAACAGAAAAGCAGCGCTTATGCCTTCAAAACACGTCAGATTGCAAATACCAGCCATTGAAACGCTGCGCCTGCTCACTGCTAGCTTGAGCCCCTGTGTAGGACAGTTGAGGTGTAATGGTAAGGCATTGCGTGTGCGGGCGCGCTTGTTTATAGCTCGCCTTTGTAGGGTGGCTGCACAAGCAAACAGATGAAGCATTGCATCTCTGTATGTGTGCAGGTGTGTTGAGATAAGCCAACAAGACCAGTTGCCTGCGGTGTACTTGTCCTGTACCCAATCTCCATGCTGTACCGTCTGTACCGTTTTTTTGCTGTTGCCAGTTTTTTTGCTGTTGCGTGGGCACACATGTACATGAACACAGGGCATTGAGGGAGGCTTTGGCAGCCACAGCTGCTGCCTCACAAGGTGACGGGGGCTTGGCTGGAATAATGTCCACGTGCACCCTCATAGGGCAGCAGGTGCGTGTGTGTGTATTCATGTGTCTTTGTGCGTATATATGTGTGTTGTGACATGCTTATATGGAAAGGGTGCTGGCAGGCGTGACCCTGCAGTCGTGGCTGCGTGCTGAGCGTGCAGGCTGCAGTGTCCGCATCTGAGCCTGAAAGCCTTACTCCTTACATGTCATTACTTAACCGGCGTAAAATTTTTATGTTTCATCCATCACTTAACCGGCGTGAAATCCTTACATGTCATTGCTCAACCGGCGTGAAACCCTTGCATTTCATTACTTAACCGGCGAGCTGGGAGTACAAGGTGCAGTGCAAATACAGTACGTGGCAGAACTTGAACGTCTGTGCATTTTAAACTTCTACTGCTAGGTACTCATGACCTGCCACGCTCGTACCTGCATTGCTCGGCTCCTTTTAATGTAGCTACTCCCGCTCACCCATGCCAGACAGATGTCTGATGCTTTTAACTGATGCTCATGTATTACACTTGCCTCCTCACGTATTACACCTTTGCCTCCTCACGTATTACACCTTTGCCTCCTCACGTATTACACCTTTGCCTCCTCACGTATTACACCTTTGCCTTTTCATGTATTCCACCTTGGCCTCCTCACGTATTCCACCTTTGCCTCCTCACGTATTACACCTTTGCCTCCTCACGTATTACACCTTTGCCTCCTCATGTATTCCACATTTGCCTCCTCACGTATTACACCTTTGCCTCCTCACGTATTACACCTTTGCCTCCTCATGTATTACGCATTTTCCTCCTCAGACCGTGGCACTGCATGAAGGGATTGAGCAGCTGACTTTGTACAAGGAGCTGCGAACTCCTGTGGTGGGTTCGGGAAAAAAGACATGCATGAATTATGAATTCCCTCTTCACATCCTTGTTCTTGCTCTTGAATTCCTTCATCCAGATGCAGAAATGCTCTGGCATCTGGCTGTTGAGTCAATTGCATCTAGGGATCATGTCTGTGCTTTTACCTCCCAGAGTGTTTATCCCTTGTCACCCCCACACGTCATGCCTGCAGCAAAAAGTCTTCGACACACACACACACACACACACACACACACACACACACACACACACACACACACACACGCACGCACACACACACACACACACGCACACACACAGCAATCCTGACCACTTAGCTTCAGATGGTGCGACCCAATTCAAGACCATGTATCTTCCTACTTGACCACCAGCTTTAAGTGGCACATACCATTTAAAAAAGCCTGAACAGTCTCCTCTGTAACCATCAATTTCAGATGATGCGCGCCATGCTCCGGTGGGCAGTCACCATCATCTTACCGGTGTTCCTCGCTTACTATTGGAACGCTTTTGAGTTGGTCATATCGAAGGCTGTCTTAGGAGTGTTGGCTGTGTTGGTAAGCAATTTGTGTGGTGCATCAGAAAGCATGTGTGTGCCTTTCAAACGTCAAGGGCTGCTGGGGTTGTGGGGAGGAACACCTTTCCTTCTCCTATGGGTTAATTTGCTGAAGAAATGACTTGCCTAAGAACCAACTTGCTGAAAAACTGACTTGTAGACAAACTTCCAGCAGCTCTTAATAAAAACATATATTCCGCTTTACATTGTGACCTACCATGGGTGCATCTGTGATCAACAGATCTGCACGTGCACTTTTTTTTGCTGCAAAGAGCAATAAGGAGCTGTTTGTTTGGTGCAAGTATTGGGCGTAGGTGCAAGATAGAATACCCTACAAGTTTGATTTATAAGTTGTGGGAACACTCAAAGCATTCAGCCAAGTCCCTCCCACAAAAAATCATTGCTGGAATGTATTAGAGCACCTTCGTGTCTGCATAAAATATGTAGCCTTGGGAAGGTCTGCCTAAGGTGAGCATGTACACTGTACACCTCAATTTCGTGTAAGATTAGCTTCCACCACGCTAGTATTTGGCCAGGAGCGCCACATTCATTGGAAAAAAGTTAATTGTTTTGAAATGGCATGAATAAAAGGTCCATTATCTGCTCTTGCACTCATGCTCTGTTGGCTGTTTCTCTCACTCATGCACAGTGTCAAACTGCTCTGATGGTAACTTTTGACGTGGCCATGAGTTTGGAAGACCCGTTTGACGATGCTGCTTTGGATGCTCTGAGCCTCTTCGAGGCTTTAGGCCACGTGTCCGCGGTGCGTCACATCTGAAACGTGATGAGAACTTTGAGCTCGGGTGTGTAAAACAAGTGAATGATATGTACGCATCAAGCTGATTTGTGTTTTCTTTGAACCATAATAAGAGGAGCTATCATACTTGCAAAGTTCTCAAGTAGCGCTGATCAAAGTCTGCCACGCCAACCCTTGCCTCTGTGCACTTGCCTGAAGTTGGCGCAACACCTCTGTAAAATCATAACTCCTCTGCAAAATGTGTCTCGAGTCACAATTGTTGCGCTGCGTGTGCTGTGAATTATGTGTTTTGAGTCACACTTGGTTGTGTCACGTGTGACACAAAAAATGAGTCTAGAGCTACATTTGGTTGTGCCACGTGTGCTTTGGAAAATGGGTCGTGGCTGGTGCCTTGCCTTCCAGATTGTGAACTCATGTGCGACGTCGTAGTTGTCCGTGCGGGTCATGGCCATCTCCCCGGGTCCAGCTTGATGGGCAGTCTGAGCACCTGTGCTACTGATGGGCACCTGTGCTACTGATTGTCTGGGCACCTGTGCTACTGATGGTCTGGGCACCTGTGCTACTGATGGTCTGAGCACTTGTGCTACTGATATGTGCTACTGATGTGCTTGATGGGCAGTCTAAGCACCTGTGCTTCTGACAAGAGCGCCAACGAGTCACAGTCATTCCTCTGCGTCTTGTCCAGAAATAGCACGTGTCCTCCACCACGTGTCAGCTGTTGAGCAACTTCCAGGACAACCCCGTCCCCACGAAACCTCATTCCACCCGTGTGCCTCATTGCTGCCCGTGACTCATTCCTCTTTGCTTTGCTGCTTCTTAATGGTTGACATGCAGATGGCAGGAGATGCTGTAGAGCCCAAGCCTGATTTAGATGAAGACAGCAGGCCGCCTAGGGAATCGCCGCAGGTACGGGGGAAACGAACAAAAATGTATGCAGGCAGCGGCAAACGTATTATCACGTAATTTGAAGGGAAGAAGTTGCCAGTGCCGTAATACTGTTTACCTCGGTGGACAAAAAAATGAGCCTCGAGCAAAGGAAGGAACTCTAGTCCAACAATGGAAATAGAAAGAGTCACGGAAATCTCCAGGCGCTGAGACAGCACACAAATGGGCATTGGAAGTGGTTGTTGCCACAAGAAAAACTAGGTAACCATGTTCCCAAATTTTTAGTCCGCCCCTTGATTTTTACAGTTGGGCACACAGCTATGAAAAGGCGACCCCCATTGTTTTGTTCTGCTGATTTTGGTTTGGAAATGCGCTTCACCTTTATTCGGTTTTGCGCCTCCCAGACGTCTTAGTTTAATTGCGTCGGCAAAGTGTGGGGCGCGCATCCCAAAACAACAAAATTAATTTTACAACAGTCACCCTTAATTCTTCTCAATTGAGTTTTCTCCCTTAACCTTTTCTGTCTTCTTGATCTAGCCATATTGAGTCACGTTTATGAAAGTAAGGTACAAACGCGTTGTGCTCTTCATGAAGACAAGTTTCATTTATCCGAGCACGGATCCAGACACGGATCCCACCTACTGTCACACGTTACTGCACCTTTACAACCTGGTCTGCCTCGTATTTCAGTCTGATGAAATTATACCGTGCAATGCCCTCGTGTTTCTCCGGATGCTCATTTTATTGTTCCCAACACCGCGCATGGATACAGGCTGGCAGGGGCAGCTTTGACGTCAAGGCCAATGGGGAGTTCAGGCGGGATCCTTCGGGGTCGGATGGGGCCTTCCCTCCCCGGTACCCGCACCAGGCCTCACCAGGAGCGCTCAACCACCAGCAGTACGGAGATCGGTACAAGCCCACCCCACATGTCGTGATGGCAGCTCCTCCCATGCCACTGCCACCAACAACAGGTGGCCAAGGCGGTGGAGGAGTTGTTTGATACCCAGCGCTAAGGGGGTTCCTTGATTGATGCGGGGAGTATCCTTCAAGTGTCTTTTTGTTTCTTGTGACCTTATATAAAAGCAGGCTTGACAGGGCAAGTCGCTCAGCCCGCCTGAAATAATCAAGACACTTCTTTCCTTGATTAATAGATGTTTTTTCTCAAGGTTTCATTGAGGTGTGTGAACTTTATCTGTATTTTATGTATGCTTTTATTGAATTGCGTTTGTAATATATGTTATTGAGCACCGGTAATTGCCGAGTCACATGGTACGTCTTTGGAGTTAGGTGCTTAGTAGTAACAACAAAAAAAGTCCATATTTTTTCCAGTCTCGGGGGATACATAGCTTTTTATGTGCTATTATTAGGCAGGTTGAAGACTATCTTGGAACCAAATGTAAGCCACCCGTGACTGCTAGGGTCACGTTGAAGAATGCATTCAACTGATTCCCGTTTTGTCTGACACAACCAGCCTGGAATGCTTATCTTAATCGACATTTCCGTCCATCAGCAGCAAGAGGTGTGCAACCGCGAGGTCTGGGGGTGGGGAGTGGCTTATCAGCTAGAGACATGGCGGTGCCGCTTGGACGTAACCCCCCCCCCAGAAGTTCTGCTACAACAAGGTGCTCATAATGATTGGATGCCTGCTCCTGACACCATTGATCCCCCTAGTAGCGATACCATGCTTGCCTTGGTGGCTGAGCAAATAGGAAAGATGAACGGACGTGCTTCCCCAGGTTATGATTGCGTGACTGCTTCCTCTATTAAGAATGCTGCAGTGGTTCGGCCAAAGCCTTATGGGCGTGGTAGTGAGCGTGTTAAGGTCTTAGCGCCTTACATTGCTCAGTTGTTCAATCTGCTGTATGACAAGGCCTGCATCCCTGCGTACTGGAAGCAAGCAAAGCTTAGCCCTCTGTATAAGAAGGGCC
>Ga0307960_1000607_pt1 | contig 19774 bp, 22 predicted proteins | sample OrgLakmetagen542_FD_201832 | JGI IMG/M metagenome (GOLD analysis project Ga0307960, IMG submission 201832) | Saline water microbial communities from Organic Lake, Antarctica - #542 | ecosystem: Environmental > Aquatic > Non-marine Saline and Alkaline > Saline | place: Antarctica: Organic Lake... | reverse complement strand
CTCAGGGGTGTCCACCCAAAAAGTATACGTGTTGTCCAAAAGAAAACAGCCTCCTGTGTACATATATAATTTTTCCTTTTTGGGGCAGTTGTGAGGACCTGATTCCTTAGCAGTTGTGATCCGGCCTTGTAAATAATCCACCGCCATCTCATGATGCCAACGTAATAGAACCTTAATTTCATCTTGACTTTAAAAGTCGAAAACCCATGTTTTTATATCGATCGATATGGTAATTGATTTAAAGGAAACACTGCTGCGCAGGGCAATGCGCATTCCACATTCATCTCGATGTGCCAGTGAACACGTTGTTTGCATCTTTCTCACTTGAGGATTGCTATTAGCTGCTACGCTATTAGTTATTACGCTATTAACTATTAGCATGGGGTTCGGTACTAAAATGATGCAGGTTCAGCATTAGCTCCAGGTTGATGGTACCAGGTTCTACTCCACGCCAAGCGCGCATTGCCATTGCCAACACCACCAAAAATGCGCATTGCCATTGCCAACACCACCAAAAATGCGCATTTCCATTACATCACCACCAAATATGCACATTGCCATTACATCACCACCCAAAATGCGCATTGCCATTACATCACCACCCGAAATGCGCATTGCCATTACATCACCACCAAAAATGCGCATTGCCATTACACCACCACCAAAAAACGACATGTACACATCTCAGACTACGTGCAAGTGTTTGTGGAACCGAAATAGGCACAATATGAAAAGAACAAACAGGGTAAATACACCAAAAAAATCACGTTGTCAAACTGATGCCCGTACTTCCAAAAGTCTCACAAAAACAAGAATGCACGCAACAACTCACATCAGAGCAAACTTTAAGCCCTGCTAGTACGGCTTTGGTAATGCGCAACATACAAACACACAATTTCACACACAAATGCATGCATACTCAAACACATACACCCGAGAGCCCATATTACCTCTGAGTTCCACACGTACCAGGGCAGTGTGTACGTAACTCAAGCCTTGCCAGTATCTATTTGTTGCGCGCTGCATGTGACTTGACATAAGTTAACCTCATAAACAACAACCACTAATTCACACACGTACTGCATGCAAATTCACATATGTTGACCTCATTTACAACAACCACTCATTCACACACGTACTGCATGCAAATTCTCAATTACAACAACCACTCATTCACACACGTACTGCATGCGGATTCACATATGTTCACACTTCAATTACAGCAACCACTCATTCACACACGTACTGCATGCAAATTCTCAATTACAACAACCACTCATTCACACACGTACTGCATGCAAATTCACATATGTTTACACTTCAATTACAACAACCACTCATTCACACACGTACCAGAGCAGTGCGCTCGTTTAGGGCCTTGCCGGCTTTCATGATCACAGGCACGCCCGCCCAGCGCTCGTTGTGGATTTTGAACTTAATGGCGGCAAATGTGGGCGTGCGGGAGTCATTGGGCACCCCTGGGTCGTCCATGTAGCCAGGGTTGCCATCCGCTGAGGCATGAGTCAAAGCAAAGGTAAGAGAGGTCAGTAGTGACTAAAAATGAATGTGTGTTGCCCAGTGGGTGCGTGGATGCGTGTGTGTATGTGTGTGTTGTTTTGTTAATTTGTTTTTGGAACACACCAGGGTCGTCCATGTAGCCAGGGTTGCCATCCGCTGTGATGTGACATGAGTCAGAGCAAAAAAAAGGAAAGGGTGGCGGTGAATGTGGGCACTTTTAATACTTTTAGGGTTGGCCAGAACCATATATATATACGGTGTATAAATGGTATTTTTGACAGGGAAATCACCAAACATACGGTCAAATACGGTGTATACATACGGTTCTGGCCAAATCTAGGTACTTTGCATTGCCATGAAGACTGTTGCATCTGGACGGAAGGTGGCCAGCAAAACCCTCCTTCTACAAACATGTAATTTAATGCCCTTACCCCACCAATCGCACGCAAACCATAATTTGATGCCCCACCCCAATAATGACACGCACACCATGATTTGATGCCCCACCCCATTAATCACACATTCCATGATTTGATGCCCCTACCTGCAATATGCCATCCTGACACCCCAACACACACACATACACACACACATACACACACCGTCCACCTTCCTACAGAGCCCTGCTTGCCATGCACCCGCCACGTCTTCATCTAAAGACCTACACACCCACACACATCCATGCAATCACCCTCACCTGCAACGTACTGTCCCAGAACGCAGTCCTCTTCTCTAGCAGGGACTACACAGCGCAGGAGTTTGACCTTTTCGTCTCTCACATCATCCGGGTGCAGTGAGACAGGCGGCTCCATACACAGCAGGGCAAACACCTGCCAGCACATGGTTGGCACATTGAAGTTAAGGTATACGCACGTTGAGGGCTTTCAGATAAAGAACCAGCTTGTTTGTTTCAGCATCTAAATGCAGCGAGACACAGGCGGCTCTCCGTACACAGCAGGGCAAACACCTGCCAGCACATGGTCTGCATGTTTGGTACACACGCGTACTGGTGGTTATTTAGAGGAGGATGCAATCAATTATTTCTCTCAGCAACGAAACACAGTGAGACACAGGCGGCTCCGTCCACAGCAGAGCAAACACCTGGCAGCGCATGTTTTGAAATTCAGGTACACGCACGTTGATGGCTTTCAGAGAAAGGACCAGCTTGTTTCAGCAACAAAATGCAGTGATGCACAGACGGCTCCGTCCACAGCAGGGCAAACACCTGCCAGCGCATGTTTTGAAATTTAGGTACACGCACGTTGATGGCTTTCAGGTAAAGAACCGGCTTGTTTGTTTCAGCATCTAAATGCAGTGAGACACAGGCGGCTCTCCGTACACAGCAGGGCAAACACCTGCCAGCACATGGTTTGCATGTTTGGTACACACGCATGCTGGTGGTTTTCAGAGGAAGATGCGGCCTCTTGTCTGTTTTAGCAAGGAAATGCAGTGAGACACAGACGGCTCTCCATACACACTGCTGAGGGCTACACCATCAATTTTGCAGTGTACTTGTTGGTGGGTGCTCTCGCGGTTCAATTAAGCGCAACGTCGCGCTTTCTTGGTCCAGAAAACAGCACATTCCGCACGTTCCGCTTCATTTGTTGTCAAATTTCTCGCACCAATATCTTTGATCGAACCCTGCAAATTTGCTCCTGCATTATCACATGTACCTACAGATCGCAGACAACTCAAATTATTCTGGATCATGCGGAATCAAGTTCTGCAGGTTTCAAGCAAACTTAATTATGGTGTGGGGGATCTGAAATCGTCCAGCATTAAGCAATTATAGGCACAGTGAAGTGCCATTTTGACCACGGCCCTTAAATCTGTTCAAGTATATCCAATCAATATGACATATACAGAGGCTTACATTTATTATCACTGTTAACATCACTTCTGCCCACCTGCCTGCGTATGGCAATTTTTGCAAAACGTCACAAATGCCACCAAAAAAGCGCGGCCTTTCAGACGTTGTTCCCATGATCGATCATAATGCCGCATTGCTCAGCAATATCAAGCCTAGCTCGTTCAAACCTGAGCATTTTAATCATCTAAACCAACCCAAGCTGCCGATCCTCTCTTTACCTGCATCACGTCACGGATGATGCCTTGTATGTGAGTGTGCGTGTGTGTATGTGTGTGTGTGTGAGTTACCTGCATCAGGTGGTTCTGCATCACGTCACGGATGATGCCATTCTGGTCAAAGTAGCCGCCACGCCCTTCTGTGCCAAAAGGCTCCTTGAAGGTGATCTGTGTGAGTGTGAAATCGTATACTCTCTTTTTATGAAACAACTTTCCTCGCCTAAAAAGAAACCAGCCCGGAATCCCTATTAAGCAACAAAGCCTCTCATAATTCTCATAATAAAAAGCCCGTATTCAGGCGCAAGGGTAGCCATGCCACCGGCATAGTATGTGTAGTTGATCTATCCTTTCAGGCACTGTGGCATTCCAGGTACTCATCCTGTGCAGCAAATGCACAACAATAGTGCAATAGGCTGCTCAGTGTAAAGGCGCCCATAGAGAAATAAGAGTGATGCAGCTTTAGAAAAGCCTCCAGGTTTTTCCACTTGAAGGACGTCAATTTGAACATGACTATACAACCGTCTTGTTGCCCTGCAACAAAAGTGTAGACAGAGCACTGATGACACACACACACACACACGAGCACACCCACACACTCACACACATACATGCGTGCACACACACTCACAAACACATGCAGTAACACACACCTGAGTTTTGGCTATTGTGTTACACACCCCTAAAAGTAAGATAGTATGTGTACATCGCAATGTTGCTATTGGATCATTCGCGCACCGCAACGTTGGCAATTGGATCACAAACGCCTGAGTGTTGGCAGTTGAAACACACACACACACACACGCCTGAACGTTGGCAATCGAAACACACATACACACACCTGGATGTTGGCTATCGTGTCTCGGTTCCACCACGAGGAAAACAGGTTGTTGGCAAAACGGAGCACCTGTGGATGTCAGGGCAATGAGCAAAAGCAACAGAGTGAGCATTACTGTGGAAGCAGAAGGATAGCTATCAATTTAATGTGGTCAGAATACCAGAAAATGGGTTAACACGTCGCAGAAGGTGTTTTGGTGCCTAGAATGCATACACACTGTTTGTGCCCAGAATGCGCATACACCATTTAAAGCAAATTGTCAAGCGACGCCATTACACATCTTATTGAGGTTTGTGAACACACGCAAGCTTACACACATAGCATAGTGTTTGCATACATGTACACTCTGCTTGATGGCGATGACAGTTACACATCTACCATACGTATTAACATTTGTTCCACCTTTTTTCATTACCCAAGCAACCTGAGGCAGACCAACCTATTATGTATGGACATAGGCACATACACGCCAGCATGCTTTGTGTGGCCACCAACACATGCGCACCAGCATGTTTTGCGCATGCTCCTCGCTCAAACATATGCTCATGCATGCTGAGATGTCAACGTGCTTTACAATAAGGTATTGATGGCATACCTTCACACCAAACATATTACAAGCACAAACACAGATACACGTACAAACTGTACAAACGCAGACACACCAGCATGTTTTGCACAAGCTCCTTGCCCAGGTAGTGATCAATACGATACAAAGACTCCTCCGGCCAGAGCGCACCAATCTCCCCTGCATATAAGCAGCAAACACAGCAGAGTCAGTTAAGCACACCAACTTTCCCCTGTATTTAAGCATACACAACCGCGTTATTAGACGCACCACTACCTCCTGCAAGTAAGCAAACACAGCAGAGTCAATCAAGCACAACAGCTTTCACCTGTGTTAAAGCAAACACAACTACCTGATTCAGCGCACCAATCTCCCCTGCATATAAGTAGCAAACACAGCAAACACGGCAAGTCCATCAAAAGCACATTAAGGGGTTAACTTTCCCCTTTTTATTTCAACAAACACCTCCTTAATTGAGCACACCAACTTCTCTTAATTCAAGCATACACAGCAAGTCGACCAAGCCCACGCATCTTCCGCATAAATTCCCATTTTGTGCGCATCCTGAACAACTCATTTCTCCAGGTTGAGCCTTTGGCATTCAGTGCACGACAATCGATCACTTGCATTGATCGCTCATAAACCATTCAGTGACAATTAAAGTAACCTGGAGACAAAGAAAAATGAAGATCTACAACATGCTCGCAAGCAGGAAATCCAGAACAGCTTCAAGAAGGTTGCAGATGCAAAGGAGTTGTGTAAGCATGGGCGCACGAAAGCCTCAAGCGCTAAGCCAGCGGCATGAAGATAATTGATACAACAGCACCGCACACCAAATGTCAAACGTCACACTGTGCCAGATGTCACACTGGAATGTGTCAAACTACGGACGTTCATGGTTGGTCAGAACCGTATATATACACCGTATATGACCGTATATATGGTGATTTCTCTGCCAAAATTACCGTATATACACCGTATATATGGTTTTGGCCAACCCTACTCATACTGTATTATCACTAACTGCAAGGTCAATGGACCACCTCCCCACACCAAGTGCGCTGAAGTACGAGCAGCAAAACAAACGAGGTCAAAGGTGCTGATTGAACACAGCCGCAAGGAAAGGAATTTCCAGCACCACAAGCACAGAGAGTGCTAGTCATAGCAGGTCATAGGTTGGATACGTTGCACACACACACACACACACACACACAAGTGCTTCGCAGCTGCACGGGTGAGTGATTGTCCAAGGGATTACACAGCATCACAGGCAACAAAGGATGCTAGCCATAATATGTCATAGGTTTGATACGTTGCACACATCTGCGAGTCCTTAGCAGCCGCATTGGTGATTGCCCAAGGGATTATACAGCATCACAGGCAACAAAGGAGGCTAGTCATAGCAGGTCATAGGTTGGATACGTTGCACACATCTGCGAGTCCTTTGCAGCCGCACTGGTGATTGCCCAAGGGATTATGCAGCATCATAAGCATCACAAGCAACAAAGGGTGCCAGTCATAACAGGTCATGAGCTGGATACGTTACACACATTCACAAATGCTTTGCTGTTGCACAGATCACGGCCAAAAAGCTTGACCAGCAGCATAGGTTGCAGGAAAGCAATCACAGTAAAGTGGTCCAACCTAACACCAACAACCTCTCACACCCACAAATGCTCTGCTGCTGCATTGGTCACGGCCAAAAGGCTTTCCAGCAATACAGGTGTCAAAAAAGTGACAAGAACATTCATAGCTAAAACAATTGGCCTCACACACCTGCAAGTGCTTCGCTACTGCACAGGTCACGGCCAAAAGGCTTTTCCAGTATCAAGCGGACCCACGACTCGGGCTGTTTGCAGCCTTGAGGGAGCTTTGTGGCGTGCCGATGCAGAGCAGCACACACCTGCAAGTTAGTACGCAAGCAATTGTTTTTCAACACCTTTACTGTTGCCGAGTGCTTGACAGCCTTGAGGGAGCTTTGTGGCATGCTGCTGCAGAGCAGCACACACCTGCAAGTTAGTACGCAAGCAATTGTTTGTCAATACCATTACTGATCTGCCGAGTGCTTGACGGCCTTGAGGGAGCTTTGTGGTGTGCCGATGCAGAGCAGCACACACCTGCAAGTTAGTACGCAAGCAATTGCTTTTCAATACCATTACTGTATCTGCCGCGTGCTTGACAGCCTTGAGGGAGCTTTGTGGCATGCTGATGCAGAGCAGCGCACACCTGCAAGTTGTCATAAGCAACCCTTTTATTGTACTTGTTTACGTGCCGAGTGATTGACAGCTTTCAGGGAGCTTTGTGGCGTACCGATGCAGAGCAGCACACACACACACACACAACTTGGAAGGATGTGTTGGTGCACCTGTCGGTTTGAATAACTCTGACAGGCACCTGAAAGCCTGCACTCGACTTTCCCTTATTAGGGTGGAGGGATTTCTAAGACAAGTTTCTTCCTTTTCTTTTTCCGTAACCTCGTCCTTTCAAAGAGGAGGACAAAGTCTAATACGCATGCCTGAGCATCTTCAAGACTATACACTAAACACGCTTAAGACCAATAGTCTAGTTTAGTTTGGATTACAAAGGCATCCAGCCTGGCATGGCTGCTCAACCTATAGGTCCCAACAAATGAATAAGTCAAAAAGATCACTTAACACGCTGCAGGCCAATGCTCTGTATATATACAGAGCGGAGGGCAAATTCACAAATGCAAGCACTTATCTCTTACTCACATAAATGGGCAGCTTGAAACTATACTCACATTACTGGGCAGCTTGAAACTATACTCACATTACTGGGCAGCTTGAAACTATACTCACATAACTGGACGGCTTGAAAAGGTAATTGGAAAAAGTAAAGTAAGGGTGCACACCAGCACGGGCATCAATTAAAGCATAAAAGTGCACACCCATCAGCGACGTTTTACACAAACAACCTCCACTGAAAAGCAAGCATACACACATACACACATACACACATAAACACACACACATACACAAGTGCTGGGCCATACCTGAGGGGCCACGGCAGGAGGAAGGGCAAGGTATAATAAGCGCCCAACTACAGGCTTAACTCCCTGTGTGTGAGTGCGCATGTGTGCATGTGAGAGCAGGCAGGTGAATACGTGTGTATGTGTATGTGTGTGTGTGTATGTGTGTGTGTGTGTGCGTGTGTGTGTGTGAGTGCGCATGTGTGCATGTGTGAGCAGGCAGGTGAATACGTGTGTGTATGTGTATGTGTATGTGTGTGTGTGCGTATGTGTGTGTATGTGTGCATGTGTGTGTGTTGGGGGGGCGTGCGTATGTGTTTGCACGCATGTGTATGTATGTGAGAACGTAATAGCATGTATGGACGTGGGTGTTTGTACTATGTCTGGTGTGTGCGTGCTTGGTGTGTGTATGTGTGTGTGCATTTATACGTGTGTATGCCAAGTACAGGAGTGTTCGTGCAATAATCATCTAATGTGTGCTGACGAGATCAATGCAGGTTACTGGTGTGCACGCACTACACAGAATGACAGACAAAACACAAACCTGCGAGCACTGGGCGACGTGCTCTTCCTCCCACGCACTTAATCGTTTTGCCATTAATGAGTACCCCTCGTGTCCACTTGATCCGCTGTCTTCATACTGTATGAGTGTGAACAAACAAAAGAGTACTTAGTCGGCCGTCTGCATACTGTGTGAGTGTGAACAAATTAAAATAGTACTGCATCTGCCATTTGCATACTGTGTGAGCATGAGCAAACAAAACAGTATTTCATCCACCGTTGGCATACGTGTGCGCGTGCACACACAAGGCAAAGGATGATCGTGATATAATGAGAACAGGTCTGCAAGCTTGTGCTCTTATAGCGCACACACGGCATGTGGGCATGATTTGGACGGCGTGTGCAATTGTGTGTGCATAAACTTTGAGCTTATGCTCTTTTAGCACACACACGACATGTGGGAGTGAATTGGGCAGCGTGTGCATTTGTGTGTGCGTGTATTACAACGGCATGTGGACCGCCAACATGCTGTATGCGTTCTAAGTCCTGTAGGGTTGGCCAGAACCATATACATGCACTGTATTTGATCGTATATTTTGTGGTTTCTCTGCCAAAAATTACCGTATATACACCATATATATACATGGTTCTGGCCAACCCTAATCACATGGCATTGAGTGCATGTGCCTGCGCATCCGTGCTCGCAGACAGACGGACAGGGAGGATTCACGAGTAACAAATATTCCACGAGTAAGGACCATTATGCTCATGTGCATGGTCACTGGTGTGTTTAGACGCACATGCACGTTTGGAAGGACATGCATGGTTGCAAATGCACGTGAATGATGGATTGTGTGTGCATGTGCGTGTGCGTGTGCATGTGCGTGTGAATGTGCGTGTGCGTGTGCGTGTGCGTGTGCGTGTGCATCACCCTTCACGTGCAATTTGCAACCACGGGCAAAGAGCCTCGACCCGAAAGATTTTGCAACGAAGGGCAGTTAACCTAAGCCCAGAAAAAAGCTTCCTTAGAAAGACAGGCATTCATGAGAAGCTAGATTGGAACAAAAGGCTAGCTGATAGCGGTTTCATTTGCTCACAAAGAGAATATGTGAACAAATATCAAACTGCTCGTCTTCTGTTCTATATTAGCTTCTCATGAATGCTTTAGAGAAAAAAACAACCTTGCACCCTTCATAACCCCGACGCACCTCGCCTGATTGATACGTGCACATCTGCAGGAAGGCCTCCACCTGTGGGCAAGAAAGCACAGAGCACACTTAGACCATCAACACCAAAGCACAGAGCAATGTTTGGCATATACAGAGCAATGGTTGGCCAGCAGAGACGCACCACCCACACGTCATTGCCGCACACAATGCATTGCATTGCCTGCACTTGGATGCCCCGATGCAACACAGGGGAATAACTTACGAGGAAGGCCTCCACTTACTTAACAGTCTACGTTACTCTCCCCCCCACCTCTCTCCCTCTCTCTCTCTCTCCCTCCCTCTCTCTCTCTCTCTCTCTCTATCTCTCTCTCTCTCTCTCTCTCTCTCTCTCTCTCTTTCTCTCTCACACACACACACACATATGCTAATTGCAAGACACTACCTTACTCGCGTTTTGTTGCGACCACCTAGACGCCTCCACCATGGATGGATACACATAACCCTGTGACAATTGCTTTTACTCCCCAGGTGAACATAATCAAATCCTCACAAGCAATCACGGAATACCTACCCTATCATAAACAGCCGCGCCACCCACCTTTTGCACCCCACTGCCGCAGCACTCCTTAACCTGTTGCACAGTGCAAACTGCAAACCACACCTCTCACCTTTTGCATCCCACTGGCCATGGCCGCCTCCTCAACGAGAAGTGCCTGCCGTGCGTCTTCTTCATCGTTGCCTTCAGCTGGTGATTGCTGCTTCAGTGCATAAACAAGGGAGTAAATGAAAGAAAGCTGGCACGCGTTTTTCATGTCTGAGAGAGAGGGAAGTGCACTAGGTTAGATGGAAGCGTCATTAATGGCACACCCAAACTCAAACCGGGTGCATGTTACTGAAGTGCTAACTCACAGTGAGCAAGCGAGAGTGAGCAAGCGAGAGTGGGCAAGCAAAAGTGCTAACTCACAGTGAGCAAGCGAAGTGAGCAAGCGAAAGTGCTAACTCACAGTGAGCACGTGCTAACCCACAGTGAGCAAATGCAAACTTACAGTGAGCAAGTGCTAACTCACAGCGAGCACGTGCTAATTCACAGTGAGCAAGCGAAGTGCTAACTCACAGTGAGCAAGAAAAAACGAGCAAGCAAAACCGACCATTGCCTATTGCCATCGAGCATGCGTGCTCGCTCAATGTGCAACAAGGAAAATACAATGCTGCGCTCACCTTGTTCTGCGCTTGGTGCAATGCCGCTGCCACTGCTTCTGAGGAGGCCACTATATGTGCGCTTGCCTGTGCAAGAATTGGCAAACCAGGCAGCTGTTGTTCAGCACAAACACTATCACCGAAGCAAGGGTATGCCCTTGCCTGATGCCGTAATAAGAACAAGGGTTCCCAGATTCAGAATGAAGAAATGTAAGCCTGTTCCTGTTCCTGACAAACACAACAAAATCGCAGGCCGCAAAGGACAGGGCTTCAGAGGAATACAGTGCACATCCACTAGATCCTTGTTGTCAAGCCAGTGGAATGTCCTTTGCATACAGTAGCAGTGAACGACCAATGTGACTTGCCTCCATTGCCTTCACTAAGAAAGGCTTGATGCGCTCCCGTAGCTCGTCATCCTGGAGGAAAGGAAGGATAATTTGGTAGAATCAAAATGTGAGGTTGCAGCAGTATGACCGGTTAAAATGAGGTGTGCTAGCTATCTTCTCATAATATATCGTACCTTAAGGGGTGAGCGTGCATACCCCAATATTTGAGTGCACTTCGGAAGGAACCTGCAGAGAAATAGGAAGAAGGGTGCTGTTCATCAGACATCAGACATTGTTTGCGCTACTCACCGGCCATTCATGATGCCTTAAGATTATACAGGGACCGAAACTCATCACGCACCCTTTGCAGAAAAGAGCGAACAGAGCTGGATACGTTTTCTGCAAAGTGGAAAAGAAAGTGGTAAAATCTGAAATCTGACGAAGGAAGGAGGACCCTTTTTCGCTCAAGCACACCACCTTTTTGGCTAGGTCTCCGGAAGCGCCCATGACCAGGATAGAGAGATTCAAGTTGGAGGAATCCAGGGAGGGATGCTGCAAATCTGTGAACGTGTTTTGGAAAAACAGCGGGGAATGCAACTGAGCGCGCGCACTCTGCGTGTTTGTGTTTGTCATCTCCTCAAGTACTTCACTCACCGCGGAGGGAGCTGGCGTCCTCTTCCTGACGTTCACCATTAGGCCTGGGCATTGTTTGGGGAGCTCTGCCCCCAATGCCAGTGAAGTGAGCTGAGAGCCTTTGCAGTCTCTCTATGTTGTTTAAAAGCGCAGCATACACTAGGAAAAAAAATTTGTAATACACAAATTAAAATGTCCGTCCGTGAGCTCGCAGATCAAGGAATCAAATAAAAGTGTACTGGCGCACACGAGTTAACTTTATTATTTTATTCCTTTGTGTTTACGTTTAGTCCTTCCATGAGCCCACTATCGCCGCACGTGACAAGTAAGCTTGTCGCTCCAGCAAGACACATAGGCAATGGTGTTCATTTTCAGGGAGAGTTGTTTCCTCAGTGGCAGGGGGAAGTTGAATGGAGATCCAGAGCTAGCCGCCAAATAAAGGCTCCGGCAAAGATCTTAGCATTATCTCCAGCATGATAATCATTGACTGCATGTGCTATAAAGATAACAGGCACCATAACATATGAGCACTGTACCGGAACAGCACAAATTCTTCTGTACCATTCTACAAGGCGGTACCAGACTGTGCCATCACTCTCCACACCATCCTTTTGGGCGTACTAGGTGGCACATTGGCACCATGCTAGTACGATCACACACTGTGCCGCCCCTTCAAGAAACCGGGTCTTGACTTGGTTCTCAAAGAGTTGAATCCTAAGCCTAGCAGTCGCACGTTTTGGCTGATGGCTTTAAATGTGCTTCCGAGCTCCATCCTGCCAACCCTAATGCTAGACCGTGTCCATAACAGACGTGCCCTCCCCACTACCAACTCTCAAGAGCCTGTTTCTGGCCAAGCCTGCAACCTCCCTGATCCCAATGAACTTTCCTGTCTGTGATGGAGGAGTGTTGCATTGCTCAGAAGTGTGATGCGCTGTATTTTCTGCTTGATATTAACGATTTCTCTGCCTGCATTAATTTCCAAAGACAGCGATATCAAATGCTTCACCAGGCAAGTATAAGTTGTACAAGACAGAAAGAGCATACTAAGAAAGTAACATTGATGCTGCACAGACCACAGGTATACAAACTCAAGCCCACGTGCAAATTTTATGGTGACACAGGTGTACCTCATGATGCGAGTTCTATGGTGACACAGGCGTGATTCACTACTATGCGCAAACAACACATACATATACACACTTACTATTGATCCATGTCTGGCACTTTGTACAAGCAGGCTACATTCAGTGTGCGTCACCTCCTGCAAGGCACTCATGTACATATCTATATATAACCCCAGGACATATAACGTGCATTTCAGCACGAAAGACACAGGCTCCCCTTCATCTAGTGCCAAAGCACAGGGCGCACAAGTAGAAAGCTAGAAATACCTAAGAGCACGAAATGCAGCGTTTGACGTGGGCATACAATGATTGCACAGCTTCAGCGTATAAATCTACTTGCATATGTGATGGGCATTTTCCGGTACCATAACCAAAATACAGGCAAATCCTGTCATGCAGACGTTATAGGTTTGGTCACGAGCACGGCTGTGGCTCGATAGCCTGAATTTTAGCCTCGTATACTTCTAATGACAGCTTCAAGTAAAGCCTCAAAAACACGGAAAAAGTCCAGAAAGACGCATCAATTAGATGCACACCAGCAAATACACCTACGCAAAAACACTCCTTGCTGCACTAAGCGTCCATAATTAAAAACGCGAGCCCTTAATGTGCAGCAGAAATAAAACCTTGCCACGCTAGCACATGCCACGCTAGCTCATTTCAGCATTTTGAATGAAGCAGAAACGGCGTGACACGTGGGCGCGTAGATTAACGCACAGTCACAAAGACAGCTGTGGTACGAGAAGCCACCTCCAGCATTGGTCCCTCGTCATGTGCAGCACAGCCCTGTGTACGTGCAAAACATTAGCGTTTGTTCGTGTGTGCGCATGTGTGTGTGTGTGCGTGTGTGTGCTCTGCTGGTCCTTTATCACTTACGATGAGCCACCTCTCCTCGTCCGACATCGCAGCGTCCTGCTGAACCGGATGCAGGCTGAGACGATCCAGGGGCGCAGGGTACGGCAGGTCCTGCGATCACACACACACACACATCAATAATAATCAAATGCTGAGATCTGCACATTGAATCAATTTGCATATTGGTAATTAAATAAGAGGTGAGGCGCTCCAGAGGTGCAGGGTACGGCAGGTCATTAGTTAGAACACATGTAGCACAAAGGTAGCACAAAGGTACAGCACAAAGGTAGCAATAAGAACAGTGTGCTCACCAACTATGGTATGCTACGACTCTCGCAAATAAGGTTTTTTTGGAGATGCACAAGTGCGTGGTGTCAACAGCTGAGACGCTTGAGCGAAAGGTAGGCTCCGTGCGCCTCTCAAAATGCAATGCTATAGAATACCCTGGTTGTGCGTTTGCGGTTGCACTTTCTACACGTACTTGCATACATACGCACACACACGCACACGAGCTCTGATCTTTTTATTAAGCACACCTTGGGTGGGTCCAATGATGTTTTGAAACACCACATGGATGTGTTCAACGCACGCATGAATGTGCGTGAACACACCTACACACACAAATGCGCACGTATGCCTTGAACCCTTTTGAATGCACACCTTGGGCTCGGGGGATGCGTTGAACACCACAAGGATGTGTTCGTACAAAGGATCATAAGCGTCGGTACCCTCCTCGCCACTGCTTAGTAGCATCATGATCACACCTGGCACCTGTACGCGTGTATATATGTGTGTGTATGTATATGTGTGTGTATGTGTGTGAGCGTGTGTGTGTGTATGTGCAGGCTTGCGTGTGTACGATGCGAATTTGTATAAGCACGTGTGTATGCGTATGCAGATTTGCTTTTGTATGTTGCGGTTTGTGTGTGTTTGTGTGTTTGTGCTTGGTATATGTAACCTAAGCACACGTACTTCATGCGTCATTCGTTCATCTATTTCCATAGGTTATAAAAATATGTGTTCCCTGGCTATTTCATATGCATTGCTTACTAGCACACTGTTGTGTATAGGCCTGTCCTTATACGGACTACGGACATCTTTTCTTTCGTATTCAACGTGTTTCATGCTCCGGGCCTGTGTTGGGGAAAGACACGTGCGTTACATGGTATGCTGATGTGCATCCCATTGTATTTATATGGTATTTCATCCTATGTATGAATCACCTGCTCTGGGCCTGTGTTGGGGAAAGACAGGTGCTTTACATGGTATGCTGATGTGCATCCTGTGGTATTTATATGGTATTTCATCCTATGTTATGAATCACCTGCTCCGGGCCTGTGTTGGGGAAAGACACGTGCTTGTGGATGAGGTCCTCAGTGGGCAAGCGGAACAGAGGGGAGGAGTACCTGGGAATGAGAACAGAGGTTGAATGGTGTGATGGTTCCTGAGCGATATGAGAAATTTCCTGAATGTGTATTATGTGGGTGAGGTCCTCAGTGGGCAAGCGGAACAGAGGGGGAGAGAAGGTTACATAACATAGAAGCTTCTCGGGCAGTGAAGTCACTCCCTACATTCATCGGTGCAAGCCATTGTATACGCGAGATTGCCATGCATCAACATATTACATATTATATATTATATGGGCGTTTGAACAGGTGCGACCAATTTGGGTCGCACTGGTCAGACAGATCTCTCACACATACAAACACACACACACACGCACACACGCACACACACAAATGTATTGTATTGTATTGACATGTCCTTCGGCAGCTTCACATCCAACTTTTGAAACGATCTATGCGTCTGCCAAACAACGTGTCAGAGCAGGATGCCCTTGCAAAGGTCTTGACAGAAGGAAGAGACAAACCCCCTCCCCAACTGCACAGGCGTTAATTCAGAATCACACACAAACACACACAGACACACGTGCACACATGCACCGCATGCACAGCACTAAGTCAGAAACTCACACACACACACACGCACACACACACACGTGCACGTGCACCGCATGCACAGCGATTGAAAGAACATCCTCTGATCCTATTGCAGACCTTCACCTGTGCAACATCAAGCTTTCTAATAAAAAAATAGGCGTAAGGCAACACGGACCCACATGAACAGTCACCCTCCCCTCCACACACGTGCACACACACACGTGCACACACACACGTGCACACACCCGTGCACACACACCCGTGCACACACACCCGTGCACACACACCCGTGCACACACCCGTGCACACACCCGTGCACACACCCGTGCACACACCCGTGCACGCACACGTGCACACACACATGCACACGCACGCGTGCACACACCCGTGCACACACCCGTGCACACACCCGTGCACACATCCGTGCACACACACGTGCACACCCGTGCACACACCCGTGCACACACCCGTGCACACACCCGTGCTCACACACACAAACACACAAACAGCTGAGTGCTTATACGGATATGTTACACACGCAAACACGCACTGCATGCGCAGCAGCTGGAAGAGCACCTCATTGCAGGCGTACACCGGTGCAGCAGTGACCTCCAAAGAAAGACAGGCATGGCCACACTAACCCACACAAACAGCACCCTCCTCATATATTCACACACCTGCGTTTGTGCTTCAACAACACACACACACAGATACTAAACAGGCAAGGGCTTTCACAGTTACGCTGCATACGGCAAACACGCACCGCATACGCAGCAGCTGGCAGAACGCCTCATTGCAGGACTTCATCTGTGCGGTGGAGGGCCTGATGTTCTTGTTGGTCAGAATGGGGCCTTTGTAGAACCAGCCGGGCTCGTTTTTGGTGCGCACAGGCAGACCGATGCCCAAGTTGTGTTTGCTGCAGGTCCAGTCCATTGCGTTGAACCAGTCACCTGTGTGCGTTCATGTGTATTTGGTGTGTGTGTGCGTGTGTGTGTGTGTGTGCGTGCGTGCGTGCATGTGTGTGTGTGTCAGGTCCCGTCCATCGCATTGAACCAGTTAACTATGTGTGTGTGTATACGTGCGTGCGTGAGCACATCTCTACAGATTCAAAGCACGAACACCTTCCCAATTATGAAAAAGCAGCAACTTATAGCAAGTTCAGTTTGCATTCAGTTTGCAAAGTTTGCAAAGTTAACGTAAACATAAGTTTAGCTTAGTCCATTAACATAACACCCTTAGAATGTCCACACACCAATCAGGCCATACCAGAATTTTTGGCAATCGGTTTAAACATGAAGAGCCCAAGACCCGAATATGTAACTCTTCTAAACAGAACATGAATGTATGAAATACAAGATCTGTACTCCAATCAGGCCGCACCAGAGTTGTAGGAGTCACGGTCCAGTGACTTGGAACGCAGGATGTCATCACCAGCGTGGACAAAGGGCACTCCCTGCAATGAAGAACAAACAGGGACACACACATACACATTTGATAGAGGTGCAATCTACAATCTTACCACCAGAACCGAAGAAACTGCCAGCGTGTGCACATGGACACCCTGGAACTTTTGCGTGATGCCTTTCCAAACAGACTGGCCTCCCAGCAACGAGAAGCAGTGCCAGCATACAGGCAACCAAAAATAAAGCAGCGTTATAAGTTATAAGCTATTAGGTTCCCTGCAACATGCAGTTCCTTGACTTTCAGAGGCAATAGACTCTGCGCGCAAACATGTTTGTATGCTGCACTTACTGAGCTCCAATTGCTATTTTGTTCAAGTTTAGCAATCATATGTTCGACAGCAAGTGTAATCCCCCCATTAACTCCCACATAGGCACACACATAGGCACACTTGTAATGAGATACACATAGCCTACTCAAGCACACACATGTACATTGTACACACGAATGCACGCACACGCTCATTAACACACACAAGCCTACCTGTGATAGGGTGATCAGAGACAAGCACATGATCTGCACCACACACACGAATGCACGCACACACTCATTGGCACACACACACACACAAGCCTACCTGTGATAGGGTAATCAGAGACAAACACATGATCTGCACTACACACACAAATGCACGCACACGCTCATTGGCGCACACACACAAGCCTACATGTGATAGGGTAATTATAGACAAGCACATGATCTGCACCACACACACGAATGCAACACACGAATGCACGCACACGCTCATTGGCCCACACACAAGCCTACCTGTGATAGGGTAATCAGAGACAAACACATGATCTGCATGCGCACGCGCTCCTCGGCAAAGGTGGACGGGGCGGCTTTCTCAGTGATCTGCAGCAGCACAGAAAAGGAACAAATCAGTGATCTGTAGCAGCACAGTGATCTGCAGCAGCACAGTGATCTGCAGCAGCTCAGTGATCTGCAGCAGCACAGAAAAGGAACAAACGTGTGCAAAAAACAAGCCAAGCAAAACAATGCTGACCAGTGGCTGCATGAGCAGGGAGATGGGGGAATCTGTATAACAAAAATTAGGGCCGCCAGCGTATGTGTATGAACTTTATGTGCGAGTGGTCTTCACGTTGGGCATAACGCCACGCGTGTGTCCCTTTCTGCTTCTCTTTGGCATGGTTGCTATTTTAACATTTTAGCCCACAGCCAGTACGCACAAGTCCGGACTCAGAACTCTTCAATTCAACTGCCTCACACCATTCACCTTTTGTCATTTTCATTGATACACACACACATCCCTTGAAGTATAAACAAATCAAAGGCTTGTAGCAAGGCCTGCTCACTCACTCACACATACGACCAAATAAACACATACACACACAGACACTGTGAAGTACTTGTACACTCACAAAGTCAAACATGATGAGATTGTCATGGCCCCCGATGAAGGCCACATGTTCAAATACACACACAGACACTGTGGAACACTTGTGCATTTACAAAGTCATACATGGTGAGACTGAGATTGTTGTGGCCCCCGATGAAGGCCACATGCTCATATACACACACAGACACTGTGAAGTACTTGTGCACTTACAAAGTCATACATAACGAGATTGTCGTGGCACCTGATCAAGGCCACATGCTCATATACACACACAGACACTGTGGAACACTTGTGCACCTACAAAGTCAAACATGGTGAGATTGTCGTGGCACCTGATCAAGGCCACATGCTCATATACACACACAGACACTGTGGAACACTTGTGCACCTACAAAGTCATACATAATGAGATTGTCGTGGCACCTGATCAAGGCCACATGCTCATATACACACACAGACACTGTGGAACACTTGTGCACTCACAAAGTCAAACATGGTGAGATTGTCGTGGCACCCGATGAAGGCCACATGCTCGCAAGGGTGACCTCCGTACGCCAATGGTTGCCCCATGGCAACTGCCTCACCCCCTGCCAGCACCTTTCCGTTCGCGGTCTCCATCTTGTAACGGCTGTGTGTGTGTGTGTGCGTGTGTGTGTGTGTGCGTGTGCGTGTGTGTATGTGTGTGTGTGTGTGTGTGTGTGTGTGTGTGTGTGAGAGAGCGAGAGCACCAGCACTTCAGTCGCCGTCTACAGAAGCCTGTCATACACTATGATGCTTGTTGTCCTATTTTCGTTCGTTGTACAATGTGAATGTCACCCTCTAAACGATAAGAGCAGTGTCCGTTGCACACTCAGTGCGAGAAGAGCACCGTGCACTGAATTAGTGCTATAAAGCCAAGGAAAACTAGTTTTGTGCTGGGCTGTCCCCATGAACGGCCCACCCCATAGCAAGCCAAACAGTTCCAAAATGCCAATTTTGGCTCTATCTCCCCTTCCTTCACCATTTTGGGACCTGAAAGCTGCGTTGGACCTCTATTTTTTTCTTTACATGCCTACCAAAGCAGGAGGCAGCAAGACCCAGTGAGTGGCTCACAATCTGGAATGAACTGTATTTAAAGCCTCAACTCTGAGGGCAAAAGCTGGGCTGAAGCTTGCAGCAGGTGTGGAGCGACAGATTTGTCTTTTTCCCCTATGTCCCTTGTGTGAGTGCCTCCCAC
>Ga0307960_1000604_pt1 | contig 19892 bp, 15 predicted proteins | sample OrgLakmetagen542_FD_201832 | JGI IMG/M metagenome (GOLD analysis project Ga0307960, IMG submission 201832) | Saline water microbial communities from Organic Lake, Antarctica - #542 | ecosystem: Environmental > Aquatic > Non-marine Saline and Alkaline > Saline | place: Antarctica: Organic Lake... | reverse complement strand
ACACTGGTTGTGGTGCTTGGCGAAGAGTTTTAATGCGTTTGTTTCATCGTTGTCCGGTCTCATGGATGAGAGGAAGACGGCATTGTGGTATTCAGTGTGGTTGTTCTGACCATGTGCCGATGATGTGATTTCTTTATACGGGTAGCCCTCCCAGCATTCATGTTGATCCTCTTTGCTATTAATGGTTAAAAGCGTCGGTTTGCCTTGCAAGACACTCTGGGCGACTTCTTGCGCGTACAGGCCCACAGTTTGGGTTGAGGTCACAGCCTGTCCATGAAGGGTAAGACGTTCGTTCGCCTTGTCTTTCTTTAGGCTGCTCGACCAGCGATTTGCTTCAACAAGAGGGTATATGATGGCATGTGCCGCATGTTGATCCTCCAGAATTACTTTTGGGTCTACTTGGACTTCAACGATGGGAGTATTCATTACTTTCTCTACAACAAAGCCCGCCAAGGTATCTTGTAATTGTGCGCTTAATATGGCCATCCGCTTGGAATGGGTCACCAGATTCTCGAGCTGCTTCCAATCCGTTGCCAGATAAATTTTCATCACCTTGCCGTTGCTATGCTGTGACGTGGTGTACATTACTTCATGACTGGCCAGCAGAAACTCCAGTAGGTCGGCAACGTCTTTGCTCGTGCTGTTATCAATCCCGGATCGGATATTGTCGATTCTTCTTTGGATCTCTTTCTCGCTGGCAGATGCGTCCAGGGTGACCTTCTGATATTCGGTACCTGAACAAGGTTCAGTTTTGATTAGGGTCTCCCAGCTTGAACCACTGTCCTTGTATTCGTAAGAAACATGTACATGATTCACAAGGCAATCGGGAACCTCATCAATAATTAACCGAACATCTCGCAGTTTTTTTGGATCCACAGTTCTAAGTGCTTTATGGGATACGAAGATCACTCCGCCTTCTTTCTGGTCCAGTCTGGCATCTAATGCTTTGCGAACGCTGCTTGAAGGGGGCACGGTGTCGCTATCGATCCGCTGAAAGGACATTGGAGAGCCAGACGCCTGACTGGGTATGGCTTTGAACCCCTCGTAACTCTGAGCTGTAAGTTTGTTGGTTTTGGATGAAAAGATCACTTTTTCATTCGGGTTCCCGCTAAGGAATGGATAAAGGTATTCAATGGTGCGCTGGGTCTTTCCTCCTCCGCACCGGCTTTTCACGTGTAGTACTTCGTTAGTCATTGTGATGTCCCTTTTTAAGTAAGAAAGGGTGCATTGTTTCACTGCCGTAAGCCCTTTTCAGAACTTTTTTCTACCGATGCTGTTCTGGGTCAGTTGCTATCAGGATTGTCTGGATAAATGACTTCAGAGCCAACCGACTGAAGAGGAAGTCATGATATCTGGCGGCTATGCGCTGGGAATGTCTGCTGACCCGAATCCTTCCTATGTTGTGGCAGTTTCACCAAATGCAGTAGGCATCTGAGCCAGACAAAAAAGGGGACAAAATCCTATAAAGACTCTTAATAGAAAAATGTCCCCTTTTTTGCAGCCTCTTGCAGTCGTGAACCAGTAATTGGATTATTCGCCGCGGGCTTCAGCCAAGCGGCGAATGGGAGCCAGGCTGAAAAGGGGTGTAGTTGAAGTTGATAATGGCGTTTTCCGTTTTTGTAAATAGACCAGAGCTACAGGCCTCTGGCCGGTCCTTGGCTGGCGCCCGTCCCCTTGAGGCCTCGCCCCGATCTTCTGCCAATGGTCAAGAGGAACTGGTTATTGACCTCCAGTGACGGCATAGCGTCAATTGAAGAATTATTGATTTAAAACAAACCCTTATAAGTAAATTGAAATTCGGACCTAATATATAGGGGGAACCCCGCCGAGATGCCTAACGGCATCCCGCCAGGCTCCCCTAAAATCCCTGCTCCTGTGATCAGGGATTTTTTAACAGCTTCAGCGAGTGGCCGCAGGCCACCTACCTGTAAACCATGTAATTAAAAAGGGTTCACATTCTCTTAAAGGTCTTTAAGGAAAAGTGAACCCTTTTTTTATGGGGTGTATAGTTCGCCGCCCCGAGCCAACACCGTGCCCCAAGTCCCGCAGCTTGCTGCGGCGGCGCAGGGAGTGCGGTGGTGGTGAGAGGGCGGTGAGTCTAAATAAAAGTAAGATGTGTGTTAAGTCTATAAGTGTCACGTCAGGTAATCGCATCCGCTGGATCAACAGTGGTAGGTTTCATGGTTTTCCTATTATGTTTCCAATAGCTGCAGGGCTTGGCTACGCCCGCCCTGCAGCGTATGGACCTACTCTTAGGTTGGGTTAGAACTCAACAGTGCAAGCACCACCTGCATACGCTTGGCCGCCATGGTGTTCATGTCATGACCGTATAGGATTGCGAACCCAGTTCTTCGGCAAAGTCGATGTGTTTAACTTCCTGTTCAATGGTTTTCATTTGTACGCGCTGTAGTAGTGCTTCAGGCACTCCGTCATGGGCTGTGAGTCACGGTGAAAGTAAAGCTGAAGATCCTTACCCGCCGGGGCCTGTTCTTGTTTATGGTTTCAGTGTTGGATCAACACATTTGGTATCCGATCCCACTCTGTCACTGGTTCATGGGGTATAGGTTAAACCAGATAACAGCAGTCTGGTGCCGGCACCTGGCTCATCTGCTTTCCTGACAGATTCACCAAGGGCCCGGAGGACCCCTGTCACTATGGCTTTGTTCTGTTGAGTGTAGGTTGTTGTTTACCTGACGGTGCGTAGCGTGAACCAGCCCCGGAGGCGCAGCCGACGCGGCATGGTGAAACGCGGATGCAGCGGAAGATAAACCATGGGAAAAGAAAGGGTGTGTTGTTTTGTTATTGGTATGTGTCAGTACCCTCCCGCTTCCGTGCCTACGGGGCCGTGTGCTTTGCTTCGCACGCACAGACCCGCTTGGCACACACGGTCGTGTACTGACGATTCCCTGGTTCAGAAGTATGTATGACAGGCGCCACCTGCTCTGGTTTCGGGTATTTGATTATTGGTTCGATTGATTACCGACGCGAAGTACCCCGGCGGGTTCAATGCGAGGCCTGAGGCTGTCTTGACGAAGAGATCTTGTATGGTGGCCATGGATGGTCATGCATGTGGCACATGATCATGAAGCGTCTCTCAGGGCGGTCTGTCGGCTTCCTGGTTCGAGTTCGTAATAGGGACTCGAACTGTCACGGATTCTGGTTTGAAGGATGAACCAGTCTGGAGCCGTCAGGGTATCGGCCTTGTATCGTCGTTATAGGGCCGTTCAGGCTTGTTAGTATGCCGTTCTCAATACTCATAGGCTTGTCCTGGTTTACCCCGTAAGCAGCCTCTAGCAGGCTTCCAGGCCTTAACTGGGTTTGGGTCAGGATATCGGTGACATATCGGTTCTGTTGTGATGTTCCTGGCTCACCAGGCAAGTTGTGACCATCGTGTGTGGTAAACTTCGGGCATTGAGACAGGAGCGATGACGATGGAATTATTGGACCCCACCAACGACTATGTGTTTAAGCGATTGTTCGCAGAAGCACCGGATTTGTTGGTGGATCTGATCAACGACTTGCGCCCGGATCTGCCGGATATTACCTCTGTTGAGATTCTGAACCCGACCATAGAAGCCAGTGAGTTGACGGGTAAGTACATTATCCTGGATGTGTTGGCCCGTGACGGTGATGGCCACTGCTATAATATTGAGATTCAAGTACGACGGTACGGTGCGTGGAATAAGCGTGGTCTGTTTTACCTGGCTCGCACTCTAGGCGCGCAGCTGAATGCCGGGGAGGACTACCAGCACCTGAGAGCCTCTGTTGGGTTGCACCTGTTGGATTTTGATTTGTTTACCGCAACCGAGAACGAACGCCGGCAAGCCGTGTGGCGGTTCGAGATGCGTGATAAGACTCAGCCTGGCGTATCGCTGGGAAATATTTTGCAGATGAACCTGATCGAACTGAACTAGGCAGACCGAATGGGTCTGGAGCCAGGCCCACTATCAGCCTGGATTACTTTCTTCAAGCACTGGCAGGAGGAACTCACCATGGCCAACGTGGCACATGAACCAGTCAAGAAGGCGATGAGCCGTATCCGTGAACTCAGTGCCGATGAGGAGGCTCGTCGTCTGGCGTTTGTAAGAGAGCGGGCTTTGCGGGATGAGGTATCGCTGTTGAACGATGCCAAACGTGAAGGCCATGAAGAGGTGGCTCGTAACCTGATTGCAATGGATCTGCTGACCGATGCTCAAATTGCGACAGCTTCTGGCTTATCCGATAATGAGGTCAAGGTACTTCGTGAAGACCAGAAACACTGATATCCGTGCCTGTAATGGCTCAAGTCTGTGAGCGTCTGGATCAGCTCAACAGTTTGGTGGAGGATCGAGATATGTTGGCAGAGAACTTAGAGAACCTGGTTAAGAAAGAACGGCTTGAAGGCATGCTGATAGGGCGCCAGGAAGGCCGTCAAGAAGGTGAACACATGAAGGCTGAACAAATCGCCCGTAACCTGATCAATCGCACCGAAATGGATGATCAGATGATTGCAGAGATTGCTGGTTTGACGTTTGATGAAGTCAGTCGGTTAAGGTCAGCGATCAAGCACTGAATGAAAGTCCATGTGAGTCACCAACATGACAAGGGCAGCCGATGGCTGCCCTTGCTGTATCTGAATGGATGTAACGGCTCTCAGGCGGCCACAGAGGCTGGCATCGAAGCCAGGCTGATGCCCTCGTAGGTATCGTTTACGGCCTGGTTCTGGCTTTCAGGGGACAGGTGCAATGTTTTTCTTTTCAATAGAGGTACGATGATGGTTGATCCACTGGTGGTGAGTTTTAAGGAATGTCGGCAGCTGCGCTGGGCGCCTCCTGAGGATGTGGGGTTTGCTCAGGATGTCGCTCTGGTTCCCTTGACGATGGCAGAACTGTCAGCGGCTGCCTGCAGCATGCCCATGGCATTTGTTAAGCAGAACCGGTCTTGGCGCCTTGTTGGCGTGTGCGGCGTCGAGCCCGGGCAAAACTTGTTTGTCCGCAAGGGCCAGTGGCTGGGAGCTTACCGGCCGAACTGGTTACAGAATTGGCCGTTCGATTTCACGGTTGTTAGGGACAAGGCGTTCCTGGTGTTTGACAAGGCCAGTGGCACCCTCGTGTCTGAAGGGGGCGAGCCGTTCTTTGAGAATGAGCAGACAATGGGGCCGGCTCTGGAAGCCATCAGGCAGCGGATGCTCCCCCTTGCCAGGCCCATGCAGTTGACTGGGCGGGCGGTGCATGCGCTTGCGGAGGCAGGGGTGCTGGTACCCTGGCCGAAAGCAGTTCAGGAACGTGTCGAGGGGTTTTCGATACCTGGCCTGTATATGTTGGATGAGAAGGCGTTGGCCAATCTCGACGATCAGGCCTTTCTGGGTTTGCGCTCGGCAGGGGCGCTGGCGTTGGGTTATGCGGTTAATCTATCACTGGGGCAGGCCCACTTACTGAGCCGTCTGCAAAAACTGAATCCTTCCGCAACGTCAGGCGAAGTTGCAGATCTGGAGGCTTTTTTCGAAGAGGACGACAATCTCAGCTTTTAGAGTTGTGTCAAAAATTGTGAAAGTTGTGACGTACCGATTGTGATGAGCAAGGAATTGCTGATAGCTTTCGTAGCTAAACTCAAAGGAGCAGAGCGGATGTCTGATTTAACGACTAATTTGTCCGAATTGTATGTGGCTATGTTTGGGCGAGCGCCGGATGCGGGTGGCCTTGAGTACTGGTCTAATGAACTGAGCTCCGGCAAGGTGCCCAATCTTCAGGGCATCGCCCAGCTGATGTATGAGACGGGGGATGCTCGGGCTTATTACCCCGTGGGTGCGGATAATGGGACGGTGATCTCCAGCTTTTACCAGAATGTTCTGGGCCGAACACCCGATGCTGAGGGGCTTGCGTATTGGGTGAATGAGCTTTCGTCTGGCCGATCGTTCGGCAGTCTTGTGGTCGAGATGGTGCAGGCAGTTCGCGAGTATGCCGGTGAGGATGACGCCGCGCTGGCCAGCCAGCGCTTATTCGAAAACCGGGTTGAGGTTAGCGAAGTTTATGCGGCCCTGGGTGGCGACCCGGCCGGTGCAAGCGCAGTCCTGGAGAACGTAACAGACCAAGCAGAGTCTGTATCCCGCAGTAAAACCCAGCTGGCGCAAGCCCGTTTTGAGGAATTGCGGACTGGCTCGAACCTTCAGAGCTACTCCGATGCGGATGACGACATAACGGGGACCGAAGGGCCTGATGCCATTGATTCTGGTGCTGGCTTCGATACGATAGAAGGATTGGGCGGCAGTGACATTCTGGTTGGTGGTTCCGGTGATGATGAGCTGTTCGGTGGCAACGGTCAGGATTTTCTGGATGGCGGCACCGGTGCCGACAGGCTTTACGCGGGCTCGGACTACACTCGGGAGTACGTTTCCGGGTATTACGATGATAACAATCAGTGGGTATCTGCCTACAACGTGGTGACTCCGGAAGCTCATCAGGAGATTCTCAACGGCGGTGGTGGTGCCGATTTGCTCTATGGTGGTTACGGTCGGGATACGCTCATAGGCGGTGGCGGAGCCGATTCCATCTATGGTGAAGAAGATGGAAGTCTTCGAATCGATGACGAATACAACATTCTCGCGGAGGGCTTTGAAGGGCGTCTCTTCGATGATTTTATTGACGCCGGAGCAGGCAATGACACGGTTCGTGCCAATTATGGTGACGATGTCATTGATGGCGGTGCCGGCGACGATTTGCTAGACGGTGATGAAGGCGACGATACCATTATCGGGGGCCTTGGTGATGACGCGCTTTACGGTTCCACGGGCGCCGACTACTTGGATGGCGGAGCCGGCAATGATGAGATTCAGGTGGGTGGCAGTGGCAGCTATAACACGGCAGATGCCGCTGAGGATTCCGCTTTTGGCGGCGCCGGGGATGACGATATTTCCGGATTAGAGGGCAACGACTCAGCCGATGGCGGGTCCGGAAACGATGAAATTTACTATACCCGAACGGATCTGGGTGGTCTGGGAGTTATCACCGCCGGTGAGGGGGAAGACTATATTTCCATCGATTACAGTGGCGATCGGGTGACTGACCGTGTTGTTGTAGATCTGTCCGAGGAGGTGTCGGCGGCCGATGAGGTGTATATCTACACCAATCCCAGAACCAGTTCCTCCATTGAAATTCGCGGGTTTGAGCTGGGAGAGGATGGTCTGGATCTTACCGGCGGTTTTAATCTCTATGGCAATGAGAGGTACAGCAAGTACGAATCCCAGGACTTCAGCTATAGCGGTGATCTTTACGCAAATTATGTGCAACTGGTCAGTAGCCCCGGCACAGCTTGGGATCAGCCATCGGAGCAACGCAATTACGATGACCCTGAAAGCTTCGGGAAAGGCGTGTTTGTGATACAGGGCGACAGTGCTGCCAGCCTGAGTGCGGCGGATGCTGCCTCGGTGATCGACTTGTATGGCAACAACGCGACCTATGAAGCTGAAAGTGCTTTTTACTTCCTGCTCAATGTAGAAGGGAAAGGTACCGGTGTTTATCGTTTTGAGGACGATACCGGAGGCGATAATCGAGTGGTGACCGACGAGATTACTCCGATTGCGTTACTCACCGGTGTTGATACGGCGGATATCACGCTTAATAACGCCGACTTCTTTGTCTGATAAACCTATCGCAATAGCCGGAGAGGGTGCCATTAGTGGTGCCCCCCTCCGGCTATTGGCAATTGGGCTTTCCTGTAACCTTTACGCCACCCGGCACTGTGATAGACTGCGCGCCCTTTGAGTTCAGGTCTGTCAGGCAGGAGCAAAGCCTTATGCCGGGGTGGTTTCAGAATATTCTTCACTACCGCTATTTTATCTTCTCGTCCATTCGCAACGAACTGATCAATCAGTTTGCTCGCAGTCGTTTGGGCGGCCTTTGGATTATTATTCACCCGTTGGTGATGGTGGCGATTTATGCCTTCGTGCTCTCCGCCGTGCTGTCTGCCAAGTTTGACGGCATTGATAATCAGTACGCGTACGCCATCTACCTGACGTCAGGAATCCTGGGGTGGACCCTGTTCAGTGAGGTGTTGACTCGTTGCCTGTCTCTTTTTGTTGGCAATGCGGATTTGCTGAAAAAAATGGTGGTTCCCAAAACGGTTTTACCGGTGATTACGGCAGGATCTGTAGTTATCAATAATGTATTGTTATTCTTGGCGATTTTGGTGATTTTTGGATTTCTCGGGCACGGGCCGTCGAGTGCACTTTTGTGGTTGCCCCTTATCACTGGTGTGCTGTTGTTATTCGCATTGGGCATCGGCTTAATCATCTCTGTTCTCAACGTATTTATCCGGGATTTTGCCCAGGTAGTGCCCATTTTGTTGCAGTTTTTGTTCTGGTTCACGCCGATCGTCTATCCGGTGGTGGTTATTCCGGAGAGCTTGCGCAGCTTTATTGCATTTAATCCTTTGTATCCGGCCATTTCTGCCTACCACGATGTGTTGGCATACCGGCAAACGCCAGACTTGATCGCCCTCGGCATCATGGGGGTGTGCGGATTGATTTTGTGTGGCGCTGGAATTTGGCTCGTGCGCCGTGCAGGTCCGGAAATGGTGGACGTATTATGACACTGCTGGTTGTTGACGAGGTTGAAAAGGGCTTTCGGGAGTACTCCTCAGAGTGGAAGCGTGTGGCCAGTTGGTTTGGCGTTCAATTCACGCCACTGGCTGAGAATTTGGTGCTGCGGGGGATAAGCTTTTCCATCGGTCCGGGAGAAGCCGTGGGGATTGTCGGCCAGAACGGTGCAGGCAAGAGTACTCTGCTAAAGCTCATTACAGGAACCCTGGCACCGTCTCGCGGGAACATTCAGGTAAATGGCCGTATATCCGCCATTCTTGAACTTGGAATGGGCTTCAATCCGGAGTTGACGGGGCGACAAAATGTATATCATGCGGCCTCTATCATGGGTTTTGATAGCGATCATGTGAATGCCGTAATCAAAGATATAGAGGCGTTTGCGGAAATTGGCAGCTACTTTGACGAGCCGGTTCGAGTCTACTCCAGCGGTATGCAGGTTCGCGTTGCCTTTGCCGTTGCGACTGCCTGGCGACCGGAAATTCTGATTGTTGACGAAGCTCTTTCGGTGGGCGACTCTTATTTTCAGCACAAGAGCTTTGGCCGCATCCGCGAATTTCAGGCGCAGGGAACAACCTTGCTGATTGTTTCCCATGATCGCGCGTCGATTCAGGCACTGTGCGATCGAGCCCTGTTATTGGAAAAGGGCCGGGTGATCAAGGACGGCGCACCTGAAGAGGTCATGGACTTCTACAACGCGCTGATTGCCGAGAAGGAAAATTCGACGGTGGACGTGCGGCGCCTGGCCGATGGCAAGGCACAGACGTCGTCGGGAACCGGTGAAGTACGTGTTGAGAGTATTGCGCTGTATAGCCGGACTGGTGAGGCCCGTGAACATGTCAAAGTCGGGGAGGCTCTGACTTTGCAGATTTCGGTAGGGGTTTTTAGTCCGGTTGAGAGTCTGGTTCTTGGCTTTGCGATTCGCGATCGGCTCGGGCAGGTGATATTTGGCAGTAATACATACCATTCCGGGCAAGTCGTCGAGAAGCCGGAGGTTGGCCGCAATTACCAGTTTTCCATCGCTTTTGATGCCAATCTCGGCGTGGGCTCCTATTCGGTGGTGACGGCTCTGCATTCCGGGGATTCACATCTTGGCAATAACTATGAATGGCGCGACCTAGCCTTGGTTTTTGACGTGATTAATGCCAACAAACCGGCGTTTCAGGGATGCAACTGGTTGGATACGAAGATTCATTATGAGTGATTATAGCCGATTTTATCGCGCGTTTGAGGACAAAGAGAGGGGCTCTCGTGAGCTCATTTTACGACGGCTTCGGGTTTATCGGCCTTTGCTGGAATTGGTTGCCCAGTTCGATGGTGAAGCCAATGCTCTGGATGTCGGTTGTGGCCGTGGAGAATGGTTGCAGCTGCTTTCCGAGAGTGGTGTCTCTGGCCACGGTGTCGATATTGATGGCGGTATGCTTGAAGACTGCCTGGAACTCGGGCTGTCTGTGGATCAGGGGGACGGAATTGCATGGCTTCGGCAACAGCCGGATAACTCGCTGAACCTGATCTCGGCATTTCATGTGGTGGAGCACATTAAATTTAACCAGTTGCAGGCCTTGGTGGATGAAGCCCACCGAGTTCTGAAACCCGGTGGTTTTTTGATTATGGAAACACCGAATCCTGAAAACCTCTCGGTCGGTGGGCACACATTTTATCTGGACCCAACCCATGAACGGCCAATTCCCCCGGCTCTTCTGAATTTCCTCCCGCAGCATTTTGGCTTCGACCGCTCAGAGATCTGGCGACTGCAGGAAGCTGACGGGCTGGTGGAGAGTGCGTCACCGGGGTTAAAAGAAGTACTGATGGGGGTGAGTCCGGATTACGCAGTAGTCGCTCAGAAGCATGCAAAACGGTCAGCGCTCAAGCCATTCGATAAGCTTTTTGAGCGGCCTATAGGGATCGATCTGGTGACTCTGTCGAACCGCTATGATCAATCCATGGCGCAGCAGTTTGAATCCATGGCGCAGCAGTTTGAATCCATGGCGCGGCAGTTTGAATCTGCGGACGCTCGCCTGGCCTCTGAGTGTGAGGCTTTGGAAGCTCGTTTAACTGAATCCAGGGTTATGGCTCTCTCAGATTTGGAGAGTCGATTCGAAACGCATCAGGCTCAACTTGAGGCGAGGCTTAAACAGGCCCAGCACGAACTTTTGGTGGCTTATCAGAGCCGTTCCTGGAAGCTGACAGCGCCATTGCGCTGGGCCATGCTGCAGGCCAGATTGCTTAGCCAGTATGGACCCAGGGCGCGTACTAAGGCGTTGCTGCGTAAAGTAGCGGCGCCGACGATCCGAATGGTTGATCGTTCTACTCGCAAATCAACAACGGTGCGCCATACCTTGCTATCGATTGCTCGGAAGTTGGGTATTCATCATCGGCTTGTTCGTTTCTACCAGTTCAGCCGTCTGCAGCAAGCCGTCTCAAGGCAATCGGCCCATGGCTATGAGCTTTCCGAGGCACAGCGCAGAACCCAGGCTGGCTGGTTGCCACCACAAAGAAAGCTTGAGGTTGATGAACTGATGGACCGTATCCGCAAAGAAGTTGAGACACAGGACAAGCGGAGATCAGAGGATGACTGAACACGAACTTGGTGAGATCAGGAAAGAAGGGGCTCTGAGAGTTGCGGTCGTCGCTGCTGAGAGTGGTGCCTCTGGCGGCGCAGAGCGCTTTTACAGCGCCCTGACCGATGCACTGGCAGGTATAGGGCATCAAGTTGAGTTGATTGCCTTACCGGCTCCGGAGCCGAACTTCGAGGCAATCTGTGCCAATTATAAGCAGTTTTCAGAGCTTGATTTATCCGGTTTCGATGTCGTTATTTCAACAAAAGCGCCAACCTATGCGGTTTGTCATCCGAATCACGTGGTGTATCTGGTTCATACGATTCGTGCGTTCGATGATATGTTTGAGTCGCTGTTTGCACCGATAGACAGGGCAATGGCGGAAAGGCGCAGTGAACTTCATCAGATGGACTTTAAGGCGCTTTGCGGTGTGCGAAAGATTTTTTCCATCGGCCACGAGGTAACGGACCGTCTTTATAAGTGGCGCGGCCTGGGATCCGAGGTGTTGCACCCACCTCTGGCCGCCAGTGGTTTTCGCGATGACGGTATCGGGGATTATTTCTTTATGCCGGGCCGGCTCCACCCCTGGAAGCGCGTTGCCCTGGCTATAGAAGCGGTTAAAGCCTCGAAGAAGCCAATGAAGCTCTTGATTTCGGGAACCGGAGAAGAAGAAAAAACGCTTCGAAAGCTGGCAGCGGGAGATAGCCGTATACAGTTTTTGGGGCATATTGACGATAACGAGCTTGTCAGTCTGTACGCCGGCGCCTTGGCTATTCCGTTTGTTTCAGTTCGTGAAGATTACGGCTATGTAACGCTTGAGGCCTTTGCAAGTGGCAAGCCGGTGCTGACGTGTTCGGATTCGGGGGAGCCTACCCGATTTGTCTTGCCGGGTGAAACCGGCCTGGTTTGTGAACCTTCCTCCGAAGCTGTTCGTGAGGGACTGGAATGGCTGTTTGACCACCGTGAAGAGGCTGCTGTTATGGGGCAGGCGGGCCGTGAGATCGTCGACGGTATGTCCTGGCAGGCGGTCGCGACGAGGTTGGTGGAGGCTGCAGTTGATTCGGCCGAGTCTCGCCAGAGTGAGGCTTCCCCTCGCCGGGTGGCTACTTTGGATATGCAGCCGATTGATCCCCCGGTTGGCGGTGGCCGCTTGAGGCTGCTAGGCCTCTATCATGACTTGGGAAAGGATTTTCGGTGTCATTACGTGGGTACATTTGATTGGCCGGGCGAGGCGTTTCGCGATCATTGGTTGAGCGACACTCTGAGAGAAATCTCGGTGCCTCTGAGTGACGAGCATCATGGGGCTGCAGCAAGTCTGGCACTCCGTTGTGGTGGCAAAACGGTGATCGATCTTGCCTTTAGTCAGCAAGGGCATCTGTCACAGGATTATATTCGCCGGGTACGCCAGGAAATTCGTGAGGCGGACGTCGTCGTGTTCTCACACCCCTGGGTATTCCCGCTGGTGGCAGATGCATTGCAACCCCACCAGGTCGTCGTCTATGACTCACAAAACGTGGAGGGCTTTCTCAGAGCCCAGTTGCTGGATGAGTCCAACCCGGCAGAGGCGGAGGTTCTTCGTCAGGCCGTCACCGACGAGTACGACGTAGGTGTTCGTGCCGATCTGGTACTGGCTTGTTCCCATTCGGATCTGGCGCGTTTTAATCGTATTTATGAGTTTGATCCCGGTAAGATGCGCGTGATGCCTAACGGCGTGATGGCTTTCAGTATGGTTCCGCCAACGAACAGAGACCGGGAAGCTATTCGTAAGAAGCTGGCGCTCCCGGTTGATGCTTTTGTAGCAGTCTTCATTGGAAGTCCTTATGGGCCGAATCTGGAAGCTGCGGAGTTTATTGCCACTCGGCTGGCTCGTGCACTCCCCGATGTAACGTTTGTGATTGCTGGAGGCGTGAGCGAAGCTGTTTCTGCGCGTCAGAAAAACCTTGTTTGCACGGGGCGGCTTGACGAGGCAGATAAACTGAATTGGCTTCGAGCGTCCAATATTGCTGTAAATCCGATGTTCTCGGGCTCAGGCACCAATATAAAGATGTTCGATTTCATGGCCCTGGGCTTGCCAACTGTGGTCACCGATATTGGGGCGAGAGGGATCGAGGAAGGCGCATCGGCATGCTTCGTTCGGGTCGGGAATAATAAAGAGGCATTCGTCGAGGCGATCAAAAACCTCCGTGATAATAAGGCCGTCCGCAAGGAGTTTGGGGCGTCAGCCAGGGCGTGTGTGGAAGCGAGCTATTCGTGGGAGAGGATTTCCCGCCATCTGGGAGATGTCTTTCGTAACCGGGCTCATTGGGGTGGGCAGGCGGCGCCCAGGTTCTCAGTTATCGTTCCCAGTTACCGCAGGCATGGCAAGCTCACCGAGCTGATGCAGGCGCTCAGCAGTCAGATTGAGAGAGATTTTGAGGTTATCATTGTTGATCAGAGTGATGAGCGCTGGCCGGATGAGCATCGTCCGTTCGGTATTCCCTCAACCTACATTCATACTGATGTAAAGGGCGCTGTAGGTGCCAGAAACACCGGTGCCGCGATTGCCAATGGCAAAGTGCTGGCGTTTACAGATGATGATTGCCTGCCCCAGCCGGACTGGCTTCTGAATGCTCGCGAGTATTTTGAAAATGACGCCGTGGTAGGCGTTGAGGGCATGGTGGCTTCTGACCACTTTGGTGATCCGGAGTGGCGTCCGGTTACCAATGTGGGCTTCGAAGGCCTCGGATTTATGACCGCCAATATGATGGTGCGGTGCTCGGCGTTCCAGCTTTTGGGCGGGTTTGATCTGGCGTTCGATAAGCCGCACTTTCGGGAGGACACGGAATTTGGCTGGCGTCTCCAGGCTTTTGGCGTTGTGCCCTATGGAGAGAACGTTGTGGTTTTTCATCCTGCGCAGCCTCGTTCTGAGGAGCGCGAATCGGTGGCGGCCCGTGCAGAATTTTTTAGAAAAGATGCACTGCTCTATAAAAAGCATCCCGAGAAGTATCGTGAACTTTTTTTATATGAACGGCACTTTGAGAAGTACCCCGGATTTGCGGAGAATCTTGAAGCCGGGTTTGTGAGCCTCGGGTTGGAAATGCCAAACTGGATGCGTAAAGAGCTACCGTGATAAAGACCGCGTTAAATAGGCGAAATCAGGCGTCCTGACCCGGTTTGGGGCGCTCTGTAAACCGATTCCGGTTATGATAAAGCTCCGCAATTTTAGTATCCGCCTGCGAAGAGCACAGGAGATCTGGCCGTTGAACGTGTTGCAGTTTTACCGTACTTACATGCCCGAATCCCATGGGGGGATTGAGGAGGCTATACGGCAAATATGTATTGGCTCGGGGCAATACGGTATCAAACACCGCATTCTGACCCTGGCCCACGTAGCTGAAACTGAAATCATTGAGCGCCCCGAGGCAACGGTGATCCGTGCCCCTCTGCAGTGGGACCCGGCATCATGTTCAATGGGCATGGAGTTATTTCGTTTGTACCGGGAACATGCCTCTTGGGCGGATGTCATTCATATCCATTACCCTTGGCCGTTCGCTGATCTTGTTCATGTGCTTTCCTTCGTCCGAAAACCGGTTGTGGTTACCTACCATTCCGATATCATTCGCCAGAGTTGGTTAGAGCGCCTTTATAGTCCGTTGCGCAAGCTGTTCTTCCGAAGCGTATCCGCTACGGTTGCGACCTCTCCCAACTATATGAATTCCAGCGATTTTCTCAAAAAATTTGAAGGCGAACTTCGGATAATTCCGCTGGGCTTGTCACCAGACAGCTATCAATCGCCAAGCCTCGAGGCGAAGCAAACGGTGCTGGAACAGTTCGGTGACGAATTTTTCCTGTTTGTTGGCGTGCTCAGGTACTACAAAGGACTGCAGTTTCTGGTTGACGCAGCAAAGCGAACGGGCCTGCAGGTGGTGATTGCCGGGAGAGGTCCGGAGGAGCATCGTCTCCGGAGTCAGGTAAAAGAACTGGGTCTCGTGAATGTCCATTTCGCCGGATTTGTGTCTGATGATGTCAGGGCCGCTCTGTTTGAGCACTGTCGGGCTGTTGTTTTTCCCTCATACGTGCGATCTGAGGCATTTGGCGTAACCTTGCTTGAAGGTTCCCTGTTCGCAAAACCTCTTATCAGTTGCGAAATTGGTACAGGCACAACCTTTGTTAATATCGACGGTGAAACTGGCCTTGTGATACCACCGGGAAACTCTTGGGAGCTTGCTATGGCAATGCGTAGCCTGTCGGTTGATAGCGGGTTAGCCAGTGAAATGGGTAAGGCCAGCCGCAGGCGTCTGGAGTCTGTGTTCTCGGGAGATAAAGTGGGACGAGCTTACCGGGATTTGTACCAGGAGGTTGTGAGCAAGGTTAAGCACCCCTGATGGTTGAAAATAATGATACTTACTTAATAGTTGGGCGGGATTGAGAGAGTCTATGAGCGGGAAGAAAGCAGTTATTACAGGTATTACCGGGCAAGATGGCGCCTACCTTGCCCAGCTTCTGCTGGATAAGGGTTACACGGTTTACGGTGCGTTTCGGCGCAGCAGCTCGGTCAATTTCTGGCGTTTGGAAGAATTGGGCCTCGAGCGCCACCCGAATCTGCATCTGGTAGAGTACGATTTGACGGATCTCTCTTCAAGTATCCGTCTGCTTCAGACGACTGAAGCGGTGGAGGTCTATAATTTGGCCGCTCAAAGCTTCGTAGGGGTTTCATTCGATCAGCCAATCACCACCGGCGCAATAACCGGCATTGGTCCGGTCAACCTGCTTGAGGCTATTCGGATTGTGAATCCGAAGATTCGGTTTTATCAGGCGTCGACCTCGGAAATGTTTGGCAAAGTTCAGGCTATTCCGCAGTGTGAAGACACGCCGTTTTATCCCCGTAGCCCCTACGGTGTTGCGAAGTTATACGCGCATTGGATGACGGTTAATTATCGGGAGTCCTACGGTATTTTCGGTACCAGTGGGATTCTCTTTAACCACGAATCTCCACTCCGGGGTCGAGAGTTTGTGACTCGGAAAATCACGGACACGGTCGCCAAGATTAAACTCGGCCAAGCGGATGTGCTTGAACTGGGTAATATGGATGCCAAGCGTGACTGGGGATACGCAAAGGACTATGTAGAAGGTATGTGGCGTATGCTCCAGGCGGATGAGCCGGATACCTTTGTGTTGGCGACTAACCGCGCCGAGTCCGTTCGTGATTTCGTATCATTGGCCTGCAAAGCCGTTGATATTGGCCTGGAATGGCAGGGTGAAGGCGAAGCGGAGAAGGCTGTGGATACGGCAACGGGAAAGCTAGTTGTTCAAGTGAATCCCCGTTTTTATCGTCCGGCTGAAGTGGACCTCCTGATGGGTGACCCCACCAAGGCTCGCGAAAAGCTGGGCTGGGTAGCTGAAACCACTCTTGAGGAGTTGTGTCGTATGATGGTTGAATCCGATTTGCGTAGAAACAAGCTGGGAATGTCTTTCTGATGACGAAGCGCGTTCTGGTAACCGGTAGCCAGGGGTTCACCGGTCGTTATATGGTTGAAGAGCTGGTGGGTTCCGGTTATGAAGTCATTGGCCTGGGCAGTAACGCGGGTTCAGAGGCTGGTTATATTCAGGTTGATCTGACCGATACCGAAGCCGTCAACAGGGCGGTGCTGAAGGTGCAGCCGGATATAGTGATTCATCTTGCTGCGTTGGCCTTTGTAGGTCATGGGGATGCCAATGCGTTTTACCTGGTCAATCTCATTGGCACCCGCAACCTGCTTGAAGCTCTTGGCGGTGCGCCTAAACAGCCAGAGATTGTGTTGTTGGCCAGTAGTGCCAATGTCTACGGCAACCAGTCCGGTGGTGTTATCGACGAAACAACACCGCCGGCGCCAGTCAATGATTACGCCGTCAGTAAGATCGCCATGGAGTTTATGGCGCGTACCTGGATGCCCAGGTTGCCGATCGTGTTGACGCGCCCTTTTAACTACACGGGTGTCGGTCAGGCCGGTAACTTTTTGTTGCCCAAAATTGTCTCTCATTTTTTTAACAGCGCAGAGGTGATTGAACTGGGTAATCTGGATGTATGGCGTGACTTCAGCGATGTGCGCGCGGTGGTGTCTGCTTACAAGGCGCTGGTTGAGCAAAAACCGATAGGCGAGACGTTCAATGTGGCTTCTGGCAAAACCCATTCGCTTCGGGAGGTCGTGGAACTGTGTAAGGGCATTACCGGGCAGCGTATGGATGTTCGAGTGAATCCGGCGTTTGTCCGCGCCAATGAAGTAAAAACTTTGTGCGGTGATGTCTCGAAACTGCGACAGTGTATTGGCCAGTGGCTAACACCGGATCTTGAAAGTACTTTGCGTTGGATGTTGGCAGACAGCGAGTGAAAGTTATTCTTTCTGTCGAAGCTGTACGTTTTCCGTTAACGGGAATCGGTCGTTACAGCTACGAGCTGGCTCGGGGGTTGATGGCAAGCGATGACGTCGAGGATCTGAAGCTGCTTTCGGGGCTTCGCTTCCTGCCGACCCTGCCAGTGGCGCAATCGCATTCCAGTGCCCAGCACGGTCTGAAACGCCTGGTTCAGGGCAGTGGTTTCTTAACGGGCATTTATCAGCGCGGTATGCCTTTGCTGAGAGCGCTCACATTAAGAGCAATGGGCGATCATATCTATCACAGCCCCAACTTTTTTCTTCCTCCCTTCCCGGGGGCCAAAATTGCTACCTTCCATGACTTGTCTGCGTTCAAGTGGTCTGAGTGTTATGACCCTGTGAAAGTGCGCTTTTTGAAGAAGGAACTGCTTAAAACCCTCAAGAATTCAGATGCGCTGATCACAGATTCAGAATATACACGCCGTGAATTGGCGGATTTTTCGGGCTGGCCGCTGGAAAAAATACACGCCGTGCCTTTGGCGAGTTCTCCTGAGTTTTTTCCTCGTACGAGTATAGAAGTGAAGGCTGTGCTTGAAAAATACAGGCTTAGATATCACGGCTACACCTTATATGTGGGCACCATTGAACCTCGCAAAAATCTAGTGCGGCTGCTTGATGCTTATGGAAGGCTTCCGCTTGCGATGCGTCAACGTTGGCCGCTTGTGTTCAGTGGCTACCGTGGCTGGCGCAGTGAGGACGTTCATCGGCGTATCGACCAGGCAGAAAAGCAGGGATGGGCGCATTATCTTGGCTTTCTTCCGGCTGATGAATTGCCGGAATTGTACGCCGGGGCAAGGCTGTTCGTGTTTCCCTCTTTGTACGAAGGCTTCGGGTTGCCAGTGCTCGAAGCGATGAGTTCCGGGGTGCCAGTGGTTTGCTCTAACAGCTCTTCTTTGCCGGAGGTAGTAGGTGCAGCCGCCCTGATGTCCGAGCCGAATGATGTTGTGGGCCTCTCGGAAAACCTGGAGATCGGGTTGCAGGATGACCTTTGGCGCAAACGGGCCATCCTGGCTGGTCTGGCTCGAGCCAACGGTTTTTCCTGGCATCAGTGTGTAAATAGCACGATCAAGGTTTATCGTAGTTTTCAGTGATAGGCGAAACTGTTCGGTTTCGATAATGTGTCCAAGGCAAGGTTGTGGTTTACCGGCCTGAGCGGTTCTGGCAAGTCCACTATTGCCAATGCCCTGGATTTAAGGTTGTTTGAGCGCGGCTACCACACCTTCCTGCTGGATGGGGACAACGTGCGCCATGGCCTGAACAAGGATCTTGGGTTTTCCGATAATGACCGCATTGAGAATATCCGGCGCATTGGCGAAGTCAGCAAGCTGTTCACTGATGCCGGCCTGATTGTGCTGAGTGCCTTCATCTCGCCGTTTACCAGAGACAGGCGGTTGGTGCGTAACCTGTTCCCGGCAGGCGAATTTGCTGACGCTGTTTACGGTTCTTTCTGCGCTGGTCATTACCCGGGTATCCGCCGATCTGGTGTTGATGGCGGCCCTGGCGTTCTTGCTGATTACTGGCATTCTTGGCCCTGCTGAGGCGCTGGCGGGCTTTGCGAATCCGGGTGTATTACGGCAAGCGGGGCGCGCCGGAGTGTGGATTTGCCGGTGCTGGTGGTCATCGCTGCGTCTTTTGCCCTGGGTAATGCGATGACGGTGACCGGCGGTGCCGAGTGGGTCGCTGGTGGCTTGCTTGGGTTGTTTGGCCCCTTAACGCCCTGGCCGTTGCCACGCTCAAGTATTGACAAGAAAAGGATATTTATTAATGAACTGAAAGAGTCGCGCACTATGATGACGGCAGCGACTACGACCAGGTGTAGCTATAAAGGAGTGATTGAGGCTCGAATACTCGCGGTCGCTGGTGCTTAGATTGTAAATTACGACATCATGTCTAGGGGCGTTAAAATAAAAGGAAATAGGGCTTTGGCTTTTGCTCATTGTCGGCCTTATTGGCGCTTAGATCTTTGGTGCCGTGTTTCTCGGAGCTTTTATAGTTCTCAATGATATTCGTGTCAGAGTCAAAGCTATTGAAGAAAAGCAAAAGCCTAGTACTTAACAAAGTCAGGCAGTGGGAGCGCCAAGCCGCCACTTCGTTCTGATTGAGTCCAGACTCACCCAAAAGAAGCCCGGTCTCGGTCTGCGTTCCTTACGGAAGCGGCTCTGGAGCGAATGAAGGCAATCCGTTAGGGCCAGCTCATGTTCATGCCCGGGACGGTGGGGCCGATGACGGTATGGTTCGCAGGTTGCGATTCCTGAACACATAATCGACAAAAAGCCGATTATGTGTGTAAAATCTACCGATGAATCTGATCAAACGCCTTTCGAAGTTCGGTAATGTTCCGTTTAGCCGGGGGGCAATGCTGTCCATGCTGGG
>Ga0307960_1000584_pt1:15000-20160 | contig 20160 bp, 16 predicted proteins | sample OrgLakmetagen542_FD_201832 | JGI IMG/M metagenome (GOLD analysis project Ga0307960, IMG submission 201832) | Saline water microbial communities from Organic Lake, Antarctica - #542 | ecosystem: Environmental > Aquatic > Non-marine Saline and Alkaline > Saline | place: Antarctica... | reverse complement strand
ATGGTTGTACAGTTTTGAACGTCTTTGAGCCAGCGTAGCTCCCCAACCTTTCATTTTTTGGTAAATCTATATTGGGTACGCGAGCTCAGCTCTTCAAGAGCTGCAGAATGACCCCACTATGAATTAATTCTGAGGATATCCGTATTTCCATATATACGGTGTATACAGTTTGTATACGTTTATACCGTATATATACGGTATATATACGGTATAATACCGTATACGGAAATGTCATATATGGTTCTGGCCAACCCTACTTTTGTATTGTGCCTGTGCAAGAAATATCGCACAAGTTTCACAAACACAGCCTGCATGTTAGGAATTGTGCAAAATACAATTTCAAGTGCGAAACTTTAAATTACATGTGCAGGACTGTGTGGTTTGTGCAGGCAAACGACACACGCACAGATCATAAAGGTGGTGCAGACCACTTGTGTAGGAAATTCCCAGATTCAAATTCCCATGCTGATGCATGCATTTGAACAAACAGGAGAGGAGTTGGACTTTGGGATGGACAGGCAGGACTTCTTGCCGCCTTTTAAGAAAGTACCTTTCAGGGTAGGGGGCCAATGAAGCCCTGTGAAGCAGCATCCGTTCATCAAATATGACAGCCACGCCTGGATGCAAGCTTCCTGCCTGCTGCTGCTGCTGCTGCTGCTGCTGCTGCTGCTGTTGTTGTTGGTGTTGCTGCTGGTGCTGCTCCTGCTGCTGCTGCTGCTGCTGCTGCTGCTGCTGCTGCTGTAACAGTGCTGCCCATTCCACGGCTGCGCGAGGATTGAGCAGCTCCTCATCTCTGATGTTGTCCCAGCCACACTCAGAGCAGCAGGTTGAGCCCGAGCTGATCGCAAACACGTTCAGGGGTGCACAGCAGTTAGTGCAAAAGTGGGTTGCCTGCAAAATGTGCATGTGGGAGATCAGAAAAAAGGCTGTGTGGGCACACGCTGTGCTACCAACTAGTCAATGCATTTTTGTACAAGTGAATAATCAAGTGATACAACGATATGCTTGCAATGTGAGCTGCACACGCACGACAGGGCAGCTTTGGATTCATTCTCTACCGATTCTGTGCCCAGGCTGCCGCAAGTGCTTGCCTGAGGCATGACAATGGGTGATCACAGGTGCAAGTACTCATGCGCATGACTGCGTGTTAGTAGAACGTTTGTGCATGCGTGCCATGCTTGTGATCAAGTGTATGTGTGTGTAAGTGCTGCATGTAATCTAAGTAGGCTCGCAGGTGCACTTGTGCATGCACATATGCAAGAGTGCATATGCGTAAGTGCATGTGCGCATGTGTGCTAGCGCAAAGCAGAGCAGCAATGTCTAAGTGTGCTAGTTCGAAGCTGCTGGTAGAGAGCCTTCCTGGGAATCTCATATTCAGCTCAATGGGAATGACTTACCTGGAAATTGCTTACCTGTGGGGTATAAGGGTGGGATATCAAACTTGAAAGGTGGGTAGCCACTTCTGCAGGAACCTGCATATCTTGTTTTTGCTTTGCTCTTTTGTTATGCTGAGCCTCCAAGAGGACTTCTGCTAGCTCTCCCCATTTGCCTGATGTGCATGTGTGTGTATTGTGTATGTGTGTGCATGCGCGTGTTTGCATGCGTGTGTGTCAGTGTGTTTGTGTGTTTGTGTACGCGCGTATGTGTGTGTTTGTGTGTGTGTGTGTGTGTGTGTGTGTGTGTGTGCGCGTGCGTTTGTGTGTGCGTGTGCGCACGCATGTGCACATGTTAGTGCGTGTGTGTATGTGTATGTGTGTGTGCGTGCACGTGCGTATACATGTGCGTGCGTGTGTGTGTGTGTGTGTGTGTGTGTGTGTGTGTGTGCGCGCACGCGCTCGTGCGCACTTGTGAGATGTAAATGTGCACGTGTTGACCACAGAGACATTACCTTCTTGCTCTGCTGCCAAAGGGGGCCTAAAATATCTGCATGTCTTTTGGGAAGAAAAAGGGTTCCTCTGCGCATGCTCGCGGCGGCAGGATGCCTTGTAAACAGGACCAACAAAAAATTTTGACGCAATCATAATAAAATATTTTTTATTGTGCTTACGACGGAAGGTCAAATGCAACTTGCGTTAAATGCCTGCGCGTTGGAATCCTTCTAGCTATAAGTAGGAAATTTCCTTTTCTAGATTAAAATGAAGAAGAGAAGGTGGAAATTTCAGAGGCAATTGTTGGATGCCCAGCCTCGTCAGCAACCGCTGCAATTGGCGATGCTATTTACGAGGACCGATCACAACTGCTCACAAGAAGTTCCCCCACATAATGCATGCCCAACAATAAGAAAAAGCAACGCAAAAGGGGGGAAATCAGGATTAACATTATAATCGGAAACCACAGCAAAATAGATAGGGTCTTGCTTCGTCTGTACCGACTGGCTTCTTGGATGAAGGTCAGGTTCAGTCGCCCAGACGTTGTTTTCGTTGCTCCCGCAAAAATACAGGAACAACAAACTGATGGAGGGGTGGATTCTTCGGAGCGGCAGGGTACAACTGAGGGGAACCGGGAGCATGTCAGCAGCATTGCCAGCCACCAGCAGATCCACCTTCCCAATGAATCACCGACGTAAAGATCTCAGCAGACTTCAACGTGACATCCACCTCGTCAAAATCAAGTACTGTGAGGACACTAGACCGCAGAGTTAGCTGAGCGCCGTGCAGGAACAGCACAAAGGCCTCTGCGCCATCTTTTGGGCGTGGATGGCACCATCTCACACTCTGGAGCCTTTATAGGTGCTCTTTATTGGCAAACACTTAAGAAACCCTCCACGCTCCATGTGCATTCTATCTACTGCACTGCAAATCGAGCACTCTCCAGCACCATTACAACTCTCACCAGGAGCTGGTTTCGGGCAGGGCCTGCGACCCTCCTAATCCCCATTGATTTTTTCCTTTTTTGCGGTGGAGAAGTTTTATGGTACCAAGGTGGCTCCTTCTCCTTCTTCGAAATTAATGTGGGGAGTGGTTTTTTACTGCCGGCGTAGTTTTTCTTCCTTTTTTCTTAATTTTGAGCTAGGAAAGAGGAGCACACGTAAGGAGCAATAAAGAGAAATTACTATGCAGGCAGTGAAAAATCACTCCCCACAATAATTAAAGAAAAGGAGCCATTTTGATACCGAGCACCGTAAAACTCCCTTACCAAAGTGAAGAGGGAAAATCAATAATCAGAAAAGTTGCAGGCTTGGCCTGAAGCCGGCTTCTGATGTAATGGTCTGGAAAGGGCACATCTGGTATGGACAAGCTAAGCAGCGTAGCTGGTGGCGGAATGCATACATTTATTGCTGTACCTGATGCAACTTTTTGGGGAGCAAGCAAATAAAAAGGAGAAACCCAGGAAAAGTACAGATTAAAGAGCAAGATATTATTTTGTGCTCCTACATGAACTGGAGACGAAATTCAGCATTTTCATTTTTTCATCCTTTCACTTCATTGCAAACGATTTAAACTACCAGTAATATTTTGTGTGACTGTTCTGAATTAAAACTTCGTCCTGTGATCCTCTGTGCTCGAAAATCTGGCAGGTTGTCCAAGCCATATTTGATACGCGTATGAAAACATGGCTGTACTTTAATCTGCACTTTGACCTGCATCAGAGTCAGATTAACGATACAGTTCTATGCTTGGTCATTTCATATATTTGCCTTATTTGACCTGGGAAAAATTTTGAAATCATACAACAATTAAATCAGCGATCGGCTATTTAAGGGTTATTACAATATGTGACGCATAGAACCTTGCAGTAAAAGCTGTTTCATTATACCCTTGCCTTTTGAGTACAGAGGACTGAAAATTGCCTGGGCAATTAATGGTAAGTACACCGCGGATCACCATCGTACTTAAACAAACAATAAGGGGGAAAGGGAGCACCTACCCCAATAATAAAACATTTACATCAGTCAGACACCACGAACTGACGACTCTCTGCGCCGGCTCCTTTCTCCTTGCCTTCACGCTGCAAAAGGAGAGAAAAATAGCAGTTGATCAAACTGCTGACGTTACTGTTAAGAAAACGAATGTAAAATTTTGCGAACCGTTACGGTTACTGGAGAAATTGTGTTAGATTGCTAGTGAGAAATTGCTTGGACGACTGCTATTATTAAAGGGAGGCCACTGAGCGGATCACCTGGTCTCGGCGGGTCATTTCGTTTGGAGGGGCACCTGCACACAAACAATCGTTCAGGCTTACAAGCGCTTTGTCAACAGAAGAAGAGAACTTGATTGCAACCAAGCCCCTCCGCTCACCATTTTGAAATAACAAGGTCAGCAATCATTGATGTTTATCCAATCCACCGCATTACCTCTTACACCAAATCACATCAAACTGAAAGGGTGCAAATACAATGCTTGTTGACGTCCTTGCTCGCCCCCCCCCCAAAAATGCAGTTGCCAACCTGAGCCCATGCCCTGCGTCTTGTCCAGTATCTCTTGCTGTCCCTCCTCAAAAACTGCCTGCATTTTAGGGTGATGTTTCCACTCTGCATAACAATGTTTGTGGCTACCTGTCGGCATTTTGAATGACCATTCCAAACTACAGCTCATGATCATGTGTAGTGCTCCTTGCTCCAACAAACCTGTGGATCTGCATCATATCCTGTCCGCAGCTTGTATCGGCGGGCATAGTTTTGTGCTGCATCTTGCCTTTGCTGTTCATCCTGCGGAACGGAAATAAATCGAGAGTAATAATGAAACGCCGGCTACTGGCTGCGGAAATCCCTGGATGAGCCCCTTGAGTTCAAAGTATTGGCATTTGGCATCCCTTGCCTTTGTGTGATCCCTCGTCACTGCCTGCAGGAAGAGATTGCGCGTGCAGGAAGAGATGCGCGTGCAGAAAGAGATTGCATATTGGTAATTGTCAAATGGCTAGAGATCACTGAGTGTTCAGCAGCAAAACGGGAGCTATGATGCCTACTCGCCAGCTGCTCAGATTCAGATGACATTGGTAATCTTAATCTTTGCTACAGCACACAGTTACACAAATTTGAGTAACAACCGCCGAGAAGTATTCTCCGATCACTGTAATTTTATATAAAAGAGTTGGTGCTGGAGGCGCATCCTGTGGGAGGTGCTGCCCAGTCCTCATCAAGCATAAAGAAATGCCGCGCAGCGCTTTCCAGCCAATTGACTCTCTCGGCGCATTCTCCTTTGGTCAGGACACGCAAGGTGG
>Ga0307960_1000584_pt1:0-12500 | contig 20160 bp, 16 predicted proteins | sample OrgLakmetagen542_FD_201832 | JGI IMG/M metagenome (GOLD analysis project Ga0307960, IMG submission 201832) | Saline water microbial communities from Organic Lake, Antarctica - #542 | ecosystem: Environmental > Aquatic > Non-marine Saline and Alkaline > Saline | place: Antarctica: Organic... | reverse complement strand
AACAGGGATCAAGAAACCTGGTAGCTGTAGTAACAGAGTTCAACCGGCATCTGTCTGTAACATGCCTAAGTAAAGTACAACTCACTTATTGCACAATCTCCGGGTTAACCATTTTGGCCGCTACGCTCCACTGTCGCACCTCAAGGCACAAGCAGGTCCTCTTGCAGAAGCAGGGCCTGCATGTGCCAGAGTTGAACTTTAACAAGTCGCCTGGTGCAGGCCAAGCATTCATATCAATTGCTGGTAGCTTGCAGCGACCTGTGCATGAATGAATGAAGCTTGCCAATTGGCACAAAGGCAGAGAAAGGTGTCAAGCTAAGAAGGCGAAGAGAGGAAAAGCAAAACAGAAGTCAGTTTTAAATGCCGTAGATCACCAACCTGGTTGGCCTGCGTGGGGCTATGGGCTATGCTACAGCCACACTCTGTTTTGTTGGTGCACACCGTAATGCAGCCATTGGATCACTTCAGGAGAGCTCCTTTTCTGCCCCATTTTGCTCAAACTGTTAATAATTGCCCATATTCCATAAGCACTAACGCACGTGCATGCATACATATACAGGATGTTGACCTCCCCCCTGCCTTCAAAACTATCGCTGCCTCTCTCGCGGCTGGTGCCTTCCGCATCGTGCTGATGCCTGTGGATGCATTGAAGACCATCATGCAGGTGTGTGGGGGGGTATGTGTGTGTGCGTGTGCGTGTGCGTGTGTGTGTAAGGTATCTGTTGTATGTCAAAGCTTTTGATAAGCTAAACTTCAGGTTCCTACATGCGGGCGTCATGCAGGTGTCTACATGTGTATGTGTGTGTGTGCTTATTTTGTCTGTGATGTCAACCTACTGATGCCCATAAATCAGTGTTGGCACTGTGTACCCTCTGCTGGAGAGCTACCATTTTAGCCAATGCAGGCAGACCAATCATTTGCCTGGCCACAGTGTGGACGTTTTGTTTGCATACATACACACACATATATAGGGTTGGCCCAAACCGTATATGGGATTTCCATATACTGTATATACGCCGTGTATGACCGTATATACACCGTATTTCCGTATACCGTACCTTTCCGATATCACCCCGCATAAATATCGTTTTTTGCCCTGCGGGGTGAGTGCGGATACGATTATATATATGTTTTAATCCTGCGGGGTTGACGCGGGATTGGTTCAAATAACGTGTTTGGTCGCTGCCAGTGATGAGCAAGACGCCTGGACCTCCATATACGGTATGGTCCATATACGGTATATATACGGTTTAGATTGTACACGCGGCGTAAAAATACGGTTGGCCAAAACCCATCTACGTTCATACGGATACGGATACGGTCTGAAATTTCCAGATGCGTTGTTTTTTTGCATGTACGGTTCTGGCCAACCCTACACATATACACACGCACCCACCCACACATACACACACAGGTCGAGGGCAAGCAGGGTATCCCATCCCTGCTGCGCAAAATTAAGGGAGGCGGACCCACCGTACTATACCATGGTACGAGTTCTTTTTGGTCACGAGCACCTCTTGAGCTTAAGTGTTCCTGCATTCCCTCCCAACTTTGCGGCACCTCATTGCAGAGGCCCTTCACATACACAAACACAAACACAAACACACAGACATACATAAACACACACAATATGCACACATACACATTAATGCGCGCGCATTAACGTTCACATGCACACTCACAAGCTCACTCACTTGCACACACACACACATACACACATACACACATACACACATACACAAATATGCACTCACACATACACACATGCGCACACGTGTGTGCACTTACATTCTCATGCAGGTGCCCTGGCAGCTTCTGCAGCAACTTTTGTTGGCCACTACCCTTGGTTTGCTGTCTTCAACACCCTGAACGACATGCTGCCTGCATACGATGAACTTTCAAAGCGCCTGTTGCGCTCTGCGTTTATTGGTATGTTTTTGTGCGTGTGCATGTGTCTGTGCATATGCGTGCGATGTGTTGTGTATATGATCTTGTGTCATGTGGATCCTTTTGCCTGCTGCATTTTTGTTATAAGGTATTAGCCACTCCTCATTATTTGCTATTCAAACAAGCATTGATTTGTAACTGCCACGAGCACTTTAAGCGCGCGCACACACACACACACACACACACGTGAATGTTTCTCGGCTTCAATGTTTCTCGTTTGAATGTTGCCCCAACAGCACGCATGCACATTCACGCAGACACGCACGTACACGCAAACACACACAGACACACACACACACACCTGTATTTGCAGGCTTCTGCTCTTCCTTTGTGTCTGACTGCTGCTCTAACAGCATCCGCGTGGTGAAGACCAGCAAGCAGGCGTCCACAGTTCCAATCACTTACTCTGCAATCGTGAAAGTAGGGGACTGAAGGCTGTTTGCACGGGAATTGAATGCTGTTTGCATACCATTCAAACAAACACAATGATCACTTTGGATAGCCTTTTAGATTTTTGAGCTTCCTTCTTCGTGTTTCAGTAGGTAGTTCAAAATGTCACCGTGGGAGTGTTGCCTTCAGACATCTTGTTTTGGCGCGTATTTCTCGCTAACTTTCAGCCGCTCTCTTTTTCCACGCAGCAAATCATAGAGAAGGAGGGCGTCACTGGACTCATGGGGCGTGGCCTGGGAACAAAGCTCATCTCAAACGGCATGCAGGTGCAGATCTTGGGTCAGACAAGGAGGCGTATCTTTGAACCCTGTATGGTTGTGGGTGGAGGTGGGGGTGTCCTCTGTACAATACATGGGGTACAGGCACTGTGCTCAGCTGTGGTTTAGACTTAGATATGTGAGGGCTTGTATAATGTATGTCCACATCAATAGGTTGTGTCACACAAGTGTGGTGGCCGCGGCTTGTTTGGAACATGCAGTTTTAAAGTGCAAGAAGGCCTGCTTTATTGTTTGGACTTGTGTCTTCTGAATTGATCAGCTTTTATGTACACCGATTCTCGTATTAGGTATTTTTGAGTCTTAAGCAAAATATGTGTGTCCATTTTTCATCATACGTAGATGCACATGTTGCTTGAGGCCTGGTGTGTGTAAGTTTTTGGTTGACATTGTATGCATGGCAACGACCTCACATGCATATGTTCTTTATATCTTTATGTTTATGTGCTCTTGACGTGTTGTGCCCATGCAGGTGCGTCATCATAAAAAATGGTGTGCAATCTGTAATCTGTATATACACACTTACACTTACACACACACACACAACCCCCATACACACACCCACACACACATAGACACAACACACACATCCATACTCTCCCCCACACTCTCCTATACTCCCCCAAACACTTACATAATCTGACACATTCACCCACAGGGCATTCTATTTAGTGTCCTATGGAGATTGGGACAGGATTACTACGCACGCAAGGAGAAGGAGAAAGCTGCAGAAGATGCAGCTGCAGTCAAAAAGTAGAGGAACCCTTGTTTGCACCCGTGCAGCTATAGTTGACCAGTGGGCAGGTGCACCCCGCCACTTATCACAGCAGATGAAATCAAATCCTTGCTAATGAATAAACCCCGTTTCAAATGGAGCTAGTTTATGTTTGTTTGTTGAGGTAGGACAATACTGGGTTGATGACTGAATGCTTTCGAGTCTGGTTTTATGATGTTAATTTCAGTTTGTGATTATAAGTGGGTTTTGTGACTCAAAAACGGTTTTTCGTGACATGTTTCGGGTACTTCTTGTCAACACAGCAAAGGATAGTCTTGGTATGTCACCTGGCTCATATAATTGCTGCTGCTGATGTGCGTTTGTCTTCCTTGGTTCTAACTTTGTTGAACTTTTTGCACGGCTTTGGGTTTCTAACATTAATGCCACTGGGTAGGGACATCTGCAAATGTCCTAGTAATTTCGAGGTGCACTTGAGTGGAGCAAAATAAGCAGGATTAACTCGGCATTACGTTGATGTCAGGTGCATACACACATACGTAAGCACATATGCAAGCAAATGTGCACGCAAGCATACACGCAAGCACACACACACACATACAATGGTTACAATGGGGGGTGACCTTCAGCCAGGTTGTTTGGCTGATCGGCTGCTGACTGGTCTCGGCCAGCCACAAATAAATCCATAAGCTCAGAAAGAAAAAGAAAAAGTCTATTGTTCGTCTGCTGAGAAAGGAAATCATGAACAAGTTGGTTGTTGACCTGTAGCAGCAAAAAGAGTTGGGCTGCTGAAAAGTCCTCTAAAAAAGGTGTAAACAGGAAGGAAAAGTGTTTCCTCAGCTCACACACACATACACATATACACACACAAGCGCACACCCAATCGCATCTACACACTCACAGATACAAGGTTACAAGGTTTACAGGTTTAAGCCATCAGTCAAAACGTGCGACTGCTAGGCTGCATATGTAAAACATGTAAAGAAACTGCGATGATTGTTGTTGTAGCACCAGACTTGCAGCACCTAGCTACAAAAAAAACCTTGGAAAGGGAAAAAGACACAATGCTGTTTGCCTCAACACTCATGGTGTGCGCACGGAGTCTAAATTTTGCAATATTGCGTTGCACGTGCCTTCCCAAATCCAAGTCCAGGTATCTAAGGACACAACACGGGCCAGTATCACTCTTCAATGGCAGCAAAGGAGAAGCAAACCAGCGGTGATAAGTCGCACGCTTAAGTCTGCGCTCTCTAGGCTCAGTATCATTCAGCTCCTCCCCCCAAACTTTGCACAAACGAGCATGCAAATCAACTGCAAACTCTTTAACATTGACATATGAACCAGAGCGCACAGCATTCCTATACTGGTCTCTCCCCTGCAAACCTTCAAAAGCAGCCATGAATTCAGCCGTCCAGCAACTCGTGGCACCCGCCCGACATGGCACACATACCCTTGTCTGCATGTCAGACCTTCACTAACTCACTGTTGCACCCAATAATCGTATATTACCGCACTGCAGCCCGAACCAGTAAAACTGGAGAGGCTCCTGACCACATCCCTCAGCACAGACCAGTTGCAAGAAGTATGCTTCACGCCCAGGACACGCTTTAAAAAACAAAGACGATTAGTCTGCAAGGGACAGGCCACCTCCGCTCCCTTCTTCATGTAACCAGCCAGTGCCCCAGATCTGACTGCCATACATGCTAGATGGAATAACATATGCTTTGGCCAGCCACAAAAGCGTATGCGGCCTGTCCACCAGCCCATGCTCGCTCACAAACTTCCTCACGCGCAAGCAGCCCCCCTGAAAGGCAGAAACCACTTGCTCTGCTGTAGCAGTTATACTCACAACTCGTGTAAATGTCATGCCCAGATATTCAAATGAATCAACTGCAGCGAGCTCAGGACCACGGTACTTCGACACAGGGACCCGCACATCAGACCTGCCAAAATGCATCACCACCGATTTCTTCTCATTCACAACCAGCTCTTTCCTGGCAGCATAAAAACCAAGCTTATCCAGCATACGCTGCAACTGGTCTGGTTCATTACTCAAGAGGCAAAGATCGTCCGCATACAGCATGAAACTGACCTTGAAGTCCAAAGCACCAGCCACCAATACTGTTTGTGACATTGCAGCACGAATAAAATCAGTAGACAATCATGCATCTGCCAGGACCAACCGACCGCAATAAATCATAGAGGGGGAATCATCTGTGAGTTTTGGGCACATAAAAAACATGGACTGTCAAACTGAGGATACCAAGAATGAGGGAGGCAAATATTATTAAACATTTCATGTGTGAGGAGCAGCACATGCACAACGAGAGGGTCTGGAACATCAAACATGGTCTGGTTCATCACTCTTTTGCTGCGGGCCCTGCTGCTAGATGAACTCTGAACCAGCACTTGCCTGGCTAAGACTGTAAAAATTATGTATAAAGATCGAAATTGAAATCAGATGTAAAAGCAGATTAGCATGCACTTCCTGTTGTTTGCCTTCCTCATCACACAGCAAAGCACAATTAGATAGAACCAAGGACTTGTTCAATTGAACCGCGCATCTTGACTCTTTATTATATCTGCCTTGGAACCAACAGCACCTTGCCGCCAAGATGTAATGATGTTTGTTCGTGTATACATAAACCACGTCCTCTTCTGTATGTGAGCCAGCCCTTCATCAACCAGGCTTATTAGGAAAGGCCTTCAGTCAAAGCGTGCGACTGCTAGCCTGCTCATAAAAAACGAGTTCATGTAGAAAAAGTGGAGTTTGTTGTTGTTCCGGTGCAAAAAACGTCGAAACGTCCTGTGCTCTTGCCTCTGAGATCAGCCCTCACAGATTCTACACAAAACATACTGGTGGGGGAGACTTACGGCACTTCGGGTTAATGTGTCTCCTTTTCCTTAATTGATGCAGAGTGCTTTGCTGTCTGCGTAGTTTTCTATTCTTTGTACAAGTTTTACAAGGAAAGGCCTTCAGTCAAACAGCTAGCCTCATAAAAACAATTTATGTAGGCAAAATAAAAGAACCCTTTACAGTCTACAGAGTTTACAGATAAAGCCAAGAATTATTTTATACAGTTGCTCTCTTTAGATACAACTGCAAAATAAGAAACGCACTTGCAGGGCTTACAGGGTTTGGAGATTAAGCCAGATACTTCGACAGAATACGGAAAGCACTTACACCTTTAAGAATGCAAAGAAGCAGAAAAGGACTCGGCTGAAGTGCAATAAATCTAGCAAAACTTGATTGGCTGGTCTTAACCAACGGTTGATCCTCTTTCATAAACGTCGCCTAAAAGTTAAGCAATAACAATGTAATACTGAGGTATAGTGCAAGCAGTATTTACTTAGAAGACCTTTCTATAGCCTTGCACTGAGTGCCTGTGTTGGTAGAGTAGCACGGCAGGTTCAGTGCTAGGGCTGGCTATGTGACTCGATCAAGATGGGTGGTCATCCTTGGTAGACCCTTGGCTTAGCTCTGCAGTTTCTGTGCCTGGTGCTCTTGCTTGTTTGAGGCTGGTACTCCAGTCTCTTTGTGGCTTCTTTTCTCCTTCTGGTACTCTATTGGACTTCTCTGACTGGGCCTTTTTTGTCTGCTGGTAAAGGAGTTTTACGATACTCAACTTTCTACCAAGTTTACAAAGTTTACAAAGTTTTACGGTACTCGGTATCAAAGTGGCTTTCTTTTCCTTAATCAATATGGGGGGTGGTTTTCACTGCGTAGTTTTTCTTTTCTTTTCTAATACGTGGTTCCCCAGACAGCACCGACCTAAAGATCTTGACAGACATCAACGTGACATCCACCTCATTTAAATAAGGTACTGCGAAGACACTACTACTAGACCTCAGAACCAGTTGGCTGAGCGCCACGCGAAAAAAGCACTACAAATGTCTCTGCAACGTTCAAGGAGCTTCCACTACTCTCCACAGCATCCTTTTGGGCGTGGGTGGCACCATCTGCAGCACTCACACATTATAGCCTTTCAAGGACTTAGGTCTTGAGGGTTCTCAAAGAGTAAGAAAGCTTGCTTCCAGGCTCCTAGTGCTGTCTGTTGACTACGCTGCTAAATTTTTTCGTACCAGGCGTGCCATTTCCAGTACTCTTACCAAATCTCACCAGGACCCCGTTTCAGGAGGTCAAGCCTGCAACCTTCCTTTTTCTTCTTTGCTGTGGTGCAGGAGTTTTACGCTACCCGGTACAAAGTGGCTTTTAAAGATGTGTAGAGTAATTTTCACTGCCTGGGAAATATAATTCGTTTTGCAATACGTGGCATACATGTATTGGGCACAAAGCAGGCCACAAGATTTAGTAGGAGGCAGAGTAAATTGTTGATGCATAACGTACGTGATGTAACTTCCTGCATTTTTCTGTAGAGATCAAGTACACGCAGTAATTATACCCCACCATAGATTAAGGAAACCCAGACAATGCTTTCGGACTGTGGAGTAGTTACTTTCTTAACAATCTGATTTATATCTGCGCTGTACAGGTCAAACACGTTTAAGAGCCTAGCCAGGCCATAAAAATTACATTTTCATGGCAGCGACCCATTCATTGACTATATTCACCTTGCCAAGTCTTGAGTATTTTACGATTATCCTCTACAAAGCATCTAACAATAGTTTCAATGATTAAAACAGGGGGTGACCTTCAGTCAGATTATTTGGCTGACCGATTTTTGACTAATCGTCATGGTCATCTACAAATATATCCAGCAAGCAAAAAAATAAGGAGCTCTAGCGTCAGCGTTCTGCAGAGAAAGGAAATCATTATAATGAGTTGGCTTAATGCAGCGTTGACTTGGTGTAGTAAAAGTTTGGGCTGCTGAGAAGTTCTAAAAAGAAATGAAAACAAGAAGGAGAATATTTTCTAGCTCACATTCGGCAAAAGAAAAGAAAGTGCATCGCACGTGTTCTTGACATGTTCATCTTCACTAGGGCACTGGTCACATACATAAGGACGCCTTCAAGCCATGTTGCTGCCTCCACTTACAAAGTATGCATACAAACTAAACTACTGACCTTGCACATAACAAACACACCGTGGCACAGTAGTCAGCATTCGTTAATTATAAATTAAGGGACGGCAAACCAAGAATGACGCATGGCATACAGGAAGGGGGACTTGATCATCACCGCACTTGTGCTGACTGCTGACTGCTTGCTCTTGTAGATTTTGTAGAGGGGAGGGGCCAGAGCAACAAAATTGCTCAATGTGTGGCGCTCCACAACCACCTGCCCTCCTCAAACTTATTGGCTGCATTTGAATAATCTTCTGAACTGCTGGCTTTCTCATAAAAAAAAGCGCAGGCAATTAACACCACTCCCCACAGTAAATAAGGAAAAGGAGCCACTTTCATACCGGGTGCCATAAAACTCCTCCACCAACGAAGAAAAAGAAAATGTTGATGGGCATCAGGAGGAATATAGGCTTTACCTAAAACCGGCCCCTGATGATAGTTGGTAATGGAACTGAAAAGTGCGCGTCATCACTTGGAAAAGATATCATGATTTCACCTGTTCTAGGCTGTTCTAGATGTGGACATAGTGCCAGTTCCAGCAGTCAAAGTAACAAACAGGAATGAAAAGTTTTCCGGTAGGGTGAGGATTTGGCAAGCAAATTAGAACATGTGAATTTACTTGCCTGTTATGGGTACCTTCGTAGCAAGTATGTATAATGATAAAATGATACACAAGTGGCAAACACTTAAGGAAAGGCGACTAGAGATTCTGTGTAATGTCTGTCTGGAGGGGGATTTTTACACTTGTGCCGACACCAAGAGAGACACTTACTGGCTAAAAGAGCCCTCCTAGAAGAGAAACAAGAAAAAGCATCTGAACCGTTGACACCCATACTTGCCAACAAAAAACTGAGTTTGCCACACAAAAAGGGGCAGGAGATACAGACACACTGGAACCACACAAAACAGGAAGGAACAGGCCAAGGGAAGCAAGTTGCTGAAGTCAAAGAAACTAAGCTGCCAACTATCTAAGGCACAAGCATAAAAAGGATGGTTAGCACAGCGCAAGCTGTGCCAAGAGAGTACTAACTGACGTTTGGTTGCACTCGCCTCTAAGAACCAGCATGCTGCAGAGAACTCAACAGAAACCTTCACAGATTGGGTCCAGCCCATTGAGTCCTCTGTTATTATTATTTTCTGAAGAACGAACTTTATAGAGCAGAAAAGGCGGGAGCAATACATCTTTACTATCCTTGCACAAATTTGTAAGGGGCTGCAATAGTAGTTGCCTGAAGTAGCCATGTCTTTTTAAAATGGCCTGACCACAAAACGCAATTCACTCATGTGTGCAAATTGCTACGACAGAACTGAAAATGTACAGCAAGCTTGCTTAAGTCTCATGGTCAATGGAATATTTGAGTAGGATTGCTGCCTGCGTAGATTTTCTTTTCTTTCTTTATAATCCTCTCCTTTTGCTTGTTACAGACAATTTGAAGCAAAGCAAAGTTTACCATAATAAAAAATCCGCTCTATCGGAGTCCAGAACACATTGCTGTATGAAGTCGTGAAAGACCAACCCGTGCCAATGACCAATTATTAACATACAACTTGAGGTTATAAAATTTTGGGTAATCCTCACATATAAAAGTGCAAGGATGCAATGAACATGTCCCGCTTTATTGAGATAGGACATAAGCTGTAGCAAGCAAGTCGCTCATAGTCCAGCACCTCACTTTGCTGCCACTCAATTGGCAACATCTGAAACGTGCAAGAAGAAACTGATTTTATTAGCACCTTTTGTTGTAATGTATGAGCAGAACAAATAAAAGTAATAAACGCGAAATACCTTGCAGCCAAAGAAAGAAAAATTTATCCTTCACACCTTACCAGTGCGCAGCCATTAGTACCCTCTTGAACTCAAATCAACGACCCCTTCTTGAATCAAGATGGCACATCAACTTTTTGCTCCGTTTTTATATTTATGTGCAAGGCTGGGAGAGTACATCACAGCAAGCCTTGCAAGGTATTTATTATGATATTCTTTTGCAACCTAAGTAGAAATGTACTGTGACAGCTATTATCCTTTCTCAAACGTAACCTCCAATCAGATCATAGGTTCCGTAATACACCAACAGGACACACTCACTTCCTATTTCTTGCAGTGCCTTTTATTTGCCCGCAAAGTAACAGCACATAAAAAGCAGTTCTACCTCCATCATCCATAAAGCAACTTGCCTGAATTTCTGCAGCAGGTCTCACCCTTAATAGTCTAAAGTTGGGCACAAACATACGTGATCCAACCAGGGAGGCATGCTTATTTGTAACAACTCAAAGAGAGCTGATAGCAACCATTATAATACACCTAAATGATGCCTGAAGAATAACCTGTCAAGGCTGCAGATCACACCTACTGATCAAAAGTGAGCTCTCATGATTGCCCATAAATGGAGATTCCATGTATTGCTAGTCTTAACCACATATTTGTTGCTAGGGGGGGATAAAAAGGTCGCCAGCAATAAACGCAGCATCCACTTGCATGTTGCAATATTAGCATACACATCATTTCTTACTTGTCCCCAGAAGCATTGCCTCACATGGCAAACAGGCGGCCAGGTGTGCCTAGTACTTCACCACGCAAAGATGCGGATACAAATTGGCGCCTAAAGTGCACGTCCTTGCAGACCGCTGTGAGGATGGAGAGAACAGCAGCACACACGGTCCACACTGTGGTCGCCCTCACAGGCACTACACCATGGTGTTGCTGTAGCACTAAGACCGGTGCTGACGTGGCCGAGGAAAGGAGCAGTTGACACCAAACCTGCCTCAGAGGCTCCTGCGTGTTTTAGCAGCAAGAAGCAAAATTTCATCAGTGTTAACGATGCTGCTGTTAATGAACAAGTAAGCCAGGGAGATGTTTGGTTAGTCAACTTAAAACTGCATTTTAGTACAATAAGAATCGCTTGCACCATGGTGCAATTTCAATTTGGATTGGAACATGCCCACACTATTGTGTAGGTGTGAGGAGCAAGTGAAATGCAGACACCCCTAAAGATGGTACGCTAATTTACATGCCCTAGCATTGTGTGTGCCTGCACCCGTTGCATCCAAGCTTAGCACTGATGGTATCAGTGCACAAGCGCAGGTAAAAACAAGAAACTAACGTAATTGGAGTTGAAGGACATTGGCATTGTATTGTGAACCCTCCTTTTTCTGGTCACAAACAACATGCGTGAAATGTGCAATAGTTGCAAAGGAAGGGGCATCAATAATTTGGGTACAATTCCCTTGATGCTTTAGTAAGATCCACATAAAGCGCGCTGCTTTGTTGCTTTAGTATTAGGATTGCAACGTGATGCATACCTGGTTGGTGAGTGTTTGTGTCACAACTTGCATAATTAAAAGCACAAAGGGTGGGAGACGATGCCCCAGCTTTTTCCTTGCTTGTGGCTTGGGCAATGGAAGAACCAATAGCATGAGGTTCCATAAAGATTGCAGCACCAGTGCAAACTTAATTACAGCTGCCTGCAGCCATAAGAGTTGCGTGTGTGAATTTATGTGAGATTTTTTTGATGTGCGTGCGTGTGTGCGTGCTTGTGTGTGTTTGCTGACGGATTATGGTGTACTTCTAAGCAAATTACAGTCTGGATGCTCTTAAAATGGAGCCTCACCTAATTTTCAAGCATCTTACGCGGATCATTTATCAAGCAGCATGCACAAAAAAAACGCAGGCAGTGAAAACCACTCCCCAAATTAAATGAGGGAAAGAAGCCACTTTGGTACCAGGTAGCGTAAAAATCAGTTCTCTGCTTCAGCTGTAGAACTGCTGAGTACTCGCAGAAGTACTCTAGTTCCTGGAGGCGAGTGCAACCGAACGTTAGTTAGTACTCTCTTAGCACAGCTTGCGCTGTGCTAACCATCCTTTTTATGCTTGTGCCTTAGATAGTTGGCAGCTTAGTTTTAAGATGGGAAATAAGTACGAGATAGGGAGCTGCAGCCAAAGTCGCCCCCCCAAGCGCCCGCAGCCCAGCCCCCGCCCGCGGCCCTGCATCCACGGCCGCACTGCAGGAGGAACAGCAGCAGCAGCAGCAGCAGCAGCAGCTAGACGTCTGCCACCGTGGCCATACCCCAAAG
>Ga0307960_1000580_pt1 | contig 20258 bp, 21 predicted proteins | sample OrgLakmetagen542_FD_201832 | JGI IMG/M metagenome (GOLD analysis project Ga0307960, IMG submission 201832) | Saline water microbial communities from Organic Lake, Antarctica - #542 | ecosystem: Environmental > Aquatic > Non-marine Saline and Alkaline > Saline | place: Antarctica: Organic Lake... | reverse complement strand
ATAATATATATATATATATATATATATATATAAATCGAAAGCTCTCAACGTGAGAAATCCAAATATCTAATTTATATTAGGAAAGTTGTGCTTTCTGACGCCTCCTGTGTGCAGGTCAAGAAATGGATCTTCCCTAACACCTCGCCCCCTGTACCCAGCCTTTTGTTCCGCCCTCCTTTGGAAAAGCCACGATCCCTCCCCGCAGCGCAGCACAGCAGGATCAGCACAGCACAGAAGCTTCCAGGGCAGCTCAACAGCTTCGATGACCGTCGCAATGCAGAAGTGGTTCAGGCTGTCCACTCAATCATGAGCGCTGGCGGTCCTCACAAACAATTTAAATACTAGGGAGTAGGGAGAGCCCTAGATTGCAAGGAAAGGAGGAAGTAGCTTTTTTGTGATGCTGGGTGCATTCACGTTTTAAAGTGCCAAAGCAAGAATGTGACACTGCGGGTGCTCTATGGTGCAGAACTGAGTTTGATAGATGTACGTAGTCAAGTATAAGAAGGGTGTAGCTGCGTAGACCAATCGACCTGCAATGCGCTATTAATCTACGGATTTTTGGGACAATTATTTACCATATTTGCGTTCTTGCTTAGCAACAATGCGACGTGCGTAATCCCAACTCTGTTGTGACGATGCGTACACTTGTTTCTTCAACCATTGTTCTAGGTGCTGGGTCAATACTAATAGCATATGCATGTGTTCCTTTCCCTGCAATAGAGGGGGGGTTCATAATAAATGTATTCCTTGTAAAAGAGGTAGCTGGTGTCAATGGCTAAGTTGGCGGTGCATGCATAAAGGATAGACATCCTCCTTTTCGGTGGCTGGCTGGCATTTTGTTTGTCAGGTCTTACAATTGACATAACAGAAGCATTGATCAGCATCACGCAACTGATTTCATTAAATAGATGGATTGTCGTTCTCTTTAAAAATTTGGAAGCTTCCCTTGCAGCCCACCGTTTGTGTGAACTTTGCCCCAAATCAAAACTTTCGAGAGCCAGGACTGTCAGATCAAATCAACGTCACTGCAAAGTATAGGACCAGGATATTTGCAACATTATGATCCCTAATGCTTTTGGCGTACACCCACGCCTGTGCACTCTGTTCATACTCCTCGTCCACATGTGTATCTCTTTGCTAAGGCTACTCATCTTTGGTTGGCTACCACACCGCTCTTTTTTCCCGCCTGGAGCTGGAAATGTTTACTCAAACTTTCTTGTTCTCATCGTTATATATGCAAATTTGACTAGGCAACAAATATTAGTATTCGGGTATGCTGAGGTGCAAAAAACTTAGGACGAATGTGACTGGCATACTGTTCAGGATGAATAACACATTTTACTGGACTGTCCGCATGAACATCTTGTTAGCCTTTGCAACATGTGGCAGCTGACATATAAGCTGGCTACAGCACCCTGTAAGTTTATCAGGCTCTCGTTACTAAACGCCCATTCAGGCAACCCCTGTCGCAAAATCCAGGCCTTAGATCTGGTCTTCCAGCAATTCTTCACATGTGGCCTCCTGTCCAACGAATTATATCCAAGAGAGACACAACTCTGCTTAGGGCAGCCAGAACAGTAGACAATGCCATTTGGGGATTCAATGAAGGGCAAGAAAGCCCTTGCTCATCGCAGACCTTTGCAAAGGTGGCTGTCACGACGAGGTTATGCATACCATATGGTACCAGCATAAATTGCAAGTATGGGCTATGGTGGATTTCAAGTAATATGGGCTATGAATCCAAGGTCTCAGACCATTCCTAGAGACCCCAAGCTACGTAAGTTGAATGGACCTAGGGTACCCAAACGCAGCGCCACTATTGATAATTTTGGTCTGTCGGACAGCATACTGGTTCAGTTTTGTTACTAGCCTTGCAGTTTGGGAAAATTTTAAGCCAAGATCCTGCAGCGGTCTATCAGTGTAGTCTATATGGATGTTGTGCCCATGACTCCACTCAGGATAGTATGAAGCTGGACTTTATTATAGCAACGTGATCTCAACTTACTAAGTAGCTGGGCATGCTGCTCTCTTGCTATATCGAGCTGGGCCTCAGGTCTGGTGTCTTCATAATATTTGAATTCGAGCAGGTGTACTTCCCAGAGCCTTGGATTAAACTCATTGCTAGCGAAGTGACTGATGGCGGTCTCTCACCCATGCATCCTCCAAAAGTCATTCACACCCTTGGCTTGAATAGTCGGGAACTCTCCAGCAGGTTAAAACAGAAACATTGAATCCGAGTTTCCCCTACCAACGCAAGATTCTTACCAGCAAAAACACGAGATATCATCCCTTGGCTGTACACAGCCTCACCATTAAGAACTGGCAGTCTTTGCAAAAAGAAAGAAAAGGAAATTACGCAGGAAGTTAAAACCACTCCCCACATTAATTAAAAATAGGAGCCACTTCTTACTGGGTATCATTTACCTCTTTCACCACAAAAAGGCAGCCGGTGCGACCTTCTCAATGTGAACCCAAACAAACATTTCCGATGAAGGTCCTGAGTCAGGAAGCAGCATCTCATTTCACAAATCTTCTGGAGTCTTCTTTACTGGCAAGCACGCCTTCCTTGACAAGCGCAGCATTCCCCTCACGTCGCGACCTAGGAATTGCACAGGTATCTCCTCTCCCTCTTGCAAGACTTTTGAAAGGTCGTTGATCTGCAAGCAAAGTTGGTAAGACGATGTTGCTTCAAAGCACAAGTTTCATGTGAGGCTAGCCGCAAATGAGATCAAGGTTTAAGCACTAGGATACAAGTATTTGATACTTGCGCAATGATAAGATGCCGAAAGTAAATACTCGTGCTGACAGCCTTTCACACGTGAACGATGCATCAGCTTGGAAAAAGACCTGAAAGCCTTCCATATGCGAATTGAGCATCAGGTTCTGCAAGAATTGCAAATGTCATGCAAGGATGCCAAGGACCTCCACGACCCCAAATGATAGCCTAATGAGCAATGAGAGATGAGTATATTTGGCCAGAACCGTGAATATGCACCGTAATATACGGTCTGTATATGACCATATATTCTGTAATTTCCCTGCAAATAATACTGTATATACACCGTATATATATGGCTCTGGCCAACCCTATACATGACATGAGCTTGCAATTGTTTTGCTGTCTCGTGGAGGAGGTGTGGAACAAATAAGATTGACGCAGTGCCAGAAAAAAAAGTGCCAGAAACTTGCCAGAAACAGTGCCAGAAATTCATGACGCCAGCGCTGCAGCACAAATTAGGACTTGCATCATAAACTCCACTGTTGATGCATGTGCACAGGGTTTGGATGCAAGGGCGACTACTGCGGCGCTCACACTGCCTCTAGGGTGTACTAACGTGCTAGCGGCATCTACCTTTTCTAGGGTTGGCCAGAACCGTATATACACACCGTATATGACCGCATGTATGGTGATTTCCCTGCTAAAATTACCGTATGTACACCATATATACGGAAATCTTTTTGATTCTGGCCCACCCTGACCTTTTCATGAGACACCTCAGAGACGTGCAGCACGTGCTTTGCTCCATTGGGAAGGCCCACAGCAGCGCCCCAGTCGTATATCTGCAGCACCTGTGTGCATGTTCATGTGTGTATATATGTTTGTGTATGTGTGTGTTATATGTGTGTGTGTCAGTGGAGGTGGGGTCCATGTTTTCACATCCCCCATATAAACACGGGCCTATGCTTAAGGGCAAGCAAAATCGAAAGCGCAGTGTATAGTAGAGACTTTGCGAAAAGCTGCTGAGAGCTGCTTCGCTGTCTATGTTGCAGGGTGGTAGTTGAGTGTGCTCCTTTTCCTTGATTAATGTGGGGAGTAATTTTCACCGACTGCGTAGTTTTTCTTTTCTTTTCATGCGTTGCAACGCCTGACTGATAGAATAGCACGTCCTGATTTCGGCTAGAAGTTACCTGAAAGAATTCGGCCACTAGTGATGTGAAAGGCTTTTGGCTTTTGGTCACTAGTGACGTAAAAGACTCCTGACCGCTAATGACGTCATAGGCTTCATGCCGCTAATGCCATGAAAGACTTTCGGCCACTATAGCAAACAACTAGAGTTGGTCGGAACACCGTATATCTGCACCGTAGTATATCTGCACCGTAGTATATCTGCACCGTAGTATATCTGCACCGTATATCTGCACCGTAGTATATCTGCACCGTATATCTGCACCGTAGTATATCTGCACCGTATATCTGCACCGTAGTATATCTGCACCGTATATCTGCACCGTACATGACCGTTTATGTGGTAATTCCTTTGCCAACACTACCGTAGATACACCGTATATACCTATGAATGCATGGTTTTGGCCAGCCCCGCAAATAGCATGCTTTAGCCTGAGGCATATACTCAGGTTTAGCATGTCACAGCTAAAAATGCACCATGCACAATGCACACAAATATACACACGCACACACTCATGTACACACCGTGGCAGTATACACTTGGCCTTCTATTAAGTCAGATCCCTCCAAAGCATGCACGGCAGCTCGGGCAGCAGCCATCTTGCCCAGACTGGGTGCATACATCTGCAGGGGCACGTGAAACAAGCTTTGCTGTGACATGTATGCTGAAATCGTTATTGTTTAAGTGATTGAAGGTACCATTGGAGTGTGTAGAGTAAGTGATTGGAGTGAATGCTTGGTGTATGCATCGCTGGTAAGATTTGGATTGAGTGTACTGATTGCTAGGAGTGTGTATCGTTGGAATGATAGGAGTGGTTCGAGCGAGTAGTTAGAGCAAGCAATTGATGTGCGTATTGTTAGAGCACTTGAAGCACCTGAAGTTTGCTTTGAGGGTACGTTGCTGCATTGCTGCACATTTTTATATCAAATCAATCAGCCTTTCACTGATCAGATTCAGACAGAGCCTGCTCGTTCCCAACCCCTGTCATCCAGACTAGATCCCTTTTTTAAACCAACACTGCCAAAAAGATCCACTTGAGATGGCCACTCCACTCCACACACGTACTGACCTGCACACGTCCTTCATTGCTGACCACCAGCTTCGCCCCCGTTGCGGCTTCAAGAAGCATTCGTCCATTCGCTCCCTCGCTCATCAGCATAGGCTGCAAGAAGGAGCGAGCCAGCATGAAGTCCATGAGCGGAAAACGACAAATCATACGATTGAATATAACTTGTGATGATTGCTCCATCAGTCATAAGCATAGGCTGCAGGAAGTAGTGAGATAGCATGAAAAGTGGGTGCCTGCTGGTTGGAGTGCAGATTGCAGCGTCCATTCGCTCCCTCGCTCATCACCATAGGCTGCAGGAAGGAGTGAGACAGCATGAAGTTCATGAGCGGGAAACGACAAATCAAATGATTGAATGTAACTTGTGCTGACTGTGCCCAAAGGATACCACGTACCAATCATTGCTTGTTTTTAAAGGGGGTGCCTGCTGGTTGGAGTGGAGAATGCAGCGTCCAATGGCTTCCTCACTCATAAGCATACAACAGAAGAGCACTTACAAGCATAAAGCATAAAACAGAAGAGCACTCACAAGCATATAGCATAAAACAGAAGAGCACTCACAAGCATAAAGCATAAAACAGAAGAGCACTTACAAGCATAAAATATTCAACAGAAGAGCACTCACAAGCATAGAACAAAAGAGCACTCACAAGCATAAAACAGAAAAGCTAAGGCAATAGATACTTGTCGAAAATCCCGTGGGGTTGCAGGTGAGGTATGCAGGGTGTGTTTGGCTTTCTCTGTCGACAGTAAAGGCTTAACAGAAATAACAGGTAGTGGAATATGAGTGTTTGGCTCCCTCTGTCGGCAGCAAAGGCTAAACAGAAATAACAGGTAGCGGTAAATGAGTGTTTGGGTCCCCCTGTTGGCAGCAAAGGCTAAACAGAAATAACAGGTGGCGTTAAATGAGTGTTTGGGTCCCCCTATCGACAGCAAAGGCTAAACAGAAATAACAGGTGGCGTTAAATGAGTGTTTGGGTCCCCCTATCGGCAGCAAAGGCTGAACGGAAATCACAGGTAGCGTTAAATGAGTGTTTGGGTCCCCTATCGGCAGCAAAGGCTATTCAGAAATCACAGGTAGCGTTAAATGAGTGTTTGGGTCCCCTATCGGCAGCAAAAGCTGAACGGAGTCACAGGTAGCTTTAAACGAGTGTTTGGGTCCCCCTGTTGGCAGCAAAGGCTGAACGGAAATCACAGGTAGCGTTAAATGAGTGCTTGGGTCCCCCTATCGGCAGCAAAGGCTGAACGGAGTCACAAGTAGCGTTAAACGAGTGTTTGGGTCCCTCTGTTGGCAGCAAAGGGTTGAACGGAAATCACAGGTAGCGGTTAAAAAAGTTTGGGTCCCTGCCAGCCGCAAAGACTGAACAGAAACCTCAGGCATTAACTAAAAAAGTGTTTGGTCCCCTTGTCGGCCGCTAAGGATTAACAGATACCACAGAGGTGGGCACCCCAGAGGCTTAATATGGGCAAGTCGTGCACCCCAGTTTGGCTAGCTCTAGACTCTACATATTATTAGGGTTGGCCAGGACCGTATATATACACCGTATATGACCGTATATTTGGTGAATTTCCTGCCAATAATACCGTATATACACCGTATATATATGGTTCTGGCCAACCCTACATATTATGAATCTGTACGTGGGTGTAGAGTTTAGATACTGCAAGTTTGGTGGGTGGCAAGTGCGCATTTTGCTGTGGCGTGAACCCCACTATTTGCTGCCACGTCTTCATAAAATATTGCTTACTGTCCCACATTCGGTGACATTTTGTGTCTTTTTAGAGTCCGTGCAAGACGTACAAACCATTGCAAAAGAGATCAAGTGAATACATCCAGTGGTTGGCAAGATATGCAAAGAAAAGTGCTTTTCTCATGGAAAGTACCAACCTAGGGTCTGGACCAGATGCATTTAGTCCTGTCAATATGCACATAGAGCAGCTCAAATCAATGTGAGCACATGCTCTGGTGGCTTATAACGTGAGACTTGGTTTGAAGCTATAATGGCTCCAGTTTCATGAAGTGGTGTGTGGATGTTTGCCCCTGGAATGTTGAAAAGAAGTACACTTAAGCCCTTACTCAGTGACCCCCCTCTGCAAAGGTCATGGGTAGGGTTAGCCAGAACTGTGTACCGGTACACGGGCCGTATATTTGGTGATGTCCTATACTACAGTATACGGTGTATAACAATTGGTGATTTCCCATTTGGCAGGGAAATCGGTCATATACGGTGAATATATACGGTTCTGACCAACCCTAGTCATAGGTAACAATGTATGAAAAACATGTAGGATGCAAGGCTGAGTGCAGCGAAAGTGTCATTCAAAGGTTCACGACACCTTTTCGCCACAACAGTCTTGTTTGTTACTGCGCATTAGCCAACAGGGCTCTACTCAAGCTCACGCGCATTTAGCAAAAAAATCCATTGCTGCTGCACGATGTCAACTACTTAGGGCTGACCAGAACCGTAAATACACGCCGTACGTGATACGTGACCATATATTTGATGAACTCCATGTGAAAAACACCGGATATATATGGTTCTGGCCAACCCTGCAACTGCTCCAACGGCCCCTCTTAGCCAAGCCTGCAACCCTCCTAATCCACATCGTTAATCTGTCTGTTCTGTTGCAAGGGAGTTAAAACGGTGTTCAATTCCAAGGGCCTTCCTTTAATTAACGTGGGGAGTGGTTCTTCACAGCCTGCGTAGGCTCGTTTCCTATTTTTGACTGACGATGGCCCTTACTCAAATCCCACCGATAAAGAGTAGCCCATTCATTACCTTGCATACATAGTAAAAAACACGTGTTTGCTGTGTGGTTGAGTGCGATTATAGCGTCGTTACTGGGATCTCAGCTGTTTTGGCAGAGGATGGGGAAGAGAAAGGCAAAAGCACATGGATACATCGTGGATTTGCATAGTTTTGCACGAAACACACATATGCACGCTTGCGCACACACGTACGCACACTCTAACACGGATACAATCCATACGCAAAGCACACATACAGAAACACACACACACACAATAACATACTCACATTAACACAAAAGAGATGTGCAGAAAAGCAATGAATATAAAATAACAGATTCTTGCAAAACATGTTCACCACCAAAGGCAACGAAGGAGTTTCAGGGGAAATGACAAAGTGAGAAAGTGTCCCATGCAGGAGCACACGACGCACACAGCGTACACAATCTCACCACACTGTCTTCGTCAATACGGAGCTCATCCACACATGGGCCCTCAGACTTGCCCTCCTGCTGCTGCTGCAATGTGTGTGAATTCGTGTATGTGTGTGTTGTGTGTGTGCGTATGTGTGTGTATGCCTGTGTATTCTTGCGTTGAGAGTGTGCAAGCCTGTGTGTGCATATGTGGGTGTGAGTGTGTGCGCACATGCCTGAACGTGTGTGTATGTTAACGAATATGTGTGTCTATTGGAGCCTATGTGCTTTACATGTGTTTATCAATATGCATGTGTGCATGTGTGCATGTAAGTTTGAGCCGGTATGCGTGCATATACATGTGTGTATGTGTGTGTATGTGTGTGTGCGCCTTACCTTTGCATAGTATGGCTGCTGCTGCTCAGCTATGCGTGCCTGAGCCATCACAGAAAGCATTAACATGTGTGTGCATATGTGTGTATTTGTGTGTGTGTGTGCCTTACCTTTGCATAGTACGGCTGCTGCTGCTCAGCTATGCGTCCCTGAGCCATCACAGAAAGCAACTTGGAGCGAGCTTCACGTGCGTGAGCCATGGCTTCCACGAGGATCTGTGTGTGCATGTGTGCATGCACAGACGATCAAAGAAGGGCCTTATAATGTACATGATCTACAAAACTCAATCTACAAAACTGAGCAAAGTGTGAAAAAAGTGGGCACGCGCGTTGATAAGCAGTTCACCTGCTAGTGTGCATGCGCGCCATACCGCCCGTGCACACATGCTCAAACGAGAGAGGAAGAGAAGGACGTTTTCAAGGTAACAAAGACTGCGCGTATAGCGTCTATGTAAGCGTGTGTTATCAAATTGTATAGTTCAGCAACTATTTTATTTGTGCCGTTTGTGATGGGTTCAATGTGCACGAAGTGTCACAATTTATGATAACAAAAATTAAACTGTGCATCCTGGAGCTGAAGTGTGTAGCCCAGGGTACTTTCCTTGGTGGAAATATAGCAGGACAACCTATCACTCGTGCGTGTGTGTGTGTGTGTGTATGTGTGTGTGTGTGTGTTTGTGTGTGTGCGTGTGTGTGTGTGTGTGTGCGACCTTTACTTGATTACTCATCTGCAGAACATGCGACCTTAATCTCGGATCGTTATGACCATTGCTACTCACGCACCACTGAGGATATTGTTCCGCTCAACACTTTTGGACATATACAACCATGACTGCTCATGCACCACTGAGGATGTTGTTCCGCTCAACACTTTTGGACATATACAACCATGACTGCCCATGCACCACTGAGGATGTTGTTCCGCGCAACGCTTTTGGACATATACAACCATGACTGCTCATGCACCACTGAGGATGTTCCGCTCAACACTTTTGGACATATACAACCATGACTGCTCATGCACCACTGAGGATGTTGTTCCGCGCAACACTTTTGGACATATACAACCATGACTGCTCATGCACCACTGAGGATGTTGTTCCGCTCAACACTTTTGGACATATACAACCATGACTGCTCATGCACCACTGAGGAGGTCGCTCCACTCAACAATTTTGTACGGGCACAGTGCTGCTGGCAACCATGGAATATGGTGCATAATCTGTTTCTAGCATCAATTTTAAATGAGATGAACAAGATAGAAGCCTGCCGTGTGGCGCCGTTGCACGGCTGAAAGAATACACCAACCACAAAATATTTAACACATCTTCTCTTCCACGTGAACCATACACATTGGATATGACACACAGAGTCCGTTTTGCCTGTCTTGCACGCTACACTTGATCTTAACCAAAAGGCCAAGAAAGGTATGAGAAAGGTATGTCTTGTATGAGCCCCATGCAGCATGAAGTCCTAGCTTGCATGATGTGAGGGCAGTAGTTCAGCAAACTCTAGATCTAAGGTAGAGTACCCCCCTCTGTGTTCCTTCCACCGTGATCTGCTCGAGCGCATAGCACGGGAGGTCACCCTAGACAAATTAGAGTACTATGAGCAATGACAGTAAACAGGAATGGAAAAGGAAAGTATTTATATTATCGCAGTCACCCTACAGTTTGAAATAGTGATTATTTGGGGTGGATAAAATTAAGTACAGTAATAAAATTAAGTGAACATTATAGCCGGCCTTTTTTTGGCCTTCAGACCCACCTCCACAGGGATGCCGGGCAATTTCATGTCCAGCTGCATAGCAGTCAGGCCCTCCTCTGTGCCCGCTATTTTGAAGTCCATGTCACCGAGAGAGTCCTCCACGCCAGCAATGTCTGTGTGTGCATGAGTAGGAGTGTGAAGAATGTGTGCAAGCGTAGGAGTGCAAAAAATGTGAGCGTAAGCAGTGTCTCGAATTTTCAAGTCAGGCCCTCCTCTGTGCCCGCTATTTTAAAGTCCATGTCGCTGAGAGAGTCTTCCACGCCAGCAATGTCTGTGTGTGCGTGCAAGCCCTTAGTGTAAACTTGGTTTACGGTTGTGCGTCTTTCGTTTCCTGGGTGCAGGCTAAGGTAATTGCAGAGGAGGTCTTGCAAGCCAGCGGTGTCTGTGAGTGCAGCATTTATAACTTGTGCCTCACACCCTATATAGTGCAGGGCACAATAACACATTTTGAGAGCTCCTCGCCAGTGATGTCAGTGAGTGCAGCATTAAAAACTTGTGCCTCACACCCTATATAGTGCAGGGCACAATTAACACATTTTGAGAGCTCCTCGCCAATGATGTCAGTGAGTGCAGCATTGAAAACTTGTGCCTCACACCCTATATAGTGCCAGGCACATTAAACATTTTGAGAGCTCCTCGCCAGTGATGTCTGTGAGTGCAGCATTAAAAAGTAAATAACAAGGGTGGTCCACTGATCCTCCTAGTGGTCTGTGGTCAAGCTAGATCTCCGGGGAGCACTGGCCTGGTAACAAGAGTCATCCTGGTAACTGGCCTGTAAATTATAAGTGGCCTGGTCCTGCTCACTGGCCTGGTAACTGGCCTGTAAAATTTAGGTGGCCTGGTCCTACTCACTGGCCTGGTAACTGGCCTGGTAAATCGTAAGTGGTCTGGTCCTGGTAACTGGCCTGGTAACTGGCCTGATAAACGGCCTGGTAAATTGTAAGTGGCCTGGTCCTGGTCACTGGCCTGGTAACTGGCCTGATAAATGGCCTGTAAATTTTAAGTGGCCTGGTCCTGGTAACTGGCCTGGTAACTGGCCTGATAAATGGCCTGTAAATTGTAAGTGGCCTGGTCCTGCTCACTGGCCTGGTAACTGGCCTGGTAAACTGTACCTGGCCTGGTCCTGGTAACTGGCCTGGTAACAAGGGTAGTCCACTGATCTGTCGCAAGGTCTTCATTTCCTTATTCCACGCTTGAGTTGCTAGCAGCACTTGTGTATGCACCCTTACGACCTCAGGTTGTGCATGGCTGGGGGCTGGAGCGTATGTAGGCTCATGCACAGTTTGCATGACACCAGTACGAAAAGGTGCATGGCACCAGTACGAAAAGGTGCATGGCACCAGTACGAAAAAGGCACGTGACACCACCAAAGCACAGAAAGGTGCATGGCACTACCTATAAGGCACATGACACCACCAAAGCACAGAAAGGTGCATGACACCAGTACGAAAAAGGCACATGACGTCACCACCACAGCACAGAAAAGTGCAAAGGAGATGCCTTTGCAAGTACTCTCCACGTTGATGAAGGATGAGAAGCGCCGCGGAAATCCTCTACCGAAGATAGGGAAGCGACAGGAATCAGGAGGATTTCAGGTCTGGTCTGCCCAGCAAAAACAAGGGCTGCTACAGGAGGGTGTAGGAACCATAACTTTTGGAGGGCACGTGTCAAATCAATACAAAATCATATAATCGGAAACCTCTTGTCGAGAGCTGTCGATTGATATATGTATGGGTCGAATCGGAGGGGGGGGGGGCTGGGGGGGGTCCGGATTTTTTGGACCCCCCCTCCAAAAATTTACTGGGCCACTCCTACAAAATTTTGAATACATCAGCGGAATCCTCAGCTCAAGTCCAGTCGATTGGAACCTTTTTTGAGCAAATTGGGTTAGGGGGGGGGTCTGTGGACATGTCCAAAAGTCAGAGGGCACACGCGCTCGGGTGCAGGCCACGGGGTGAGTCAAGCCAATGAAGCAACAATTTGCCCCAAACTTACAGAATTGTGCCAGCGTGAGATAGTCATTGAAATTCTGAAGAAATGGAAGCAATGTTAGACTGTGCAAGCCAGTTATGGGTGCCTGGTAGGTCACGTGTGCATGGGCGTTTGTAACTCAGTCTTTCCCCCATAACTCTGCAATGCGTCAATTTCAGGTCTTGATGAGTATGCAGATGGATGCCTATTTGAAAAAGGAGCAGATTGGTACCCTTTTTGTCCTGGTGGAGGCATCGGAAGGGGGGTTTAGGGGGGGGGGGCAGGGGGGTCCACCCCAAAAAGATACGTGCCATCCAAAAATAAAAAATAAGCACCTCCTGCGAGCTGTATGAATTATAAAATTGAGTGGAGCAACTTTATACCACCTCAGCAATATCCGGATGGATTCTGTTGCCAATCTTGACGGAACTTTGAAGGGAACTGAGGCAGCAAACTCAGGCTGCAAAACAAAGGAGACTCTAAAGGGAACAGAACAAACTACAAAGCAGGAGGCAAAGAAAACAAGAGGGAGCTGAGACACAGAAAACTCTGGGGTAAAGAGAGCGAAAGTCTGCTGTTCATGGGCGGGGAAAACTGCCTCCATTGAGCCCCTTGCTACTCCCCGTCTCCCATGCTAGCACCTTAGCATAACCCTTAGCAGCTGTTCCAAACCCTCCCTTGCTAGCGTCTGCTGCTAGAGTTCCAGTCGCGTCCCCTCTGCCATTCCTGGTGGTAAAAGGGCTTGAAGCACATCCCAGCTACTTCCAGGTGCAATTGGACGCCCGTTTCTCTGCGTGCGTAATGTGTACGTGCGTGCGTGTGCGCATGAACGTGCTTGTGTGCGTGAGTGTGTGTGCATGTGCGTGTGTGTGCGTGTGCGCCTGTGTGTATGTGTGTGTGTGTCATAAGCATTATCCGTTCCCAACATTTGCACATTGAACCGACTATTTGCCCACAAGTGCCTATGCGCATTATACGTTTGCTCAACATGCAAGGGAAACATGAATATGTATGGGCTTATTAAGTATGCTGTGTACACACACAACTTGTCCATTGTGCACGCCATACTCCTCAATCATACCTTTTGTTAGCCACCGTACGTGGTCGTGTGTCTTAGTTTTGCAGATGTTCATCTGGTCTTGCCTTGAGCTGGCTTGGGCACTTGATCGCCTGCCTGTTGAAAGATGTTATGTAGAGGAGTGTACATTAATGTGTAGTAAAGGCTGAGCTTTGAATTGAGCTCAGCCAAGCTGAACTACATGAAGCCTTAAGCAGAACTACATGAAACGCTGCAGTGCGTACTGAGTACTCCCCCAAGAGCAACAGCTTGCTCTACAAACTTTGAAGAGTGTGTGGCTTGAAAAAATCATCGCATGCGCCAGCCTACCACTTGTTGGCAAGAACTTACTGCCACGTCCAGATGTGTCTTGTTGGTAGGTAGTATCAGTGCACCTCAGGTGCCTCGAACGATATTGAGACGGCACCCTCTAGCGTCCAATTATCCGGTATGTTGGACTGGCAGCCATTCTCTGTCAGGCAGCGACGTGCGGCTAGGCCCCGCTGGCCTTCCAGGCTGCCTGCAGTAATAACAGAGTAACAAAAGTTTGAGATGCGCACAAGAATCTGTGATGCATGGCAGGGAACGCCTTTGCAGTCAATGAGCGCAAATCGCGTGTCTGAAGACCCCTGCTCATCTTAAAATGTTGTACATCAGAGAGTCAGAGAGCTGTTGTAGCTGCACAACAACTGTAAACCCCATGCTGAACAGCAGCACACGCACATATGCGCATATCGCCAGAGCATGTGCTAAGACAAGACAGACAGGCAAGGAGGGGAAATCACCATTTCAATTAAAAAACTCACAGCTGCCCTTGTATGCCTGGCTCATCCTGTATTTGGGAGAGAACATGCCGGTGCCTGCCTCAGCTTGGCTGGTGCCTGAAGCGTAGCCCCCCACGCTGCCTGCACAGATGCACTCACAAAGCAAAAGGGGGATTATGAAGTAAACAGCCTGCTGAACCACCTTCAACATGATGCTGAATGCAGATCGCGTTTGAAGACCCCTGCTCAAAGTCAACGGCTTCCTTGAAATTTTCTTTCAACATCAGAGATGTTGTAGGCTGCACAGCAATTATCCCATGCTGTACAGTAGGACACGCACGTATGCGCACATCATCAAGACAAACAGGCAAGGAAAGAAAGTCACCAACACAAGATGCGCGTCGCGCATTACTCACGTGACTCGAACGCCTCCTCGCTTGCTGACCAGGCCTCCCATGCTTCTTGTGCGCTAGTTCTTTTCTGAGGTGGGAGCATGTGGAGTGCTGCATGTGGAGTTGATAACAGTGTACAACATGAAGGCTTGGCAAGCAGTGTGCAGCAAGAACCTTAAAGTGTTCCAGCATTACATTAATGCACCTAGCCATTAACAATACTCAGCCATTGACACACGAGGAGAGCACCAACTCGTAAGGGATTTTTTAACAAGGAGTGCGCATGTCTGGAGCGTCCTAATGAAGCATTCATGAGAGTTGAACATCCAGTTTACCGAGCAAACATTATATCACGCCGCAAAATTTGTTTTGGGCGCTGCCTGTCCCCCCCCGAAAAAGTATATGGGAGTGCTTTCTCTCTTGTTCCATTCTGTACAGGGAAACAGGCTGAGAGGGGGATGCTCAGCAATGCCAGATAAACGCCTAGATTAAAACACACAACCTGAATTCCAAAAAGGTCGAGGTTCGCAACTCCTTGATTCCACGGGTTAGGGCCGTGCAGGTGCAGGGCGTTTTGAAAAACTGGAGCTGCACGTTCTCTGCGTGTGTACATGGTGTTGTTCGCATGCCACGTGTCATCAGTGATCTCACACGCAAACACGAACACATACACGCGTATACACACATACAAAGCCTGCATACCTGCTCAGCTCTTAGAACTTGAACCTGGGCGAAGCATGTGGTCAGGGCGCTAGCTGTCCAGAACCCCTTGACACTTACGTCCACGACGCCCACACGGGGCACATTCACCGCCTGAGCACACATGGTTTTTGACTTGCCTTTTTCATTTTTTTGCTGGAGAATTTTGTGATAGTAATTATCGTGAAATTTTTTAGCCGCTGTGACTCTGACGAACACGGACTCTTTACCCAAATGTAGGGAGGACTTGGTCAAGGGAGTTCAGGTGCACGACATCAGTCTTCGTGGCTTACATTTCAAGTAAGTACTCTTCGTCTTAAATGCCTAGGCCCCCCTCAAAGAGCTAATAAGTCTTCACCCGACTATAAGCCCACTCTAGCTTGTCTGAATGCACCAATCTTGTTTTAATGACTGTGAACTTGAAGTACGATGAAAATTTGGCAAACGGGGGCGCTATGTTGGAGGGCCCAGTGCCTGTTGTGCATTCACCTCAGCAGGGAAAAGGCACATTTAAGCCAATCAGCCTCTGCTCCAAAGCAGAATAAACCCATTGCCTTTGATAAAATCACGGCATTTGATTGAAGGGGAACTAGGAAAGTATTTGCAATTAAGAGGCTCTCATAAAAGGGATACAAGGGATAATTAAGGGGAAATTCAAAGTTGCTGTAATTCTCAATTTGACAAATGTGCCCAGAGTTGCAGGCAGAGGCCAAGTTTGTCATTAAAATTAGATTAAACCAATCAATGACCTGGTAAGTTGAGATTTTATTACCCATGACCCCTCACATAAGAATCTAGCTCTGTATTGTCTCAAAAGTCAACTTATATTTTCAGGGGCACACCAAAATTGCGAGCAAAGGTACCAGACATTTTGCCAAATCGCGCAGAACTCTGTGTTGTTTTTGCCTGCTTGCTTCAGAAGCATATAAAGACAAAAGAGAGAGCGTCGCAAGCGATGCTGAAAAATTGGCGAAGCCTATGACACGCTGTCTGTGCAATGCGTGCGTGCATGTGTGTGTGCGTGTGTAGGTGTGTATGTGCTTGTGTGTCTATACGCTTGACCATGTACGCGTGCACGCCCGTGTGTGTGCGCGTGTGCATACCTTTCTGCCCCACACACGCTGTAGTGGTGTGCACGGCGCTGTGCTGGAGCGGGCTTTGCTGAAGCAGGCTTGAGGATGTTCTGCTGCTCCTGCTGCTGTTCCCTGTCTGCTAAAAGGACAGGGCAGGTGTGAGCATTGTGCCCAGCCTGGCCACAATGTTTGGACACCACGTTGACACACAGCAAGCAGCTGCACCGTGCGCTCCATGCTTTTAATTGCACGCCCCGCAAGCACTCTAAGCCAAAACGGGCCGCATTCCTGAAGGGTCCCATCCAAGCAAATTTCCACGCATCATGAACATGTAGCTAAACTTGCGTAGCCCATCAAAATTAGCAATGTTTGCTTCTGCTTGCATGGTTAACCATGAACTTTGCAGCCATAACAAAACCACGCCCCTGTCGCAGCATCCGCAGCCAGGGAAATGTGCTGATGGATACTGCACCATAAGTGGTCCGGGGGCCTGGCTGAGGAAGCCTCGGCAGCTTCCTGCAGCTTACAAACATAAAATTTGTTTCTAAAACTTTACAAATGGCACCCCAGGGCCCCCAAACTTTTCTGGCATGGTGAAGTTTTTGGTTAGGAGCCTATGTCGAGTCTCAGGCAGGGAGGTCTCGTGGGTGGCCCTGGGGAGGCTTGTGTGAATGAAGTTTGGTGGGAAGGATACAACGCTAGGGGCTCACGCTCCTACGAGGGGGGCTTCGCCAAAAAGTTTAAGCAATCCTTCACAATTTCTAAAGTCCTAGAACAATGAATTGGTTGGGGAGATGTTATTAAGTTGGTTGTGTGGTATCATTTATTTGTTGGGGCTGTTCGACTGGAATAGGGAGGCCAATACATGAAGATGACTGGTAGTAACTGATCTCGAAAGATATTATGGATAAGCTGCTCCTGCAAATATTTCAGCAATGTGCAAATATTTCAGCAATGAAGAGCAACAGAGCAGTGTAGCATATATCTACTTTCCGTCCAGGCAAAGGATGACAGCTTGTGCGAATTGCTAAGGCTCATCCTGTTTGTGAATTTAATTGCACGTAGAGCACATTTTATGTGTGTAATTTTAAGCTTAAGCAAATGCAATGTATCACAGAGCTCGGCAAAGTAAGTATTTTAAAATGTTGAAAACAAGGAAAAGGAAAGGATATCAGTGACTATTCCATGACAATGCTTTCATTTAACCACCATTGACAGCAAGCTGTGCTGCATCCATCCTGCTGCAGACGAATGCCAGAATGGCAAAGACCACTCCTTACCGCCTTCCAACAGCTGCTCAGGACGACCGCAATAGGCCGCTTCTTTTTCTCAGCTGTAGCCCAACCGCAAGCAAGTATTTTCAGGTTTATTGCATGTTCAAGGTTACCTCCCCTGCCAACAGGTCGTCCCCCTGACGACTGGCGTTCCCCATGTCTTAGTGCCATTCAGCTTTTTGCCTGTTTGATGAACCCTATTGCCTACATCTGTGCATCTAGTTCATTTCCTACTGTGCATATACTGGAACTTTGTGTATGGGATAAGCGGCCTATGTCTTTTCTCCCATCTATAAGGAAAAGGCCAAGTACCAAACTTGCCCCAATGCTTTGTCATCCAGGAAACTGGCTTTTGTCTTGCCATACGAAATATGGCGCCAGGGATGTGGATGTGTATGCTGTGGGGGAGTGATCTGACATAAAGCGTGAGCACTGACGCGTTTAAGGCACAGCTATGCATCCAATGCATGCATTTGCTCACTGGCTGCATCTATGGTGGAAGGCATTCGAGAGCTCATTGTGCCATAGCTGGCGCCAAATTATAGCCTTTGTAAATAAAGCTAAGCAGTCAGTAAGCAGCATTATAACATTGCAGCTTTCCATTGCAACTGAGGTCGTCAACCAGGCAATAGAGTCGTGATGACGCATATTTTCTGGCGCTGGAAAACTCCTGATTAAATTACAGACCGTGGACTTGGGGAAAAGCAACAAATTGCTCATACTTCAGTAAAACTTCCTCTTGCAGGCTGTTCGCAATGTGCTCACACAAGCCTATGGCCGCAAAGAGGAAGTTACTGACGAGCTGGTCCAGGCAATCTTGCAGCCAGGCCTTCTGCCAGGCGCAGTGGATGTGTTCCTGGATTTTATTTCCTACTCTGGAGGCCCGGTAAGTAGAGTAATCCCATACCAGCAGCTATCAAGACGTGCAGTTTAACATCGGACGGGGATGTAAAGCAGCAGATGAGCAGAAGGCTTAACCCCTTTAAAGCTCTTCACGCTTCCTCATACGTGTTCTAGAGTAATGTCGGCTAACATTAGGAGCGCACATTCCTGCCCACAGCTGCCTGAAGAGCTTTTGACCGCGATTGCATCAAAGTCCGTCCCAGTGAGCATTTTGTGGGGTGAAGAGGACCCTTGGGAGGATATCAACCTCGGCCGGAAGTACTTTGCAAGCATTCCTTCTGTTCAGGTCTGTAGGCAGGTTTTGGGTACATGCGAGCATAGCTAAAGCAGACTGAACGCTTCCTCCCTTGTTCTTCGATTTGGTGCCGAACATTATTTTGCCCCCGTGCCTCACAGGAATTTGTTCCCATTCCAGGCGTTGGCCATTGGTGAGTCATCAATGCGTTAGCAAGTGGGAATTCATATAAGTTGCTAGCACTTCTGGGGCAGTTGTCCATTTGCACTTGTTTAAAGTTGCCGTGTGGGGGCTGGGAAGGCATTTTTTGCACAAAACAATCTCGCATGGATAGTGTGTACCCAAAGTCTGCGTGTGTTGTGGCAATTAAATATGGGGCCTATTGTTTGTGAACATGTTTAGCGCTGTTTGTTGCAAGGCCTGATTTTAGACGGTAGACGTCTGTGTGTGTGTTTGTGTGTGTGTTTGTGTGTATGTGTGTGTGTGTGTGAGTGTGGACTTCAAGTTTCCTGATTCTTTAGTATGAAGGTTCTCACAATTCAATCGCACTATGCTGATTAAATTTGTCCGCAGCCCAATGGACGAAGCCCCCGAGATTGTAAACTGCCTGATCGCCAAGTTTGTGGAAAGAAATTCTTGAATTGATGCGTCGTTGATTTTGACCATGAAGAGAACAAGACTAATCTCCGTTGTCCAGGAGCTAGACAACCCTGGCAGACTTTCAGTACTAATTGTTCTTGCGCCGTGTGAACTCAGGCACAGGGATCCCGCCCTCTCCCATCCCTCTCCCCCTATGATGTTTTGTATCTTCAATGCAGCATGATAGTTACAATGGAGGGTGACCTTCAGCCAGGTTGTTTGGCTAATCGGCTGCTGACTGGTCTCGGCCAGCCACAAATAAGTCCATAAGCTTAGAAAGTTTAGTGTTCTGCTGAGAAAAGGTAAACAAGTCGGTTGTTGATCTGTTGCTTAAAAAGGGTCGGGCTGCTGAAAAGTCCTCAAAAAAAGGTGTCACGCAATGCGATACTGTGTCGCACTCGCTCTATTATATTGGACTTTGGGAGAAATTAGGAAATTAATGGCGGTAAATGAGAATGGGATGAAATCAAATGAATCCATTGGGGGGATGGAATCAAATGAATCCAAGAAGTGATGCAGGCTCAAATTCGCAGAGTGTGACCAGTGTGGAGTGTGACATTACCGCGATTATTGAGCTATCGATTAACTTGAGACAAACACTGGCTAAAAGGGCGCATTATTTATATTGTTAAGGTTAAATAGAAATCACCATGGCATGTTCACGCTGTTGACAGGTGCCATGATTTTCAGGAGATGTCCAAATTCAGACGCTGTAGTTCCACAGGGCATACATATATAACCCGATCCCACGAAGAGGCAAAGACCTTTTGGTTGGGGTAAAAAATTTCCCCAACAAATTAGAAGCTTGACGTGACCCCGAATGACTTAATATTGTTTTCAATGCACAATTGTCATTTCCGACCAAACAGCCATATTATTAATTAATTACAATACAAGTAGAGGTTGATGAAGAGGCGCTCCACAGAACATGGGGGAGAGGTAGGACCAGGACAGGA
>Ga0307960_1000558_pt1 | contig 20608 bp, 24 predicted proteins | sample OrgLakmetagen542_FD_201832 | JGI IMG/M metagenome (GOLD analysis project Ga0307960, IMG submission 201832) | Saline water microbial communities from Organic Lake, Antarctica - #542 | ecosystem: Environmental > Aquatic > Non-marine Saline and Alkaline > Saline | place: Antarctica: Organic Lake... | reverse complement strand
CCTTGTTTATATACGCATGACTTTGATGTCCTCCCCCTTTATTGCAAAGTGGAAATAAATACATCCTTGTTAATATACGCATAACTTTGATGTCCTCCCCCTTTATTGCAGAGTAGAAACAAATTCATCCTTGTTTATATACGCATGACTTTGATGTCCTCCCCCTTTATTGCAGAGTGGAAATAAATACATCCTTGTTAATATACGCATAACTTTGATGTCCTCCCCCTTTATTGCAGAGTAGAAACAAATACATCCTTGTTTATATATGCATAACTTTGATGTCCTCCCCCTTTATTGCAGAATAGAAACAAATACATCCTTGTTTATATACGCATGACTTTGATGTCCTCCCCCTTTATTGCAGAGTGGAAACAAATACATCCTTGTTAATATACGCATAACTTTGGTGTCTTCCCCCCAAGAACCGCCTCATTTTAGAAAGGAGCTAGGAACACAAAGGAGGCCACACCACACAGTCATGGTCTTGTGCCTGAGGGGCCCTCAAGTGGGGGTACAAAGAGTGCTTGCTCCTTCATCATATTCAACGGAACCTAAGCCAAGTTGACCTCTTCTTTTCCTTTTGTCTTTGTTCATTTGGATGGTACTGGTAATTTGGCCTCTTCCTTTCATTTCCTGCTTGATCATACTGGGTCCAGTCTTTTAACATTCAGGATGGCACTTGTAGGTTTGTCTTTCCTTTCTTTCTCTATTCTCCTTTATCACACTGGATGGCACTAACAGGCTGGTCTTTCCTTTCCTTTTCCCTTTCTGCTTGATCATATTGGATGGCTCTTACAGGTTGGTCTCTTTTTTCCTATTCTCTTTCTCCCTGATCGTATTGGATGGCACTCACAGGTTGGTCTTTCCTTTCCTATTCCCTTTCTGCTCGATCATTCTGGATGGTACTTACAGGCTGGACTGTTCTTTTTCCTTTCCCTCATTCCTCACCTGTGCCAAGAGCGCGTCCCCTTCCTCACCTGTGCCAAGAGCGCGTCCCCTTCATCACCTGTGCCAAGAGCGCGTCCCCTTCCTCACCTGTGCCAAGCGCCTTCCTCACCTGTGCCAAGAGCGCGTCCCCTTCCTCACCTGTGCCAAGAGCGCGTCCCCTTCCTCACCTGTGCCAAGCGCGTCCCCTTCCTCACCTGTGCCAAGCGCGCGTCCCCTTCCTCACCTGTGCCAAGAGCGCGTCCCCTTCCTCACCTGTGCCAAGCGCGTCCCCCTCAAAGGAGATCTGGGAGGGGAGGGGGCAGGGCTGTTTGCTGCGGATGAAGCAAGGCTGTCCCCAAAGTCGGTTGTGGCAAAAGAGGGCCAGGACTGTAGCTGATTCCCGGTCGGATCCTGTGAGAGCATTTGAGCAATATCTGCTGTGTGCCTACTTATGTCCCGTCAAAGACGCAATCGCCAGACTGTAGCTGGAGGATTGTGAGAGAAGGGTGTCTGCAAACAAAGCTTCATTTGTTTATATGTTAGCATGCAAATCAGTGCGTGTTTACAGGTAGCAAGTGAAGATTGGTGCGCCTACATGTTAGAGGGTGCACATAAGTGTCAAGGCTGCAGCTGTCGGTGCCTGTCAAAAAACAATGCAAGAGACTTCTGTGGGAAAGACACTGGAGACCAGTGTGTGATTGTATGGTAGCATGTGAAGATCAGTGCGCCTAGAGGATGCACAGAAGGGTCAAGGCTGCAGCTGTCGGTGCCTGTCAAAAAACAATGCAAGATACTTCAGTGGGAAAGACACTGGAGACCAGTGTGTGATTGTATGGTAGCATGTGAAGATCAGTGCGTCTAGAGGATGCACAGAAGGGTCAAGGCTGCAGCTGTCGGTGCCTGTCAAAAAACAATGCAAAGGTTTATGTTGGAAAGACAAACTGGATTGGAGCAAGTATCGAATTTATGCCCAGGAGCACACAAAAGGTGTGAGGCGAAGAATGGAGTGGTTTGCGGAAGTGCTGTTGCCCGTGTAATAGTAGGCAGGGCTTGTACCCAGGCCAAAAGACTAGGAGTCTTGCCAGATAACCTGCCCCTTCATCTTCCAGGGTAGCTTGCCTACTGCTAATGTGCTCATGTACTCACAACTTGTGTGCAGCCAGACCTTAAGAAATGCGCCTTGAGGTAGGAAGTGTGCATTTCCAGGCATGCAAGCGCTGCATGTAGCTGCACGCTCCTTGGCCTGTTTGTCTGCTACGGTTTATGGAGCAGTTTTTTTAGGGTACCTGGTGCCAAACTGGCTTCCTTTTCCTATTATGCTTGGGAGTGCTTTATGCTTGGGAATGCTTTGCGCTTGGGAATGCATTATGCCTGGGAGTGCTTGTTGTCATTGTTAGAGCACCCTCCATTTTTCATCTTCTTCTCAAACTACGCACACATGTAAGGTTGGCCAGACCCATATATATATATATATATACGGTGTATATACGGTAATTTTGGCAGGGAAATCACCAAATGTACGGTCATATACGGTGTGTATATACGGTTCTGGCCAACCCTACACACATGTCTCACCTGCAGCCCAAAGCCCTCTGCGTTCGAGAATGTGCCCGCCTGGTCACTGTTGGCAGGGGGCAGTGCACAGCTGCTGCAAGAGTCTTCCTCTGCCAGAGCAAATGATGACCCGTGGTCGTCATGCATGGCAGCATCGTGCCCAGCACCCTCTTGACTGCCTGCACCTTGCTTGTCCTGCCCGCCGTGCAGCTCAGGGCCCGACAGCTGGTGCTGTTCGACAGCTGGTGCTGCTCGACAGCTGGTGCTGTTCGACAGCTGGTGCTTGTCCTGCCCGCCGTGCAGCTCAGGGCCCGACAGATGCTGTTGCAGCACCTGTGTATGTGTGTGTGTGTGTGTGGTGTGTGTGTGTGTGTGTGTGTGTGTGTGTGTGAGCACCTGTGTGTGTGTGTGTCTGTGTGTGTGTGTGTGTCTGTGTGTCTGTGTGTGCGGTGACAGCCCTGAGCTGGGTTTGGGACAGCTGCTGTTGCAGCACCTGGTGAGCAAGGAATTTGGCGGAAACTTATACAACACAGCCCCAAAGAGTTCGACAGCAAAGAAATCACTCAAAGGAGCAGCCAGAAAATCACTGCACATTAAGAGCTTTGAGGATACAATCTCTGTTGAGACCCCAAACCCAAAGGCATGAGAGAAAGCTACACCAGCAATAAGCATCTTTACAGCACACATCTGCATTACATCTCTGCTGTGGCAAAAAAACAAAAGGCACTCATTTGACCTCTGATCAAACCCTAAACATAATTTAAACTAGTAAATCGCCACCACCTGCAACTTCTCTCGGGTTTGCTGCTGCTGCTGCTCATGCTGCTGTGCCTGCAGGACCTGATGCTCTAAGAACAGGTCTGTCAGCTGCTGCTGTTGCGGTTGCTGCTCCTGGGTTGGTAGGGGCACTGCATCTTGGTGTCGGCCTGCGCCAAAACATATCAACGATTTTAAAATTGTCAGTAGATGAAACAGTAGGTTTAAGATTAGGGTTGGCCAGAACCGTACATACACAACGTATATGACCGTATGTATGGTGATTTCCCTGCCAAAAATACCGTATATACACCGTATGTACCTATAAATGTATGGTTCTGGCCAACCCTATTTAAGATGCTCAGCAGGTCGAGAAGATCTCAGTTTGGGGACCCACATGTGATGCACACTACTGCAGGTGCCACATAAAGATTATAAGTCATGGCACTGGGCTCAGTTGCTGCCTGAGCAGGCATTTATTAACAGGTCACAGGTAAAATTGGCCAGAACCGTATATGTACACTGTATATGACCGCTTGTATGGCAATCTCCCTGCTGAAGTACCGTATATACACCGTATATACATTGTAAAACCGTATGTATGATTTTGTAAAACCGTATGTATGATTTTGGCCAACCCTAATCATGAGTCGTGCACCAAGACAACCCTAATCATGGGTCGTGCACCAACCCTAGTCATGAGTTGTGCACCAACCCTAATCATGAGTGGTGCACCAACCCTAATTATGGGTCGTGCACCAAGACAACCCTAATCATGAGTTGTGCACCAACCCTAATCATGGGTTGTGCACCAAGACAACCCTAATAACGAGTTGTGCACCAACCCTAATCATAAGTTGTGCACCAACCCTAATCATGAGTTGTGCACCAAGACAACGGTGTGGCACAATTGCGGTGCAATATGAAAGCTGGTGAGTCATGCAACAAGTAAAATGTACAATTGCAGGTGCAATATGAAAGTTGTGGGTCGTGCAACACAGAAAACAAATGTACACTTGCAGGTGCAATATGAAAGGTTGTGGGTTGTGCGGCACCGAAAAATTGTACGGTTGCAGGTGTGATATGAAAGGTTGTGGGTTGTGCGGCACCAAAAAATTGTACAGTTGCAGGTGCGATATGAAAGGTTGTGCGTCGTGCCAACCAAGGCGAAGTTGTGACACAAATGCAGGTGCAACATGACTAGGGTTGGCCAGAACCATACATATACACCGTACATGACCATGTGGTGATTTCCCTGCCAAAAACACCGTATACACACCGTACATGTATGGTTCTGACCAACCCTAAACATGACAGGTCGTTAAAAGTGAAGAGGGCAACTCTGCTGCATGTAAGATCGACAGGCAGCCACGATGAATTTTTTCGCTCAGGCAAAAGAGTGGGCATTAAGAGAAACGACATAGTAGCCTCTGCCTAAGAAGGCACACAGCATCTTTGGCTTGCAAAATGCCGCCACCGGCCTTTTTTTTTATAGCTGCACATATTCCACACGCTTCATCACCCACTGTATGACTCCTGTCTCCAAAACCCTCCCTCAGCAGAAGCTGCCTCAGCAGACGTGCAGGGATTCACTGGAGTGTCCTTTTGAAGAAGGGGGTTCAAGGCAGCTAGTAGTGCAGTAGCAGCGGATGCACTGCTGGCTGCTGCTTTGGCTGCTGCCTCCGCCTCTGCAGCGGCCGCACCCTTGCTTTTGAATCCAACTGTGTTGTGCCTGCACAGTGTGTTTGTGTGTGAGTGTACACAGTATAATAACAAGGGCGTTTGTTGCGGGAAACACCAGTCCATCAGCTGAGGCCTTGCTCCTAATTCCAACTGTGCTGTGACTGCACAGTGTGTCGGTGTGCAGGCGTACACGTGTTGAAAATCAGGGCGTGTTTTGTGGGGAAACTTCAGTCAATTAGCTGAGGCCTTGCTCCTGGAGTCAGCCGTGCTGTGCCTTTACGTTACAATGGTATTTGGGTGAGCGTAAATTGCATGTAGAGGGTACAATACCTCATCTTGCTCATCCCACATTCCACATTATAGAAATGTTTAAAGAGCTCCAGCACATCATTGCATTCCGAAGTGACCCATTAAGAAATGTACAAAAAAGCACTGCATGTACACCTTAGTACAATAATTGTCTTGTGGTCGGCCTGCATTTATCAATAATGCTTTGCATACATCTAATTCGGTGCTTCTTGAAACAGGGGGTGTGCGTGTGTGTGGTAGCAGCAAGAGCTGGGTTACTTTTTTGCGTTTGTGCTTATGGTGCAAGACACAACACGTGTTCAACACAAAGGAGGATTGACTTGCCTAATTGCCTTCACAAATGCCTGTGGGTGTGTGCTGTTTGTGAACATGTTTGTCTGGTACTGTGTTGGCCAGTGGGTGCCTGTGTGAAGGTTGATCTATTCCTGGTTACTGGGTTGGAAAGGACCGCGAGGCCCTTACGCATTTTTCTATTCTCATTCTCATGAGAAGCTTTGGACTTTTTAACGAAATAGGTAAGTAACTTTCATGCCCCAAAAAACGCATTGATAGTACTTCATCACGCTTCCGACAGACTGTGCAAAGGCACTGATCGTGCAAAGGCACTACTCGTGCAAAGGCACTACTCGTGCAAAGGCACTTCTCGTGCAAAGGCACTACTCGTGCAAAGGCACTACTCGTGCAAAGGCACTACTCGTGCAAAGGCACTACTCGTGCAAAGGCACTACTCGTGCAAAGGCACTACTCGTACAAAGGCACTACTCGTGCAAAGGCACTACTCGTGCAAAGGCACTACTCGTGCAAAGGCACTTCTCGTGCAAAGGCACTAATCGTGCAAAGGCACTACTCGTGCAGAATTTCACCTGCTTGTACGAGGGGGTGAGAGTAGCGTACTGGCAGGTTGCGTGCCAAGGTTGCTTGAGAGCGGCGCTGGTGTTCCAAGGGCTGGAACAACACCCGCACCAGGGCCAAAGCGGGAACCGGTTTCCTTCACTGATCTGCCCCTGCGCACATCAAAGTGTAGGTCGGGTGAGAATTTAGGCAAACAGGTCAGGCTTGTGCCAGCAGCTGCGTTTGTGGTTCTGTGATTCTGTGATTCTGTGATTCTGTGATTCTGTGATTCTGTGATTCTGTGCCATGCAGCTGCGTTTGCGTTTGTGATTGGGTGAGAGGTTGGGCAGACAGATCAGGCCTTTGTGCACAGGAATTCACATGCTTCCGCGTCCAATATTTGGCAAACGCTTTGGCTGACAGGTTCCCGTACAAGTAGTCAGATCTACTCCAAACTGTTCATTACTTAGTGAGCGCTTTGGCTGACAGCTATTCATACAAACGTAGTCAGAGCCATTCCACAATGAACGTGGGAATTGTTAAGCTTTTCACAGTTCTCTGACCCAATGCAACAGCACTACTGGCGTGCGCACACACACACACACACACACACACACACTCACACACACACACACACAAACACACACTCACACACACACACACACACACACACACATACACACACACAAGCACCATGTTTACTTTAAAGTTCTATTGAGTTTCACCCTTGAATAAAGCAGGAGATCAAAAAGCACGCATGGTAAGACACATGCGGCAGATGCATGGAAACACAAGTCTCAAACAAGGAAGAAGGACTGGACATGTGTGTGTGTGTGTGTTTGTGTGTTTTATCTGCATGTGGTGAGCTGCGCCATTGTGCAGAAACATGAAGCATCTGGTTTAGGGGTTGTGCAGTAGGTTCAAAGTCGTACACAGCAAGGCAGTCACGAGACTAAACAAATCTGGACTTAATGCTGGCAGGCCTCTGTGCGGTAGTGTCTGGCAAGAAACGCTATAACTGCAAAAGAGCAATCACAAACACCCACTTACAAATGTATATGAGCATTACCCAAGAGCGGATGGTTCGGCGAAGAAGGCTTTTTTACAAAAATGCACGCACAAACACACACTTACGAATTATTTTGAGCACTACCCATGGGCGGGCGCGGTGATATCTTGGAAGAGGTTGATTGCCTAGAAGCTGGTTGCTGGTTTGAAGAGGGAAACGGAAAGGGCTGTGCGGATTTGCAGCTCTCCCTGAGGTGGCTGTCAAGGGCCTGCGAGGACAGAGAAGGAAAGCCAATGTATGCGCTGCTGGTGTGAGCGCCATGTGCACAAAGAGCGATAAGGGAAATCAGAGTATGCGCTGCTGGTGTGAGCGTTGTGTGCAAGAAGACAGAGGAGGAAAGTCTGCATCCTAAAACATTGATACACCCTAAAATGAAAAAACATGTTGGAGCACTTGCTTAAGGTTATTCAGAGCATGTGCTTAAGGTCATTCAGAGCATATGCTTTGGGTCATTCAGAGCACTTGCTAAGGTCATATTTTTACACACCATATCAACAGAGACAGACCTACCCAATATACCATGAATGCAATGTGTTACACCGCATACGTTGGTACACAATTTGTGTACCTACGTACATGGAACTGCCCATTCGTATCAACATAGACAGAACTTCCCAAGTTACCATGAATGCAATGCGTTACACTGCATACGTTGGTACACGATTTGTGTACCTACGTACGTTAAATTGCCCAACCCTACACACACCTGCTGCGCCACTGCAAGCACCAGCGGAGAACGGGCTAGACGGTTGAGCTGGTACGTAGTGAGCCCAGATGCCTGTAGGAGCCGAGTGCATCATAAAAGTGTGTGCATACTTGTAAGCAAGCCCAGATGCCTGTAGGAGCCGGGTGCATCATAAAAGTGTGTGCATGTCCTTATGCAAGCCAAGATGCCTGTAGGAGCCGAGTACATCATAAAAGTGTGTGCATGATCCTAAGCAAGCCCAGATGCCTGTAGGAGTTAAGTGCATCATAAAATTATGTACATGTCCTTAAGCAAGCCCAGATGCCTGTAGGAGCCGAGTACATCATAAAAGTGTGTGCATATTTTTAAGCAAGCCCAAATGCCTGTAGGAGCCGAGTGCGTCATAAAAGTGTGTGCATGTCCTTAAGCAAGCCGAGATGCCTGTAGGAGCCGAGTGCATCATGAAAGTGTGTGCATATTTTTAAGCAAGCCCAGATGCCTGTAGGAGCCGAGTACATCATAAAAGTGTGTGCATATTTTTAAACAAGCCCAGATGCCTGTAGGAGCCGAGTGCATCATAAAAAGTGTGTGCATGTTCATAAGCAAGCCCAGATGCCTGTAGGAGCCGAGTGCATCATGAAAGTGTGTGCATGTTTAAAAGCAAGCCCAGATGCCTGTAGGAGCCGAGTACATCATAAAGGTGTGTGCATGTTTATAAGCAAGCCCAGATGCCTGTAGGAGCCGAGTGCATCATAAAAGTGTGCGCATGTTTCTAAGCAAGCCATATACATGCTTTTGCATACGCTTCATCAATGCTGCAAAAAAATGAAAGTTGGGAATGTCTCAGGGTATGTCGATATCCCTAGTCTGCATTTGCACAAACCTCCTCCACAGTGTATGGTCACACCTGAGTATATAACTTCTATTGTCAGTTGGTCGTCTATTGGCCTGCTAGTTTGTCTACAATATCTACAATACAAATTGCGTTACTTCACTACATCTTAACAGCCTGTTAAGGCTGGGGGTTGCAATACATTTGCTGCTGCACAAACAGCAGGTGGGCAGGACAACCACAGAGAAGCAGCATTTCCGCTGCACTGCTTAACAATTACAAACATATAAAGTGCACTGCTTAACATTTACAGACACATAAACTGCACTTAAAAGACATATAAACTGCACTTAACAGACATAATAACTGCACCGCTCAACATTTACAGACATATAAAGTACCATTTCGCACCCATCTCCGTTGCTGCTGCATTCCTGTCCATGGGATGCACCCAATTATGTGGCCGCCATCTACTGCAGCAAGCACTAAGTTCTTTTCGCACACTCCAGTGACCCTGGCTGCTGCACGGACTGCAGGTGGTAGCAGTTCCAGCATAGTGAACTACCACCCAGTCAGTCACACAGCCGCAATCTACTATAACAAGCACTAAGAGGCACACTCCAGTTACCTTGGCTGCTGCACGGACTGCAGGTGGTATATCAATTCCAGCATAGTGAACCACCACCCAGTCAGTCACACAGCCGCAATCTACTGCAGCAAGCACTAAGAGGCACACTCCAATTACCTTGGCTGCTGCACAGACTGCAGGTGGTAGCAGTTCCAGCATAGTGAACCACCACCCAGTCAGTAACACAGCCGCAATTCACTGCAGCAAGCACTAAGAGGCACACTCCAATTACCTTGGCTGCTGCACGGACTGCAGGTGGTATATCAATTCCAGCATAGTGAATTACCACCCAGTCAGTCACACAGCCGCAATCTACTGCAGCAAGCACTAAGAGGCACACTCCAGTCACCTTGGCTGCTGCACGGACTGCAGGTGGTAGAGATCCCAGTGGAGTGGCCCCGCCTGCCCTGCTGTTGCTGGAGTGGCTCCCCAAAGCTGCCAACCCCTCCCTCCTTGCCGGCGAGGACTTGTTTGCTGCACAGGAGGCAGGAGAGGCAGGAGGTGCAGCCATACACTTACTAAGCCTGAATAGCAATGCTGCAAGGCTTAATTGACTAAGAGAGCAGGTTCAAGAGCTGTATTGACTAAGAGAGCAGGTTCAAGAGCTGTATTGACTAAGACAAGAGTTATTGACTAAGACAAGAGCTTTTCTGACTAAGACGAGAGCTTTATTGACTAAGACAAGAGCTTTTTTGACTAAGAGAAGGGCTTAATTGACTAAGAGAGCAGGTTCAAAACTTGCTGGTTGTGATTGCAAAATAACATTGGCTGAGTACTACACAGCAAACTGAAACAGGGGGCGTTGCTTGGCACGAGCAAGTTTAGTGGCGTGCAAGGAATGTGACTTTGGTACCAACTTTGCGTGGTTGAAGGGCTGTAAATTGGATATCAATTGCTGTATTGCTGAGCACATGTTAGACGTGACTGGCGTGAGGAATTGTTGCGTCCTAGTGTGAAGGCGCAGCACTGCTGCAGGCACTTGGCCAGCACTCGTGCGCGGCCAGGAACTGTTAAATTGCACAATTCGAACATTTTTGCAGGCCAATTTTATAATTCCAAGACCAGCTTCCTCTGTGCTTATGGGTCTTATCTATCAAGGAATCATAACAGGACTGGGCAGTGTGATCTTATTCTGCATCTCTTATGCTCTGCATATTGTTTTGCTCTCTGCATCTCTAAACACGAGCACCAATTTATTAAGGGGTGTTGGGGCAGCAAGCAATCACCACGCACAAGTGAGGAAATACAATAATATCCTTGCCCCCTGCCCCCTGCTTCCTGCTTCCTGCACCAGCATATGTGTTCAAAATATTGGGCCACAGATATTTCTGTAACACCTCATTACGCAGGCAAGCAAGTAGGACGAGAAGATTCAAAGAAGACGCTCTATGCACCTAGTGCGATTAGTAAAAGCTGGCATAATACAGGAAGGAAATACTATTGCTGGGATGAGGTTAGGCAACATTAAAGACCCGAAAAAAGGTGCCAGGACTAAGGAAGTTTTTGATATTCTCTGAAAGGCATGGATTTCCAGGCGCCTTTGCACACACATTTCTCGACTGGGCAGAAAGTATGCATGCAGTGTTTATACGGGATTTTAGGAGCAGATTTCCGTACATCTGATCATTTACGCGGTCAGTAGGTGGCTCTGGTCAACACGCCATGTTTGTTGCAATTAGAAGACTGTGAGTTTTTTCATGGCGCACAGTTGTGCAGCAAGTCCACCTTACACTGTACCCCTAAGGAAGAAAGCGCCAGAGCTTCAAAGACCACACAAATGTAGGGTTGGCCAGAATTGTATATACACACTGCATATGACCGTATGTATGGTGATTTTCCCTGCCAAAAATACCGTATATACACCGTATATACTTATAAATGTACGGTTCTGGCCAGCCCTACATAAATGCAATGCACCTTACTCTGATCACAACAACGCCTTACCTGCATTGACGAAAATGGTGTTCAGCCTGTCTACCCCCATCTGTCTGTCAATGAGGTGGCATTTTAGCATGAGTTCTTGTAGGGACGAGGCTGTCACACCGACTCTCGAAGCCAGGGGGTCGATGTCGCAATAAAGACTGTGAGTGAGACATCAATATTAGGTATAATGTAAAATTAATTAATCGATATTAGGTATAATGTATAATTAATTAGTCAATATTAGGTATAATAATATTAGGTATATACCGTATAAGCAAAGTGGCGATGCCTCTGTTCTGCCGCTGCAGCATAGAAACCTCCAGCACTCTTGCATTTTGGGACTCACGTTGCGATCATGAATGCTTATGAGGGATTTTGGCGCAGCGCCAGTGCAAATTTGCTCAAAAGCAGGCAATTGTGCAGGCAAGTGCAAATTTGCGTAAAAGCAGGTAGCGTGCGCTGCAAATCCCTAGCGATGGCCATTCATTGTTCACTTGCATTGCAAGAAAGTTTTCTTGCCAAATACATGGAGGTACACCAAAACTGAAGCATCCCCGACATACTTTTTGACATTCTCAAGCCCCCTCCTGAAAGCCTTGTCCATCCAAAATCACTGCCAAACATCATCATGACCATAGGCATAGGGTATAATGTCATAAAGCATCCCGAACACATTACTTTTTGGCACTCTCAAGCCCCCTCCTGAAAGCCTTGTCCATCCAAAACCACTGCCAGAAATCAGCACGGACATTGGTACACAGTATAATGTCTCAAAGTATCCCCGACACATTTTCCACATTTTCTAGTTTCACACATTACTTTTTGACACTCTCAAGGCCCCACCTGAATGCCTTGTCCACCTGTCGCTCCAAGTCAGCATCACTGTGGACTGTGCGCTGGTACTTCCTGTATGCGTGCACACAGGGCTGAACCAATAAGAACGTTTCAAGCAACATAATGCATAATGCGCTGGTACTTCCTGTATGCGTGCACACAGGGCTGAACCAATAAGAACGTTTCAAGCAACATAATGCATAATGCGCTGGTACTTCCTGTATGTGTGCACACAGGGCTGAACCAATAAGAACGTTTCAAGCAACATAATGCATAATGAGCAACACAATGCATAATGCCCTTAGTTGGCGATTGTCATCATGCAAACATATGTGCTGGTACTCCCTGTGCGAGTGCAGACCGGATTACCAAAACTAGACACAATTTTGCGCCCCTAACATAAGAATCTATGGCAGGTGTCCTCAGTATGCCTATGACGTGCCCTATCGGTGCAACCCACAATGCCCCTGCCAGGTAGTTAGGTAGTTGGAACGACGACCATAACATCTTTGTTTATTTGAAGGCGCATTTGCTGGAATTGCCTTGCTAAAAGAAGTAGGCTAGAAATTCCTCCTTCTGACACTGCCACTTTTGAATGACCTACCACGGTTGCAGCTGCTTGTCCCTCCAAGACAGGACAGAAGTCCACATGGACTAGAAACTCCTCCTTCTGACACTGCCACTTTTGAATGACCTACCACGGCTGCAGCTGCTCGTCCCTCCAAGACAGGACAGAAGTCCACATGGACGACACCATGGGCACGGTTTGGCTTCCTCCAGGCCACACAGGATGCACCTGGTTTACAACAGACAGTGCATGAGGGGCGGGTGTAAGTACCACTGGTGATTAGGAAAAAGCAGCAGAGAGTTATTAGGAGAACTATGTCTTAAGGGGATAGATTGGGCTCATGGAAACACAGGAGACCCTTAAAACCGGTGCAGAAAGCGTGGATGCAATGCTGGCCTTGAGAATTACAGGAGACCCTTTAGACAGGTGCGGAAAGCGTGATTGCAATGCTGGCATTGAAGTGTGATCTTTGAACAAATGCATTGAGAACGCTTGTGAAACCAGGCACAACAGGTAGGTTTCATTGAGGGGTATAATTTGGAACCAAGAGGGATTGAACTCACAGCTTCTGAAGAGCGTGCTCTCATTATAAGTGGACAAGCCTGTTTGGCAAGGTCTTTTAAAAAGGTGTCAAATGACGCTGCATCAAAGCATCACCCGCACATTGTTCTTTGTTCTTAACGTATATTGAGTAGCTGGAGGAGCCAACTGGCCACACGCCTTCTGTGCTCCTATAGACTGGATAATATTCATGCATGGCCTTCTTATCAACAAAGATGATAGTACCTTTGCTGGAATGCACCTCACGCAAAGTTATTGCTGGGCAAATCATGATGTAAGGCTAACATGGCCGCTTTGCCTTTTTAAAGTGGGAGGTGGTGGATTCCTTTTATTTGACGCAATTTGCATACACATACACACATGCGCACACACACGCACACACATACATACACATACACACACATACGCACCTCTTTTGTAAGGCCTCTCTTCTCCCCATCAGTCGCAGATCGCAGCACTAGACACATCGACACAGCGTGCACAAATTGCGGATAGCTCACCTGTGCAAGAACAACAAAGAAATGTTTGAGTTTCAAAACAGCTACTCTGCTTCTACTAGCTCGCCGCGTACGGAAGATAAATCATGTAATTTGCACATCGCCTTGCTTGTAAAAGGCCGTACAATGGAAACGTGCAGAGTCAATCACAATTATTGCGTTAAATTGGACTGCAGAGTGCAGCGCATCACTACTGCATCGTGTTGGACTCACAGGAAGTGCCATCAAGACGGATGGCTTTTGTTGATCGGGGTGCTGCAGAGTGGGCACCAGGGCAGGTCCCATGATGGCAGCCAGAACGTAGCACAGCAGCCGGTCACGCTTGCGATGCTCCAGAAGCAAGTACTGCCTGAAATATGAAAAGGATAGGGAGAGATGCATATGAGCATCAAGCCCAGGCTGTGACAGCCAGCATGAAATACGCTTGCGATGCTCCAGAAGCAGACTCTGCCTGGAGTATCCAAAGTAAGGGAGAGGAGACGTATGAATGAGATAGGGAGAGTGTACACATGTGAGCTTTAGGGCAAGGCCCGAGATGGAATCCAGCATGCAGCTAAACACGCTTGCGATGCTTCAGCAGCAGGTGCTGCCTGGAGCGTCCAAATGTACGGGAGAAAGTACGTATGAATAATCAAGGCAAGGCCTGTGATGGCAGCCACCTGGTAGCGCAGCAAAAGAACAGCATGCAATGCTCTAAGAGCAGGTAAATTCAGGAGTGTTTAAATAAATTCTGGAGCATTAAAATGAATTCAGGAGCGTTTGAATGTGAAGGGAACGTGTTGCACATTTGCCTGTTGGAAACGTGCCAAATGAAACGGTTAATTTCATAAGAGTTAAAGTGCATCACCGTACAAGGTACAAGGATAGTGCTATCCAAGCTAGACGATGATTAAAGCCTCCAGGCTGGAGGCACACGCCTTGTCAAATTTAAATATAAACACAGTTCGTTTTGAAACAGAAAGAAGCACGCAGATTTCTAACCAACTTACTCGCTGGTCATAGTCATGGCGTACAAACGTCGGGACCTTGGGATGGGAACACCAAGCACGTCGTACTCGTTCAGCGCAGCCATCAGCACTTGACGGGAGATGGGGTCGATGGTCTTGGGCACCTAAAATTATTCATGTACATTGTGAATGTAGGTTTGAACGAATGAGTGTGTGTGTCTGTGAAGTTCTTGTGTGCGTGTGTGTGTGTAGGCACACACCACACTGTGCTTGCACAGTAACTATTTTTGGCAAGCTTTCAAATTCTCAGCACAAACACATGCACTTTAACATACTCTCTTGATACAAACAGTAGAGCAAAGAAACCCAGCACAGCCGGCAGCACCTCAGTATTGTTTCTTCTATATCTTCCCTGCTCTGGTTATATCTCTCTTCAAATCATTTTCCCCGACCTCCCTCCCACAGTCCCCAAACTAACCGACCTCCCAGCCAAAATTGGGAACCCCTTGAATGTGATATCTCCCCTGATACTGCTCCGTTTGAACTATGAATTAGTGCATTGGAAAGCTGAGAGCGCAAGCCATAAATCTGCCCCCTCAGTTCTCTTTGATGGACTTGTGCACACAGCGGACCAGCCTTGTGCGCACCACAGCTAAAAAGTGGATGAATGCAAAGCTTATGGCCCCAGGAGCCCAGGCATGTGCTTTTTCCTGGATTCTGACCATTGCTATCAGGTGATATTTGAGGAGGCAGTTTTGGCAAGAAGTGCAAGCCAGCACTCATTTCAGAGACCCTGGGCGTCAGACTTCCGGAGAATAAGCTTTTCTAATCATATACATTACTTCTGTTACTTTGGACGTGCGGCAGCAGGTTAGTGAGCGCACTTCTGTAGATACTCCAGAGACCCTAGATGGGGATCACACTTCTGTAAAACCTCCAGAGGCCCTAGAAAGTGAGCGCACTTCTGTAGATACTCCAGAGACCCTAAATTTAGATCACACTTCTGTAGAACCTCCAGAGGCCCTAGAAAGTGAGCGCACTTCTGTAGATACTCCAGAGACCCTAAATTTAGATCACACTTCTGTAGAACCTCCAGAGGCCTTAGAAAGTGAGCGCACTTCTGTAGATACTTCAAAGACCCTATAGATAGGGATCACACTTCTGTAGAACCTCCAGAGGCCTTAGAAAGTGAGCGCACTTCTGTAGATTCTCCTGTTTGGGCGCAACTGATCCCTTTGTGTGTGACGTTTCATCTTCCTTTAAAAGTGGGGCATCAGCCCCAAGGTTTATGTAGAGTCCTGCTGGAACCACACAGTCACTAAACTTTCCAAGCAAGCAAAAAGTTCTGATGAGGGTAAGATGAAATCAGCAGTGTTAAACCGCAACTGCAGGCCTGAGGTTTGCCACCTAACTTTTCATGCAAGCAAAAAAGGCTGATGAGGGTAAAATAGAATCAGCAGTGTTAAACCGCAACTGCAGGCCTGAGGTTTGCCATGAATGTTGGGTCAAGCCGCTCCTCTTGTTCTTCCTTGCTCGCTGCATTTCCTTTCCAAACCCAACTTACTTCTCAGCTGCATGCGCTTGCTAGCTGCATTACCGCTCAGCTGCATTCGCTTGCTAGCTGCATTACCGCTCCAGGCGTTAGCTTGTTCAATGGAAATGCACTACACCTAAATCATGATCAGGACCCTCATTCTGGTACCTTCAACCGTCCTTGTACCCCCTAGACATATGCCTACCTTGCGAAAGGCCCCGAACCCTTTGGGGATTGTCGGGATGGCACGAGTCCTTGGCCACCACCAAGGAGTCATTTCATTGAGGGGTACGTGTGCGTAGGCGGCAATTGTCTCCTGCAGTTGATGCATGGTTGGGGCGCTTGAAGTGGGTGGTTTCATTGAGGGGTTTTATTGAGGGGTTTCATTGAGGGGTTTTTGTACGTGTATGCGGCATTTGCTTCCTGCAGTCAGTCGAGTCCATGTATTTTTTCATCATTTCTTTTTTGTTGTTTGTTAACAAGTGAGCAAAGCAAGACGTGATCATCACAAGTCTTTGGCACCCACAGAACATAATAAGATGGTTAGGCAAAGGTGTCAGCACCACGAGTTCTTGAGAGCCTCCAGTGGTTTGTTTAGATCTTCATGCACGCTAGCATTGTAGCTGTTCATGCACGCTTGTCTTGTAACTTAACAAGGTTACTTGGCTTTTGCGTGCAAGTCCTACAAGTCTTTCTCGGGCCCTTACCTTATGGAGTTCCGTGATGAGCTTTGAAAGCACACGAGGAATGAGGGTGGTCTGACGCAGGAATTGAGCCACCCTCAACAAAGGAACCCAGTACGGCTGGCCCAGCTGCCTCAAGCCTCTGTGTGTCATTTGCGGTACAAGATTAGGTTTAGGGTTTAGGGTTTAGGGTTAGGGTTAGGGTTTAGGGTTTAGGGTTTAGGGTTTAGGGTTTAGGGTTTAGGGTTTAGGGGGGTCCTAATAAAGACTTCATCGTTTCTGGGTTGTTTGGCAATAATTAAACAATTTAGGTACAGCACATGTTCTATAATGATGACATCTAGAAATCACAAAACACTCCATAAATTGCATCGATACTGCCAATGCCACGCTTTATCGACACTCATATATCATATTACCCCCCCCCCCTTCTCCCATGCACACTCCCAAGAATACACGCGCAAACTTCCACACACAGACAGCCATTCTTATGCACACACACACACACACACACTCACACAAGCACGTACACAAATTTCCACAAACGTACCATAAATTGTACACATAATGCAAGCTCGCACCTCCGAGCATCCCTTAATGGGAGACGCAGGTCCAAAGGCTCCGCGTGCGCATCAGAAGGAATGGGTGCGCCCGCCTTGATCTCAGGACCTGAAGAGATGGCAGGAAATGGTGAAGGGATAGCAGGAAATGGTGAAAAGATGGCGGGAATTGGTGAAGAGATGGCAGGAAATGGTGAAGAGATGGTAGGAAATGGTGAAGAGATGGCAGGAAATGGTGAAAAGATGGCAGGAAATGGTGAAAAGATGGCAGGAAATGTGAAGAGATGGCAGGAAATGGTGAAGAGATGGCAAGAAATAGTGAAAAGATGGCAGGAAATGGGTGCACGGGAGGAAGATGGGGAGCGATGGGAAAAAATGGCGCATTGCATGTGCGTGGCTATAACGCAGCAGCTTACAGAGGAACACAGTTTTGTTGAAAAGCCGGCACTTAGTTGCAGCGCAAGCATGCAAGAGGCAGGCAGGAATGGGCTCATTTATCTTAAAAGCCATTAAGCACACGAGCAGTCATGCAGCAGGTACGCACGGACAACATGCTTGCATGCTTCAAGTGCCAACGGGCACATACAAGTAGCACAAGCGCAGCATGCATGGCCATGAATTGGATAGCCGGTTAAAGGACACATACCACACCCAAAGGGCTTGCGTGCCTTCCTGCTGATGTGCACACCCAAAGGGCGTGCATGCCTTCCTGCTGATGTGCACACCCAAAGGGCTTGCATGCCTTCCTGCTGATGTGCACACCCAAAGGGCTTGCATGCCTTCCTGCTGATGTGCACACGCAAAGGGCGTGCGTGCTTACCTGTGCCATAGGACATATACACGTAGCACTGGTGTAGAAGCTCACTGGCCTCTCCACTGTCTAAGAGGGTCACTAGACGGGGGGCTTGTGAGGCTGAGAGGAAGGTTTGTAGAGGTGCAAGGAAAGTGTGGGTGTGAGCGCACATTTGGGTACGGATTGGTGTGTGTGATGTGTGTGTGTGTTGTGTATGTGCGTGTGCGTGTTGCACATTGATAACGCGTAAGGTGCAGAGGTGGGGTGATGAGGGCACGTGCATACGTGACTGCTTTAATGTAAGGGCTCGTATATTTTTATTGCAACGAGTGTACCGTATATAGAAAAGTGCATATAGAAAAGTGTACGGTATATAGAAAAAGGACGTTGACGAGGACTTAATGTCAGGATAGCAGAGAGTTTCAAGTAAATAGACGGTTTCTAGCTCTGATTTACATTTCGGCAAGTCTCGTGTAAACTTTACCTGTACAAGTGGGTGGACTTCAAGTTTCGTGTGGACTTCACTAATACAAATGGGCAAAATTTGCTACTACAATTGGGAAGAGAACACTTGTGGGTAGAATTTCTTATTTTTGCATTCTCTGATACAAGATGGTACAAAACAGTTATCCGTAGTGACCTAAGAGTTGAGGCACAAAGCCGCTGTGTTAGAGCTGCTGCAGCGGTGAGATGCATTACTCAGAAAGGATGTTTGGCCAGAAGCTGGACAAAAGATGGTGTAAACTTGTGCATTACTTTTATCGCTTTGTTGTTCCGGCCATGAGCGAAAGCTTCCGCGAGGAAGCTACAGATGTGCAAGCTACAAAGCTACAGTTGTGCAAGCTACAAATATGCAAAGCTACGAGTGTGCAAAGCTACAAGTGTGCAAGCTACAAATATGCAAAGCTACAAGTGTGCAAAGCTACAAGTGTGCAAGCTACAAATATGCAAAGCTACAAGTGTGCAAAGCTACAAGTGTGCAAAGCTACAATTGTGCAAGCTACAAATATGCAAAGCTACAAGTGTGCAAAGCTACAGATGTGCAAGCTACAAAGCTACAATTGTGCAAGCTACAAATATGCAAAGCTACAAGTGTGCAAAGCTACAAGTGTGCAAGCTAACACCCGCATCACAGGCCTTTGTGTTCCATTTCTGTGAGGGAGCGGGTTTATATGTAGGGTTGGCCGGAACCATGCATTTATACAAATATACGAACGGTGAATATACAATACTTAGTGAGGATATACATACAATATTCAGTGAGGATATTTACTACAATACTTAGTGAGGATATACATACAATAGTTAGTGAGGATATTAATACATACGATCATATACGGTGTAAATATACAATTGTGGCCAACCCTTACTACATGCAACGTAGCACTCATAATTAGCCTGGGCAAATCAATCTTTAAAAATCCATTCAGTGCTGTTTCCTAATTGTGTAAAAACTCGTTGACAACATTGCTGCAAATTCCTACCAGCTATTAGCCAAGGTAGAGGTCCCTGCGTGACTTTGCGAAGGTGAAGGAGGTGGCGCTTGCACAACAACCGCATTTGCAACTGCAGCAAGCCGGCGTAGGTGGGGTGTCTGCGCAGTGCATGTGAGGGATGGGTATAAACATGGAGTGGATGGCAAACGGGGTGGATGCATATTTAGGACACCTTCAGCATCGGCAATGCCCTCGTCAAAAAAGTGACGTTTGTCGTGGTTGCTCCCGTTCACACCAGAAAACACAGAGCACCTTAAGACAAGGCAAACACTCTCTCTCTCCCTCCTCCTCCTCCTCCTCCTCCTCCTCCTCCTCCTCCGCACCATTTACAACCTGCTAAAAGAAAGCCCCCCCCATTCCTTCAGCCTTAGCCACCTGTCCCTAACTGAGGGACGAAAATTTCCTAACTGAGGGACGAAAATTTCCCCAAACAACATAGGGTAACATTTGCCAAGGCAAGCCAATCTGGTGTCTTCCTTTGAGCCATTAGCTAAAAAGATGCAGCACCAAGAACAAAACTCGGCCTTTGACTCATCAGCTAAAAAGATGCAGCACCAAGAACAAAGCAGTTTGGACCTTTCAAACGTTCATTGACCCTGTGGTCAGAAACAAAGAGGGAAAAAGTCACACTCACACTCACCAGGTACCACATCAACTGCACAGCCTCCTTGCAGTTAACAAGCCCCCCACGGTTGGTACAGGGACCTTGCCTCCCAATACACTCATCCTATGACTCCCTGTGATCTCTTAACCACACTCACCTGTCGCTGATCAGGCAGCACACCAACCGCACAGTTCCCATGCCCCCCACAGTTGGTGCGTGGACCATGCCTCCCAATACACTCATCCTATGACTCCCTGTGATCTCTCAACCACACTCACCTATCGCTGATCAGGCAGCACATCAACCGCACAGTTCCCATGCCCCCCACGGT
>Ga0307960_1000548_pt1:10000-20765 | contig 20765 bp, 21 predicted proteins | sample OrgLakmetagen542_FD_201832 | JGI IMG/M metagenome (GOLD analysis project Ga0307960, IMG submission 201832) | Saline water microbial communities from Organic Lake, Antarctica - #542 | ecosystem: Environmental > Aquatic > Non-marine Saline and Alkaline > Saline | place: Antarctica... | reverse complement strand
GCGCGCGTGTGTGCGTGCGTGTCCTTTTCCTTTCTTTAACAAGCATTGCTTGCAGTCAAAGCAAAGAAAGATTGTGGTTAATAGGTCCTGTCTGAGTAAATGTGCACAGGTGTGCTCTGAGATGTGCGTGTCGTAAACCTGTTGACTTGTGCAGCAAAGTTGACTCTCCAGCAAATCCTCAGCAGCAGCACCCTGTTGCTTCTGCCATGATGTGTACGTGATTTACATCTATAGGACCTACCGATGTGGACCTCTCGGCTACTGTTCCGAGCCCTCAGGTGGCCAGAACGGAACGGGCCTGCAAATGATGAACAGCTGCAGCATGAGCTGCTCCATTGCAGTTCTGGCACACCAGTGGAACTCTGAGTATGTGCTAGTGTCCAATTGCAAGCATGTGGCAGGCAACGACTTGGTCAAGACTAGGCTACTGTGCAGGTACCCACCACAAGGCTCCTCGGACCTGAGCCTGAAACTTTGCATCCAATCCAAACAGACCTAACCACGGACCAATGGGTCTGAACTTTGCTGGCGACAGCTCAAACAAAACATCGTAGCAATGATGCTACCCAAATTAATAAAGCGTTTTAATTAATAATTATGCAAGCATCTGATCCTTAAGCGTTGACCCAACTTTGCACCCACACGCATCTTCCTTCTGACGTGGGACATTAGTTGTATTGATATAAAGTATTTAAAGCTCAGTAACACCAAGGTCCATTGTACTCGAAGTCATGTCTGAAGCAGCGCTCCAGTCTTCCTTCTTAGCGTACTGCTCAATTGGTGGAAAGTAAGGATTGTACACGCACATACACAAACATGCACACACATGTACACACACGTGCACACACACACACACACACACACACACACACACACACACACACACACACACACACACACACACACGCACACACACACACATATACACACAAACACACACAGACAACACACACATAGACACACACAGACAACACACACAGACAACACACACATGCAGGAAACCCGAGCTCTCGAATGCTCTTCTGGAGGTGGGTTATTGGGCTTGATATGTACAATGGTGACAACTTAACAATGTTAGTTTTGCCAACTGGCAGCTGCACCATCTGCAGCACTGGTACGCTAATCCTCCTACCCTCTTCCAACCTTCCTCCTACCCTCCTCCCACCCTCTTCCACCCCTCCTCTTACCCTCCTCTCACCCTCTCTGACCTCTCATTACTCCATTCCTCTTTGCCTTGCAGGGTGCCAAGTTCTTAAAGCTCATGCGTGAGGTTTGTGGAATGCCCGGGATTTTTTTGTCCTTTACCACTTAAGCTAGATCAAGCGCTGCAACAACTTATTGTCTTACATTGTCCAATTTTTTAGGCAAAGCTGATTGGGGGTAAACTTGATGCTCCCAAAGTGGATGTTGTATTTATGCGTGCGTCCAAGGCTGGAAAACGGATCAACTTTGCTCAATTTCAGGATGCCGTCGCACAGGTGAGCCGTTTGGGGCTGCTTTTACGCAGCAGGCGTTTACAGTTTCATTTCAGGTGTCTGTCGTGCCTTGAAATATTGCATCAAGGTGCATCCCTTTTCCTTAAAGTGGAAGGTGTTCAAAACGGAAGAAGTAAAAGGTTATGTTGTGGTCAACGACTGTGGCTTAGTTTTCTTGCAAGGCTCTTCCACACTTCAATTCAGCTAAAAATTGCTTCAAAAATGTCCAACAAAGCTTGATCCAGTGGCCTTGAGATAGGTAGAGTTGATGGCACGTGTCGGCTGAGTTTGATCAGGCCAAGATGTATGGAAGTGATGGTTATGATTTAGAATCTAGGACCGAGTTAAACGCAGAAAAAGGGAACTTGTAGCCACCAAAAAGGCCTCTGACGTGACCTCCGGAACTTGTTGGACGCACCTCACAAGTTCCTCTTGTCTCCCCAAATTAACGCCCCTGAGCTCTCCAACTACCATACGTACATGTACTCACCACCACATTTCCAAAAGAATCTTTTTTAAAGAATTTGAAGATCTGGAAGATTATGTGGAATAAATATTTCACAAAAGTAATTTGATCACCGCCTTTATCCCCAAAAAATTGTGATCAGTATTTCAGAAATTACTAGGTTATCTAGACACCTCTGCAAACCTGTGCTGGCTAGTCCTGTCAAAATGTTTCCCAAAAGGATGTCAGGCTAACATTACGCTGAAAACAAACTATGTGCTTGCTTCTCCACTTCTCGCTGTTTTGCAGGTTGCTGAAATTAAGGGGTTGACTGTGGAGAACATAGCTGCAAAAATTGCAAGCGCAGATCCCTCAACCGGGACGACTAAGACCGAGGCTGTGAGGCACCACGATGATAAGTCCACTTATACAGGGATGCACGTCGGGAAGTGAAGTGCTTCCTGCCAGCCCGGAGGCAAAATTTAGAATTACTACTAATTTAAAGCAGCATTTGCCTTCTTGCTTGATAACGTGTCACATACCTTCTGTAGTTCACAGTTGCATCCAGCTTTTCACATTAATTGTTCATATGTACAGGTTTATTGTGTCCATACTTTGCTGATATACTTCTTCCAATGTAATTTGTAGTCACCCGTTTTGCCATTCACTTTCTTGGGGTGTGTTTGACGTGACATATACTCTATTTTGTGTGAACGTGCTTGCTTGATTTTTATTTGTTTGATCTGATCCAAACACGTTTCTGCTGGGAAATGCTGCGTCAATGATGGAGGATGAAATAACAAGATCCGAGTCAACTTGTTCATGCCGCTGCTGGCATGCGCGTACCAACCACATGATGATTCTGTTAGCTTAAATGTGGGAATTATAAGACGAAATTGTCGGTGAAGGTGCAGCAAAAACGAACACTTTTCTATCGGCGCGCTCGTTTGGTTGGTTTCGGTTTAATTGGCAGCAAAAAACTTGAATTATAAATTAGAGGAAGGAAGGCATTTTCTTCAGGAATGTAGGAGTGGTCCTATGTACAGCTTCCCAAAGCTGCCTGACGAATACGAGCCTCAGGGACATAATGATGGGCTGCCTTGCCATGAAGCTCTGCAGCTCAAGGGCCATGAGGGCCCGGTGTTTGTAGTCCGCTACAACCAGCAAGGCACATACTGCGTGTCAGGAGGCAAGGTGGGTCTACTGATTACTGCAGCAGTAGTAGAGGAACGGCACGTTGCATTGCGCCTGGGATATAGATTCACAAAAGTGTTGCACACGCTTGTGCGTGGACGCATTCATGATGATGCTGCGCATACTTGTGCCACATGGCCATGCACGACCACCACCAGGATCGCAACATCTGCCTCTGGAATCCGCTTCGTGGAGTGCTGGTGAAGAAGTACAGCGGTCATGGCTACGAGGTCCGAGATGTGTGCGTGGCCAGCGACAACAGCAAGTTTGCCTCATGTGGCGGGGACAAGCAAGTGGGTTCCTCTTTCTGTGTGACCCTGCTGCTTGTAACATAACGCTAGCTGATTTTCGTGGCCACGCACAAGAAGAGGCGTCTCTGCTGCACGTCAATGACTGGGTGCATGAAAGTGTTGCGTCTGTGTTAGCACATCAAATCCACCGCTTCAATATCACGAAAACGTACCAGAGGGGATTATATGAGCATAAATCCAAACATGCTCAATTCTGCATTAAAGGGGCGACAACCTACACATTAACTCGTCAAAACGGACCCAATCTAGCTTCACACTGATGCTGATTTTATAAGCTACCAGAGCATGTGCTCGAATTTAGTTGTATCGCCCTTCGTAAGAAATGACAGGATTATATGCACACGTCGTATACCTATGCCCTAAATGGGTGCTTTGCATGGGGAATGGCGCAGTGATCTGCATATCTCGCCAACCACTTGGTGTTTTTGCCCCATTGTTTTGCAATGGTTTTCATTTAATCCAAGGATTCCAATTTTCACTTAATCTAAGGACTTCAAAACACGAAAAATCACTCAGTTTGGTGCTCTGGCTGGTCAGATACAGCATATGGCTGCTCAAAAAGTAGGGTTCACGCCGCGGCCGATTAGGTATGGGCCCCCTAACTGGCGAGTTTTAAGCTCAGCTGCATTGAAATCCCACATATCAGTGCTGAGCTTGAAACTAGCCAGCTAGGGGGCCCATACCCTAGGAGCATGCAAAAACCATACCCATTATGGGCCTCAGATAACCCCTCTGAAAGTGTCCGCGCAATCACAACTATCCACTCACTGCACCAAGGGGGCTGTTGTTCATCACCTTTTATCCTCGTTCTGACCCACTCAGGTCCTGATTTGGGATGTCAGTACGGCTCGTTTTATAAGGAAGTTGAGAGGCCACGACAGCACTGTCAATGCGGTAGGTTCAAACGTGTGTGTGTGTGGTGTTTTCTATCTTATAGCCTTACAGCACAAGCTCTAGTTTTGATTTGAATAGATGCCGGTCCACCATATAAAACTGGTGGTTGATAATCTAATCAGACTGAAGCTCTTAGAGATGCGCAAGAACAAGATGGACAATGAGAACAGAACCAAGTACAAGATCTTCAACCTGAACTATGTCTTGCTCAAAGCATGCATTTACTTGACAAAGTAATCTTCTGTGCATCATTTGGAGGACTACATTAATGTTCCGTCTCCTACTGTGCAAGTACATCCATGAACTAATCAACAAGTCTAAACACGCGCACAGAGCCCTGGCTTGTACTTTACACATGGGTTCACTGCAGGTCACGTATGCAGCAAACGACGACTGCTTAGTTTCAGCTGGCTATGACCAGTGTGTAAAGATCTGGGACTGCAAGTCCCGCTCCATTGATGCCATGCAGACCATGAAAGCGTTCAAGGTACTTGGACCTGGTGAATGAGGGAGGTAGTTCGTTTGTCTAGGTACAAGTGCACATGCGCCCAACACAAACTACCTGGACAAGGGAGCTGTGTGTTTCTGGAGTTCAGCTTGGATCACGTGTGTTGATGCCAAGATAGAGCCATTGTGCCTCATTAACAACATATGGGCAAATTAATAAAGCCAAATAAAACTGCTTGGCTTGATATTGTGTGTGTGTGCTCAAGGAAACGGTCAATAAGACACTCAAATTGCCCACCTCACAGGACAGTGTCACTGCTGTAGTGGTGCGCAACGCTGAAATCATAGCCTGCAGTGTGGACGGCAGTGTGCGGCGCTTTGACATGCGCATGGGCCGTATGTACGTCGATGAGCTGCACCACCCTGTCACGAGCTGTGCAGTGTCGCATGACGGGCAGTGCTTGCTCGCCGCGTGCCTGGACTCCACTCTTAGGCTGCTGGACAGGTGAGTGCGGTTTAGGGGTGGTGAGGAAGACGTGAAAGGGGGTGGTGAGAAATTGTGTAGAGTTTGGGCAAAGAGCGTGAAAGGGAGCGAGCGTGGGTGGTATCCCTATGTTTAAAAAGTAGGTGTTCGGTTGTGGGGTGATCAGCGAGTTCAAGGTCGTTTGTCACCTCTGTCTATGATTTCCAGGCTCAGATAAAGGATGCATTCAAATCTCCACAAGGGGGATGGATGGTTGGGCCTACTTATTTGCACAGCAATCTGCAGCACATGTTTATAGAGATTCCTCAGCACTACCAGACATCATAATGAGAGGAGGTCCTTACATATAACCATGTTTTTAATATGTGCCCCCCGCCAAATCTGACCAGCCGCTTACATGCAAGCATTGACGTCATTCGTAGGTCAAGCGGGGAGTTGCTAGCATCTTACCAGGGCCATGTGCATGAGTCTGTCAAAATGGACGCCTGCCTTACACCCTCGGATGCGCATGTAGTGGGCAGCTCAGAGACAGGTGAGATCCGCTTAAATTTACGTACTGGCATTTTTGTTGTTGTGTTGGCGTGGAAGCCTGCTGCACACCCTAGGTGCGCATGTTATGGGTAGCTTAAATAAGGGTGCAATGCGTGAGGGATGGTCCCGTCACATATTGTGCAACCTGACAGCTGTATGCAACACCCGTAGGGTACAGGAAACTGGAGTGCAGCAGTTATGTGAAAGATTTTGGGTCACGTTGCATGCTTGCGGGACTGAAGCCGTGCTCAAGCTTTGGCTAGGTCATGAGGCTTTTAACAAGGAATATCACTTTCATGGTGAGGAATTGAGCAGCCTGCAAAGGAAAGGTCTAATGCCACGAGCAACAACTGGAAACAATCCTTGCATGAGTCATGCATGTGCACGCACACTTCATACACACAGAAGCACACAATCATGCGTCCAGTAGCCTACACTGACGTGAAAGCGCGTGTGTATCCACACACACAGCACCATTACACACATGTTCACAGGGGAGGTCATGTATTGGGACCTAGTGGAGGGTGATGTGGTCAAGAAATTCAGGGCCCACACGGGTGTGGTCTGCTCCTTAGCAATGCATCCTCAGGGCAGCCATCTGCTCACAAGTGCGCTTGATGGGGTGGTCAAAGTGTGGGCAGCTGAGGCCCCAAAATCTGCAGCTCCGTGAGTCAAGTATTGCGAGTCTAGTTGAGTAGATTGCTTTGCAAAGAGCCTTCTAGCTTCTTATTGCTTTGGGTGGTACACGTTTAAAGAAGTGAGTGCTTGATCTTTTTGTCTAGGTTAAAGAAGATGTGCGGCTAGTTGGTTTGATCACCTCGTAGAAGATGCGATGGTGACACAGTCTGCTGTACTTTGAGTGGCCATTTCTGTTAAGTGGTCTTCATCTGCACAGGTTATAATGTGTCCTTACCCTAAACACTTTAGTCTGCCGTGTTCTTTGTCATGCACTGTGCCAGTGGCTCTTGAGCCTGTCAGCAGCATAGCCTAATTTCTAATTCAAACTATGAGATTAGACAAACAATTTTGGTACGGCCGTGTCAGGGGTCTTAATATGTGGTCTCTAGTTATGTGGATAAAGGTTATGATCCTCGGAATAAGAGACACTTAATATAATTATAGTATGTATTGTTTTCATTCTTTCTCACGTCCATCAATTTCAATGTCCTATATATTGTTTGTATCTGCACGTATCTACTATTATATTTGCTTGATGTCAGATTACGATCCCAGTTGACTGAGTGATGACGCAACGGCCTTTAAAACACCAGAGGGGGGACACTGGGCAAAAGCCAAAACATGCTCCTTTTTGCATGAAAGGTGCAACTTCTCACACGTCACTTCATCAAATTGGACCCAACCTAGCTTCAAACTGATGCTGACTTTACAAACCAACCTGAGCATGTGCTTGGAATTAGACAAGTCGCCCTGCGTACAGAATGACAGTCGCCCTGCGTACAGAATAATTAAAAGCACACGTCGTGCACCTGTATCCTAGATCCCTACAGGCACAGGGCGTATTGGGGGATTGTGGAGTCATGGTCAAGGGGGGATGCCATTTTTCCTTAGTGACTAGGGCCCATTTTTGTAGGGCGGTGATGATGTGGGTAAGCATACGTGAGAACGATTTATAAATCTTTTGGCTTGCATGTCTGGAGGTGCGGTATCTTTGTGTGTGATGAGGCCCACGAGCTCCAATGCAATACTAAATTGGGAGCGGGTGAATGTTGTCATGTAAGCCGCTGTATTTTGCCTTTTCAAAAGCCCTTAGTAGAATGTTGAGGCGCTCAGGGTTGAGCGCATGCCTTTGCATTTTCTGTCTACGTTGTAGATGCAAGCTACGGTGGCAGTGTACACTTCTGGAAGTATAGGGTCGTCTGAGGGAGATTCGGTGTCATTTCCTTGGTGCTTCATGAGATCAACGTCAGTGATCCAGCACTTGCACTGCCCAGTGGCTACAATGTCTGCTTGAGGGTTAGTGGGCTGCCTGGATGTCATAATTGACTTTGTTCCGAAGTTTCATGTCATAGGGCTGGTGGGGGGTTCCTTTCTTGGTTGGCTGAAAATCCTTGTATTCGGAGATTGCTTCTTAAGGTGTGCGTCTGGTGCAGGTTGCAGTAGGTTTGGTGCCGTGATATGCTCTTTCCAATATCAACTCCAGAAGCTGGCAATAACAACAACTAGCTACGCCAGTAGAAATCACGGAAAAGTATCCAATCGTTAACCGACCAAATTACCCCGAACCACACACACGCACCTGCCAGACTTAAGGCGTGACACTTAATCATCTTTAATTCAACGGGTGGAAAAGTTTTCGCCGCCTGCGTAAAATTTTTCTAATAACAACGGACGGCAAATGGCACCCCAGCAATCATGTATTGAACAACGTCCTTATGACTCAAACATTTCGTCAATAGATGCTGAAAACGATTGTTCCACAGCAGAAGGCAGGATCTCTTCTCGGAGCCAGCTCTCTAAACTGCAAGCTGCTTGCTCCCACCTTGTATCCTGCAAATTTCCGAAAATGAAAGGCAAGAAGATGCAACCAGAACTCACTACCGCCAATTGACATGACATATTTGAAATAGAAATGCTGTTGTGTAAAGCAGCAAAGTCAGGCAGCCAAACTAGACAGGAATGGTGTCTCAGATCAGGCACCGTTTACAACACATCTTGGACCAGAGAAGTTTGACTCTCTATAGTTACCGACAAGCAAGGTTGCAATGTCTGTTGCAGTATACCTCAAGCCCTGTGCTTTCCGACCCTTTTCCTGCACTCACCAGCATGCAGTCATGGGCCATTGATTTGATGATAACAGGCTTCACCCTGTACACGGCAGCAAGCTCCTGGATTGCTTGGACATCTACCACCTGCACGATGTGAATGTCGGATTGAATTTCAGCTGCAGGCACCTCAAGCTGCAGGGACTACAAGCAGACAATTGGGGCATGAGGAGGAGGATTTCTTTTCATGTTAATCACTCGCGATGTCTCACTCCCCCTCTGCAGCATAGAGGTGGTCGCCAAAAGGAGTTGTGCAATACTCGTGCATGTTACACCCAACCCCTCGTTTTTCTAGACGCAAAAGTGCCATATCAGCCATCACCATCTTGTCATCCTCTCCAACCAAGTCACTGCTGCTCCATACCTTGTCATCCTCTCCACCCAAGACAAAGGCAGGAGGTGCGTGCGATGGTGGTCCAGGCAGAGGCACCTACAACAGCAAACATAAAAGGGCGAATACGTGTGATGCTTCATTTAGCTTGTAGCACGTCAGATTTGATGCGTTTGAAAACGCCTGGTTGAGGCACTGCTCTTTTCAGCTCCAAAGAAAATTTAGCAACACATAAGGCAATAAGCCTGAGCCCACGCCATTAACATGCACATTCAATGCATGGCAATCCTCTGTCCAAAGCCACAGAGTTAAAAATCAGCGGACCCGATGTAGGGTTGGGCGTTTGGCCAACCCTTTTCATATGACATGATATTTTACATTACAGAGCCAACACTTGCAAGTGGCAAGTTTGTTTTGATAGCCACCAGACTGGGAAAAGCTCCGGCTGACATACGTGCATCCACCATGAACACATGTGCATACATATAACATGCATAGAAACACACATGCAAACATATGCACGCACACACACTACCACACACTACAATGCACTGATAAAGTAGAGCATTGACACAACAAACACAGAGCTGTACTGTCGGACATGCGGATCTACTTTTTGGCTACAACTAAAACCGATGGCACCGCAATGGAGGGAGCTTTTCCAAACAACACCTGCTTGTTGACGTCTGACAGGTCAATGAGGCGAACCGGTGAACAGGCAGCAAGTTGTTTCCAATACCTGAAAAAAGTAAATAAGCAGCAACAAATTTGCAGGAGCAGAGTTGTAAGAATACTGAATTTGCATGTACTGGTAACAGCAAAATAAGAAATTAAATAGCTTTCAATTTTTTGATCATTTCAGGAGATTTATTCTCCTTTTGATAGCATAGTTTCTATCTTTCCAGCCAGCTTGATTAATCGGTCTTGATAAGCCCGTTGCTGAAGTCCGTAAAATATGATTACCTTGCACTTCACCACTATTGTAACCTTGCGACAGTCACCTTTCTAGATCTTGACGAGGTAGATCATCTGAGAAGAAAAGCTCCCGGCAAGCGTCAATGCTCTTCTGGAAAGACTTGAAAACAAAGCCGTATGTAATTTTCAGGCTGGCCCAAAGGTCCTTCTTGATAAAACGGACGATCATGTCTCTATTTCCACTGCATTTGTTTGTTGCAAGACGGATCGGTGTTATCAACGTTTGAATTAAGTCAGCGCTGCTCTCAGACCTGAGCGAGCAACCTTTAACATTGCTACATAAATAATGTGCCTCGATTGACATGGAAAATGGTCTGTCTCCGTCTTATCTCAACATCACATTACAAACCACCAAAAATTTCAAAATTATGCATCGTAAGCTGCACGCTAATTGTAAGGGCACTGTCAATGTTCCACAAGATAACACACACGACGTTAAAAGGGTATTGAAATTACATAGTGCTGTTACCTTGGAGGGACGCAGCACACAAAAGCCACGCCTGCCAGACGTGGCAAGCCTGTGCTGCCCTCGTAATTATCCTCCCGCATTCCGTTCAGGTACTTTTGAAGGATTAGGCCTCCGAATCTGTAAGGACAGGAAATCGGCATAGGGAGTTATGTTCAGCACTCGAAGGCACCTCTGACATTCCAAGAGCTGAAACGCAGCTAAAGCGGCAAGTCTTTTGGGTCCTCTGTCACACACACACACACACACATTAACTTACGTGCAACACTCCTTTTCAAACCATTAGCAAAATCTACGTAGCCCTTTGTACTCCTTAAAAAAAAGCACTCATGGTTTTTTTATTCTTTAAAAGTGATTACCCCTTCCCCTCCCCACAAGAAAGCACTCACGAGTGGCCCACTACCACCGGCTCTTGAGGGAAGGCAGCTA
>Ga0307960_1000548_pt1:0-7500 | contig 20765 bp, 21 predicted proteins | sample OrgLakmetagen542_FD_201832 | JGI IMG/M metagenome (GOLD analysis project Ga0307960, IMG submission 201832) | Saline water microbial communities from Organic Lake, Antarctica - #542 | ecosystem: Environmental > Aquatic > Non-marine Saline and Alkaline > Saline | place: Antarctica: Organic... | reverse complement strand
GAATGATCCCATTTCTAAAGTACAAAGTGCACGGCAAAAAGATAACCCAGTTATAAGTACGGTGAGAAGGATAATTATTCATTAATGAGAGACCAGCCCCCGCCTTGTTGCTTCACACCTTCACTCTTGTCAAAAATAAATGGTGGACGTCACGTGTAAATTTTGGTGTGGACCCCCTTGGGGGACCACCAACCCCTTAGCCCCCCTTCCAGTGCTCCCACCCAGACAAAAAGGGAACCAATCTGCTTCTTTGTTAATTATGCATCCATTTGCTTACTCATCAAGACCTTGAACTAAAGTGTTGCAGAGTTATGGGGCAAGAACCGAGATACGGACGCCCATGCACACATGACCTACCAGGCACCCGCAACTGGGTTGCACAGCCCCACATTGCTTCCAATTCTTCAGAATTCCATTGACTATCTCATGCTGTTAACATCTAAGACTCAAGAAACACAGTTATTAAAGCAAATATTGGCGACATAAGCGATACATTACGCAGCCAAGTCCCCTCCCATCCTATTGCAACAAAAGCGCTTGCTAGAACTCAAGGCCCCTAACTGGAAAGAGCGGGCCTTCAGATGGGAGATGTATGGCAAACTAAGAAACTGGATCTCAGCCTATTGGAGCTGGAGTCTTCCACCCTCAGTCAAACAGAACCACCACAGTAACAAGTCCTGGAGGGACAAGCAAAAACAATCATACACAGAGCCGAGCTTGCGGGAATTGCTGCTGCTTTGATGAATGAACACACCCATATTGCAACAGACAGCGCTGGTGCACTATGACAAATAATAAATAGCACCCTCTACCCCCAGCGCATGAAACGGCATACAATGCCAAACTCCTAGAAACCATCGTACACCACATCCAATTATCTAAAGACACAATCCATCTCTACAAGGTTAAAAGCTCATGCTGGCATCCTGGAATGAGGTGCGCTGATGCCGTAGCAAAGTGCTCTGCGGAAAATCAAAGTGGCCATGATATCCACATTAACACCGACGCCCATCCCAATTCATCCATATCCTGGCCAGCAAGGGTGGTAAACACTCCTCCAGCTTACCTACCAGATGCCTTGAACACCTGCCAACGAGGGCCTCCAGCAGAAAGGCTCTCCATTTTCTCAGATCTCGATGCTGTGAAAGCACACATGCACGTCCAACACAAACTAGGTACTAAACCAAAAAAGGTTTCAAACCATCAGCCACAAAGTGCTTCACGAAATACCAAGAATTGATTAAGGAAGGCATTGTCGAGAAATACATAACTCATTTTGGCAAGTGCTGGTTAAGAGTTCATCTAGCAGCAGGGCCCGCAGCAAAAGAGTGATGAACCAGACCATGTTTCATGCTCCAGACCCTCTCGTTGTGCATGCGCTGCTCCTCACACATGAGTTTACATATAGTGTTATTTGCCTCCCTCATTCTTGGTATCCTCAGTGTGACAGATTCATGTTTTTTATGTGCCTAAAACTCACAGATGATTCCCCCTCTTTCATTTATTGCGGTCGGTTGGTCCTGGCAGATGCTTAATTGTCAGCTGATTTTATTCAGTGCTGCAGTGTGCCTTTTTTCCCTACCCAAGGTTTTTTGTAGGTGCTACAAGAAGTCTGGTGCTACAACAACAAAAATTTTTACATGTTATACATTCGCAGCCTAGCAGTCGCACGTTTTGACTGATGGCTTAACCTGTAAATCCTGTAAATTCTCTAAAGCTTAATTATAGTGTGTGTGCTTTTTTACACATTATTGCACCTAAAGCTTAATGTAGGGGGGGGGGAGTGTCTAACGACTCACAACCTCAGAAAGTATTCGTCTCCAGCTCTTCAACCTTGGTTGGGTTGGGGGTGATTACAAATGATCTGAACAATTTGATCCGCAAGCAGGCAGAAATATGCACTATTAGTGCTCGTTATGAACAAGGTAGTATGACATAAATGAACGCTTGCTTCAAAAAAGATGTGGGTTCTGTAAAACAGAAGTTCACACTAAAACAATTTTACTCAAATTTTCGTGAATTTAAAGCCAACAATCATGCAATTCTACTGACGTCCGAACTCAATCACCACGACAAGGTCGACAGAGACTGCAAATATAATACTCAATATTACATAACTCTTTTTATGCATGCAACCCAGAACACTGGACAATCACTAGTGGAGAACTAATACATACTCGGACCAGGTGCAGTTCCAAACCTGTTCACGTGCACCAACGACAACTTTCATTCACGCGCGTCGCTTCAATACCATCTTGTGTGTCAGCAGCAGCTGAAACTTTCGGTCATGGTCCGGAATGAGAAGAGGGGCACAGGCTTCTTGAGCCAGGAGCTCAAAGCCATACAGTGACATCAGGCTGGCTAGATGATCTGCAGACCTGAGGTTTTATTGAAAGTGGTGTCCGAAAAGAGCATTTTGCCATTAAATTGACCGAGCAAATTTGCAATTGGAACACTCTTGCACGTAACAGTAAAGGTGTTTTTTGCAACTCAGTGTTGCAAGGCTCCTTTTACACCCAAAACTGAGCATTCAGCTGAGCCCCCAATTTCACTCCAACATCAACTACACAGTGCTCAAACCTACTGCAGACTAAAAACCAACGATTCATAACCCCCTCATGCTCATAAATACAATCTTGCCTCAGTGTAGCAATTGATTTCCAGCCACAAGGCACAACACTTTACTTAAGCATAATCAAATGTTGCAGGAGCTCACGACAGCGATTGATGCAGCCTCACCTGACTGGCGCACCGTCCTTGTAGAGACCCCCGAGCCAGTTGGACTTGTTTGTGTACTCTTCTGACCAGCTGAAGGGGCTGGTGAGGAGCAGCACGCCACCAGGGCAAAGAGCAGAATGGGCCTATCAAGTGGCACATACAAAACTTATGATGCTAACATGACTCAAAGTGCATGTCACTAGGGCGCAGGATCATGGGCCTGAAGAAGTAACAAGCACGTGCGGTTCAGAGTTGTGCATAATGTGCAAGAAGGGTACATTGAAAAGGGGGACTTGGTCTGCTGCTCAGCCATATGGGGCTTGCAACACATCACCTCCACTCATTATCGTTGTTTTGAGACGGGCAGCCATCAGCTTGCGCGAGCAGAATGTACAAATATGCTACGTATCCAGGCAGTCCTTACCTGCTGCAGCACGCGTTGTGGGTCAGGCACTCGGTCCATGAGGTTGGCAGCCAGCACAAAGTCAAAAGTGCCCGCAAAGCCCTGTCCAAAGTTGGTTGCATCATAGTCCTTGAGTCTATCCAGTTGGTGAGAGTGTATTTACGCACATGCTGAAAGATTTTTGCACACGTGTATGTAATTCGTAGGCTTGTATGTGTGGGCATGTTCGAAAGTGTGTATGTCGCATCTGAGCGTGCTGCGTATTTATGTGCGTACATTGAAGAAGAGAAGCGCGATTGGGCTCATATATATATATATATATATATATAAAGAGAGAGAGAGAGAGAGAGTGTGTGAGAGAGAGAGAGAGAGTGTGTGAGAGAGAGAGAGAGAGAGAGAGAGAGAGAGAGAGAGTGTGTGAGAGAGAGAGAGAGAGAGCAGGAGGGAGGGAGGGAGGGAGGGATATGTCAAATTTTGACAATCTGGTTGACGCTAGTACCAGTGGGACCATTCGATCAGCTACTGTGAACAGCAAAGAAAGCATTCAGGCAGCATATTGCACATTGCAAAGCAGCTGTCACAAGATCAAAAGCATCGCAATTCCATGTAACATGCATCTTCCACACGTACAAGCAGCGAAACCTTTTACAACGGAGATGCATGTACTTTTACAAGCATACGTGAATTCCCTCCACAAGCGCACACCTACCTTGGGCAGTGCGCACGCATCTCCTACTACAAAGGTCACACGCTCTGTCACGATGTCTTTGTCCACAGCAGCAGCCAGACGCTCAGAAATGTCACCCTCAACCTATGAGGTGAAGTGTTTCGCGGGTGCGTATTAGTAGCAGAGTAGCAGGTCTGTAAAGGCTTTGGCTGCACTCTAAGTCGCTTTCAGTGTGTGATGCAAGTGACATTTATGCCTAACATAATAATAGAAGAGTAGAAGGTCTGTAAAAGCCTTGGCTGCACTGTCAGTCACTTCAAGTGTGTGATGCAAGCAACGATTATGCCTAACAACAGGAGACTGCACTTTTATTTACTCAAAGCGTCGCAAGGCAAGTGACAATCAAACCTAACTTTCTTTCAGAGAAATGTCAAATTGTCACGACCTTCCAAGCTCAGTCTTTGTGTTCCGCACCTTATGGTCGTAATCAAACTTCCCGTTTTCCTTGATCTTGTTGGCCACCTCTATCACCCTGCACCAAGCAATGCCAACGCAGATGATGAGGGCACGGTTCCACTAAGAAGACACAAAACATGACCAGCTCCAACGCTGCTACACTGCAGCACGCTGCATGCAAAAACTTTGAATGCCCCCACTTGCCTACGCTCACCACTGAAGGGAGCGTTCAAATATATGGCATAATTGCCGCATTAGCTGGTTTGTTTGGGTATTCAAGAGCCATCCATGTGCTTTCAGCTTACACTGTTGCGTGCAATGTTTCAGAGGGGGTTATCTGAGGCCCAAAATGGGTATACTTTTTGCAGCTAGGGCAGGCGGCCTTAATTTGCACATTTCAAGCTCAGCTCTGCTGTGTAGATTTCAGTGTAGCTGAGCTTGAAACGTGCAAATAAGGGCCACCTGCCTCAGCAACCGCGGCGTGAACCCTACTTTTTAAGCAGCCATATGCTGTATCTGACCAGCCAGCGCAACAAACTGAGTAAAAAGAAAAGAACAAGAAAAACTACGCAGGGGTGATAACACCTTAAGCATGGATTAAGGAAACGGAGACGGAGCTGTCGGACAGCAAAGTACTCACGCTACCGGGCGGATTCAAACCCGCGACCCCGAAGAGTCTGGCCTGACCACGGGCCACTAGGCTTTCAGGGCAGCTACCCAGTGTGAGTGATTTTTAGTGTTTTGAAATCCTTGAAGTAAGCAAAGATCATTGCAAGAGAAATGGGGCAAAAAGACTAAGTGGTTGGCGAGATATGCAAATTAATGTGCCATTCCCCCTGAAATGCACCCATCTAAGGTACAGGTGCACTACGTGTGCTTTTAGTCCTGTCATTCTGTGCGCAGGGCGACTTGTCTAAATCTGAGCACATGATCGGGTAGCTTATAAAGTCAGCATCAGTTTGAAGCTAGGTTGGGTCCATTTTGATGAAGTGACGTGTGAGTAGTTGCACCTTTCATGCAAAAAGGAGCATGTTTTGGCTTTTGCCCAGATAACCCCCTCTGGCATTGTTTGCAGTAACACACAATTACATGCACACGTTCACGCTACACGTACATGCAAACACGCACGCACCCACACACATGATATCATAGCACCCTCACCTGGTGCTCAAGTCGAGGCCCACCACTGAATCAAAGTGTCGTGTGAGCTCAAAGGCGCCCCTCCCCACTGAGCAGCCAAGGTCTAAAGCGCGGGCAGGGTGGTGATTGATGCGCGCGCACCAAGTAGCTGCGTCTTGAGCACAGCGTGCGTGAAATTGCAGAGAAGCCTGTGGAAGCAGGAACGCAGGTTTGAAACTGGAAGTACATATGCGGGTTTGTGAATGTGCCTGTGCGTGCGTGTGTGTTTATTGTGAGTGTATGGTTTGTGTTGGTTTGTGCGTGTGTGGGTTGCGTGTGTGTGTGTGTGTGTGTGTGTGTGTGTGTGTGTGTGTGTGTGTGTGTGTGAGCACATAATGAGTATGAGCGGCCATCTCTCGTGATGAAAACCTGTATTAGCTGGGGACGCAATTATGTGTATGCAGCTTGATGCTGGCTTGTGGTAGTGTGCAGAGTAACGCAACTGGCATGCAACATATGGATAACACAGGGGCAGTTCTGTTGCGATTTGAGTCAAAATAGTCAGTGGGAGAGGTTCAGAAGAGGGAATATAAATCAGAGGATGATTACCTTCTAAAGCCGTCTTCTATGCTGTGACCCTCATGCAAGCTTGAAGGGTGTCAAGACCCTTTCGCCATTTCAGAAAAATATGGGGGGGTGACCAATGTCATCGAACACGGGCAAAGACTTGAAGGGGCGGTGCTGTGCCTTTTCCTAGAATTACGTGGGGAGTGGCTTTCACTGCCTGCGTAGTTATTTGTTCCTCACCTGAAGCAGCCCTCCCTCTTGCATCAAGGGAGCAGCAACCCTTGACGGGGGCCCGTAGTGCACTGCAAGCACTTGAGCCAGCAAGGCGTCACTCTCGTACAGCACCTGCACAATGCAAGTTCAGCGGCGGCAGCAGTGAGTGAGCAGCGGCAACAAGCGGCGCATGTGCAGGACAGGGATTTGGGCGGGTAAAGCAGCAGCTATGAGCAGCACCAGCAACACTGCACGTGGCCTGTGTTGTGCAGGAACCTGTACTCAGTGCTTGGACGGTTGAGTTGCGCATGGGAGAGCTGATTGTGGTGACTTAGTGCACTCTTGAAATACACTTTAATGGAAAATGTGCCCGTCATCTGAAGACGTGCAATCAGACGTGCAGTTTAAATAACTGGGAAAAAACAGCGTGACTTTTTACAAGTTAAAGTAGCACAAAGAGCAACAAGAGAGAAAAACACAGGGCTGTCACTGGTCTCTCTCTTACATCAAAAAAGTGAGCGAGCCAAAACGCAAATCCCTTGGGCTTTTTGAGGCTACTATCCCACCGAAGCCCAAGGGATTTGCGTTTGACACAGAGCACACATACAACCCACACACAGCAACTACCTGCGTACACTTGTTCTTGGCAGCAGTGCTGGCCAGCTCCTCTTTTGATGTGAGTGTGCAGCCACCACGCCGCTTCACACTGCAGCAGGGGCCCTCTCCCATGTGAGGAGGGGCGCAGTCCATACAGCTGGTTTCTACAAAGGGCACGATGGGCGCCTCGGGTCCATGCCTACAGGCACACAATCCCAAATTGTTACGTGTGCGTGTGCATGTGCATCAGTGTGTGTGTGCGTGCGTGTGTGTGCGTGTGTGTGAGAGAGAGAGAGAGAGAGAGAGAGAGAGAGAGAGAGAGGGAGAGAGAGAGAGAGAGAGAGAGAGAGAGGGAGAGAGAGGGAGAGAGAGAGAGAGAGAGAGTGGGCATGCTCTTGGCCGCTTGAATAACCACCACTATGCACACCTAGGTGCTAGGTCCACACTGCAAAATCCCACTGCCGTCTTGTTGCACACCTTGTAAAAAGCAGCAGCCTCCCGACTCAGCTTACCTAGTCATGTCGTACAGGCTGAGGTCCACTTCTGGGACCACCACTCGAAAGCTGGCATGCTGAAAGAAGTGGGGCCGGAATTGGTAGCGCGCATGCTTTGAGGTCAGCTGTCCCGTGGAAATGAAGGACCCCCCGATGATCTGCGAATGAGGGATGGAGATGGAAGAGCTAAATTTGAGTGACAGGGTGATGCTCAAGAAAGCCACGTGAGGCATGCACGTATAAGGCCTGCTCTCTGGGTGAGGATG
>Ga0307960_1000545_pt1 | contig 20865 bp, 15 predicted proteins | sample OrgLakmetagen542_FD_201832 | JGI IMG/M metagenome (GOLD analysis project Ga0307960, IMG submission 201832) | Saline water microbial communities from Organic Lake, Antarctica - #542 | ecosystem: Environmental > Aquatic > Non-marine Saline and Alkaline > Saline | place: Antarctica: Organic Lake... | reverse complement strand
TTCCTCCCCTGCTCATTTGCTGATTAATTGAGCCGAGAGCTGGATACGACCTCCTGTAACTCTCCCTTTCCCTTTCTCTCTCCACTACGTTCTGCCCTGAACGGGGATCGATTATCTTTAAGGCCCTGGACCGTCGAGCATTATTATTCGTAGTACCGATCGCCAGTTGAGAAGGGGGGAATGCAGGCTGGATGGGCTGTCTTGTGTCCGGATGAATGATAGCTTTCGCTTTATTGGCTGGTGTGGGAATGCCAGCCACATTGTTGGCCAGCACTCTGAACGGGATGTTCGGTCCGTTCTTTCTCTTGTACTCCTCGTCTGCCCGCTCGGTTAAGCTAATCCGTTTCATTCTGCTCTTGGATCCCACGCCACTGTCTCCAACGTGGTTCAGGAAACTGCTCTTGTGCACCCTCAGGATGACCTTCGCGACCGTGCTCTCGACAGAATTGGCATGCCTTCCGTATATCAGCACCCGGTACACCATCTCTTTGCTAGCCGATTGCCCCTTCCTGTACACGTTTTGTCCACCGTGGCAGACCCACATGTACATTAGGTTGTTTTCCTCCGTCATCTGTCTCAGGTTGCTGCCCAATTGGCCCACAAACATGCCGATGGGGCTCACTATCTTGTATTCTTTCCTCTCCACCTCCTGCACGGCCTGCTCGTCTATCTGCATGTCCACCCAGCCCAAGAAGTACCCGGCAAAACTCAAGCGGGTCAGCAAGCGTGTCGCCTCGAGCTCAGACAGCCTCAACTGACCAGTCCTTATCAATTCCAGCGTACTGCGGGCGATGATATCATGCAAGGTCGCCAACTCGGAAGGGCGAGGCCAGCGGCAGAGCAGCGTATGCATTGCTCCCATGCCCTCGTAGCCCATCACTTTGTTCATGTCAAGCAGGCTCCTGTTTTCCCTCAAGCGCAGATGGGGAATGCCGGAGAGGTACTTCCGTAGTTCTTGTATTTCACTCTCCTTCAGCTTCCTGTTGGGCTGGACGTTGTTCTGACTCGTGCCGAACCCGTGTTTTTTGCGGGATCCGGTGGCATTCATCGTCACACATGCCGAATGTAGCTCCATCCAGTCATTGCTGTAATCCGCATCCTTACTGTTGCCACCCCTCATATATAGGTAATTTGTGTTGTCACAGAAGCAAGAGTTATAACATTAAAGAATATTATATGCACACCTCCTCGATTATTTTAGTCATATTAATGTAAAAACTGGCTACCCATGCCCCCTAAAACAACCCAGAAGAAATCATTGGATAGGAAGACAATTCCACTGAACACTTACAAAGGAGAGAGCGGGACAGTTGACATCACGCAATACATGGACAAGGTTGTTCGTACCACTGTTCGTTCCAGGCCGAGTCCAACTTCACCACAGCGAAGACGGATCTCCATACCCAAAAACAGGTGAAGCAAGAGTGTTCAGGCGTGCAAGAGCTGATTTATTTTTCCTTCTTAAACAGCAGTGGTGCCCCGTACTGCCTCGGACATTCTTACCTACCCACTATAAAGGATGGAGCTACACATGCTCGGAGCATGGCTAAACCAACACTATTATCCTCTAAGCATGAACCCGCATGCTACTACTTTTAATGCCAGTGAGCACCACAGAATTAGCTTGCTTTCATTCATTGTCATGGCGACAGTGACTGTCGGTCTAGGAGCGTACGCTCTCTTGTTGTTGTACAGGCAAAGGCAGAGACAGAAGGTAACACGTAATGTAACTCTGAGGTCTGATGGTTCCGTTAAACGTTCAAATGGTGACAGTAGGTTAGAAAGGAGAAGAAAGAAAGAAAAAGAGAAAGAAAAAGAGAAAGAACAGGAAAGGCTGATTGCGGAACATCTGGAAAAAGTACGCAGAGTTGCGGCGTCTCAAAGACAACGACGCGAGGCAGAGCGGGAGAAGGCACGGGACAAACCACCGGAGCTCGAGGAGCTAGGGAGACTGGTAGCCACCCTTTTGGACCCCTCCACCGGAACGTGCCACTGGGACAAACTCATCGCCATAGGTGATGTCTATCACCGCGGATCCTTCCCCCGTTTCCTCCCCAATCCCGATGTTGCTATGCAGTGCTACAAGGTCGCAGCTATGTCTCCTGTGGGCCGGTATGCGGGCATGGCCCAGACCAAATACATGGAGGCCAGGATGAACCCGATTCCCATTGAAGATCAGAGGGGAGCACAGATACCTGAGCATTTTGGCAGACACGCATGTGCGCTGGCCTACGACGTGTTTGCCAATACACCGGTGAGCATGTTCGAAACGCCCAAGGGGTGTAAGAAGCGAGAAAATGACGGAGAGGACGTGGTGGACGTGGAGGATGAGGTCGATGCAATTGGTGCAAATGCATTTGATGGCATTGACCCTGCTCTGCAGGTGCTGCTGATTGATGATGCGGAGAGGGAGCAAGAGCGCCGGCGACGTTTACACTTACACTTGACTGCAGGGAGAGAAGCAAGAGCGGCGAACGATAGACCTGGTAGTAACAGACATAGGACGATAGCCGCATTCAAGCACGACTCGCAGAACGTCCATGACCACGGGATTTCCTCCACCACTGACTTCAACCTGCGCCAACTTCAGACTGACCGAAATCAAATTAACACCCAGCGGCAGATAGAAGAAAAACGCAAGGATGTGCGCAAGGGGATTCTGGCTTGCAAAGACGTCCTGCCCTGGCAGCGCGAAGACGCCCTGCACGTCCTGAACAACTTGAGTCACCACACTCACAGCACGTACGACACGAGCGAGCTCGCTGCCCTGACTTCGGTGTGGGACAAGATTGAGGAGTCGGAGCACAGGGAGAACCTGGTTGAAACGTTGGCCAAGCAGCTGGCCAGCGGTATTGAAAGGGGGTCAACTGTTTGCTCTTCGGGAAAGATCGCGCGCATCGTGTCCACGCTGGACGGGGCGACCAATCAGGCTGCCCCGCGTCCCATGTGGGCAATCCGGGAGGAGATTGGCACCCTGGCAGGGAAGGTGAGGGACGACATGGGGGAAGCTGCCTCGGAGGATGCACTCAAACACGAGTTCGGGAGGCGGGTGCGCGACGAGTACATCCAAAAGCTTGGGCTCAGCTCTTCAATCATGGAGCCCATGATCGAAGAGTATTCTGCAGGCTATTAGCAAGATCGTCTCTATCTTCTACACTTACACTTACATCTACATCTACATGTATTCCCTTTTGTATTCCTGATCCTTTTTGTCGCAGACAGGACCAACAGAATCAGCATCAGCACCCCCACTCTCTATCGGCTGTAGTCTGTATGATACGTGTACCATCCTCTTTAATCTTCCACACATCACGTTCCACGAGGGCACCCTCCTCATCCTCGTACCCAATGAGGATCGGGGAAAATGAATCCCTTCGCCATGTAATTGCACTTGTTTGTGTGTCTATCGCCCTCATGTTTTCTTTCTGCATGTATAACTCAAGTTTCGCATACCCTTTCTGAAAGTCAGAGAAATACAGGATGTCCTCCCATTCTGGCCCGAACACATACGCATACATCATCAGTGTTTAGATAAGGAATTGTTACACGGTTGTTCCCCTGTAGTGCTTATGTTTGGTTTACCTTTTTATGTTATACTCTCAGAGGACCAATGAATTGTGAAAGGGAGTATTTTCAGTAATGACATAGTATCCCGTCATGTCTCCGTCAACCATTGACCTAAGAACTTTTGCGGCATCGCCGCAAGCCGTGCCTACACCCAAGTTATGATAAAATTGAACACAGAGAAAATGAAAGGTAAAATCTGTCTCAAACATTTTCTTGCCTAGTAATGTGCAATGTATCCTTTGCCGTTTAAAGAAGCCGTTGTCAAAGCACTGGCTTACCTGAAGTAGAAGCGCTTTAGGTCAGCTGCTATTGTCTTTGGTGTATCTGTGTCAACTGTGCATGGCTAAACCCTAAACCCTAAACCCTAACCCTAACCACTAAAATATCAGAATGCGTCATCCGTTTTATTCGCACTCACATCAGAGAAAACCCATTGATTACGTGCTCCACACTCTCGAAGTCGCTGGCACATGTCTTTGGGACTCCATTTTCCAGACAATTGGTTTCAGTTGCTATCAAGAGAGCTGGATACACCAAGAAAAAGTTACGTTCACGTCCACAGCAAACACTTAGCTCTTACCACAATGAATGGGTGTCCAGTTTTAAATCTCGCTTCTTGGGGGTTTTGAAAACCGAACGACCAATTGTTTCTCTTGATGAGACTGGATTTGATAATCGCTTAATCCCACTTCGAGGTTACTCTCCAATATCTCAGCGTTTGTATATTCGTCATGGGAAAGGTTCATGGTCTCGTAATTCAGTACTGGCATGTATCTCATTGACTGGAGAAGTACCACACTGCAATTACCACATACAGAGTCAGTCTGTCAAAGGAGCAGACTTCATGAATTTCATGGAGTCGCTCACCTACCCTTCCGGGTCAGTATTTATTATGGACAACATCGCTTTTCATAGGTCATCAAAGGTCATGGATCTCGCGGAGCAAAGAGGATGGGAACTCATTTTTACTCCCCCGTATTCCCCTAACTTCAATCCCATTGAGAACATATTTGGTGCTGTAAAGACATGCTTCCGAAAACTAAATTACTTCTCTGACACAGGTAGCTGTGATGAGGAGCTCATTCACTTGGCATTTCAGCAAGTTTTGGACCCAAACATAATACATGGTTGTTTCGCACACGTCAGAAAGGAGTGTAGTGTGTATATATGAGCGATTGGTGATCAGCTTGCGGCAGCACATCCATACCATCCAGCAATATGTAGTCAACTTGCGGCAACGCCGCATATCCATACCATCCAGCAATATGTGGTCAGCTTGCGGCAACGCCGCATATCCATACCATCCAGCAATGTGTAGTCAACTTGCGGCAACGCCGCATATCCATACCATCCAGGAATATGTGGTCAGCTTGCGGCAACGCCGCACATCCATACGATCCAGCAATTGGTGGTTAACCTGCAGCAAATGCAGAAGGGGCATAAAGACTTAATTTCTCCTGTATACATGTATACCCAGAAGAATCTAGTGACATGGCATGCCAAGTAAAATTCTGTGCCGTAGCAATGACTACATAATTCAAAAAATCAGAGAGCGTATTCAAAGTGCAGATGCGCAGTACGACCTTCATTCATTGACACGCAATGCACTTGTCAGAGAAGGACATGCTGTTGGCATTCTCAGCGATGACGAGCTGCATTCGTCGCTCATGTACAACAACACTGTTGTGAAGTCATACCTGTGGACTTTCCTGGACGACCCCGTGCACAGGCAGTGCGTCCGTGACTACGTTTTAGCGTGCAATAAGCTTCAACAGCGAGCGTACCTCACTTTGAAGACAGCATACTATGCTTGCGTGTCTGGTGCTCTGGGACCGCATACCGGAGCTTCCTTTGTAGACGCACTCCTTGAAAGGACCTCTGACAGCTTCAATTACATTGTGCTCCCAGAGCACTGTGCAGCAGACTTTGACCACCCGATCCGCTGCATCATCGATGCAACAAGGTCATCATACCCACAGCTTGCCAACTTTGCGGATGTCGAGGCCCTCACTGCCATTGCAACCCGCAGCGGTCTTGACAACACCAAGAAGTACATCAGCTCCAAACTTCGCACCGCGGTCTTCAACCACGTCCTTGTCCATCTGCATCGCCGAGTCAGGGCCTCCATGCACTCGAGGAAGATTGATGACGACACAGAGGTGGAAGGAATGATGGATATGTTTATGAGTGGTAGCACCAAACGTAACGTCACCGTCTATTATTACAAAACAAGCCTACCGAAGGTTGTAAGACTACCAAGCACTGACCACGGACCTTCATCTTATCCACCTCCTTACCAATACCTAGGAGAAGGCCTGAGACCAATAACAAACTTTCCAACATAGGCGTGCCAAAGGCTGTGACACCAGCAAGAGCTAGCAACCAATACCCCTCTTATTCACCTCCTTATGAGCACAAAAAAGTAACTTCCAGGTCAATAAGTTTAATGGGACAGAGTTCCTACAATGCGGGTAAGCTCCGAGGAGTAGTATAGACAGGCGACAGTAATGGGCACTCCTTTTTTCTACCTTTTTACCAGAATGAAGGTGCTGGCAAAAAAAGATGGAAGAACGTGTTGAGCAAGCAAGCCTGAGAATTTTAGTGGACATACACAAAAGCTAGAGTGGGTGAATCTTGTGTGCTGGGCAGTGGGGTGAATACATTTGGGGTGAAGAGGGTAGTTACATCCCTTGTGTAAAGCAATGATTTATATTTGCCTGCATTCTATTTGAATTATCTAGAATGCATGCAGTCACATACAACCAGTCATGTGAGTTTACGGTGTAGGGCACGGTGGGCGGTAATACGGTATGGTGCCGTACACCGTAATTATGACAGTAAGTTACCGAATAAATACGGTTTTGGGACAACAGGTGTTGCACGATCCCTGCTGCCCTTGTTTTGACCTGTGGTGGTGCACCAGGTTTAGGGACGGTAAGATATTTGTACGCAAGCAGTCATATGAACTGCACCTCAATGAAACACAGCATTCAGATATTTGTACGCAAGCAATTTAATATTTTACGCAAGCAGTCATATGAACTGCACCTCAATGAGACACAGCAACTTCAAACCTTATACAAGATACCTATTTTTGATTGTGCACTACTGTATCAGCCTATACTTGCAGGCTTGCAATGCAACACTCATACACACCCGAAACATGGTCTGAGACGGCAAGGTGTGACGCCTTTGTGTTGGTGCTAGGGACAGTGTAGAGAGAGAGTTGCGTCTCCCTACATCGACAGCACTCTTGGCGCCATCCAGGACCTCTGCTTTGTCCTCCGGCACAACCCCAAGCTCGACCTCATGCTCATCTGCAATATTGGAAGAAAACAAAAACACGGTTTGCTTGTTATCACTGATGATATCAGTGTGTGCTGTCCTGGTATTCTGCACTGTCCTCCGGTACCACCCAAGCTCTACCCCATAGACAGATTACAACACAGTCTACAGGTATGACTGACCACATAAAAACAATATCCACTTTACACTCAACTGAATTTCACGATCGTAAAACTTCACAGTCCTCACCAAAAATGAGGCAAACTCCTCACAAGCAGCTTGCTGACGTCAATGCTGATTTGCACTTCTAACAAGTACAGCCTCACATTTTACCAGTGACCAGAGCTCAAGAGCACCATATCCTAGTTCAGTGGTGACCAGAACTTACGAGCAGTGTCCTCCGTTTCACTTGTGACCAGCTGGAGTCCATGGCAGTAACCCATGGCTTCAATCTGCGACAGATCCCCCGCAAAGTACAAGATATCACCTGCACATTTAGGCACATGTGTGTTTTTGTCTATGTGTTATGTACATGTCTGCGAGTGTGAGTGTGAGTGTGAGTGTGAGTGTGAGTGTGAGTGTAAGTGTAAGTGGGTTTGTGTGTGTTTGTGTGTACTGAATGTGCTGTGTGTGCAATGTGCATAAGGATCTAGTTGACCAGAAGCATGTTGCATGGCACACCTTATGCGTGCTTTTGAAAATCTCTGTTATATTTGAGAGTGCCCATAAAGGAGATTGCACACAAATGGATTGGCCTTTAGAAATACTCTTCTAATACTTCTTGTGTCTTGTTCATCTGTCCAGGCTGTTGACTGACGGCACTGCACACAAAAGCTCTAACCTACAGAGACGTTCATTTGATACTTCTTGTGCACATCCATCTCCTAACCCTGCACACTTACTCATCGATAAAGTGCCCACACACAAAATTAACAGACCGGAGGACTATCCTCAGATGCTACATTGTACACCCTTTCCTTTACCAAGGGATCTCAAATGAAATATTACAGTGCCTGTACACAGATTGGAATAACCTAGAGAATGCTCTGCTGATGCTCATTGTGCACAATGATGTATTTGTTGAGGGGGTCACTGGACAACACACTAACAATTGCTCCTGTCTGTGCTCATCCTTTCCTGTCTGTGCTCATCCTTTTTTGTCTGTGCTCATCCTCTCCTGTCTGTGCTCATCCTTTCCTGTCTGTGCTCATCCTCTCCTGTCTGTGCTCATCCTCTCCTGTCTGTGCTCATCCATTCCTGTTTGTGCTCATCCTTGAATAGGACCTATTCCTTAGTGATTCAAATGGTGTTTTTACTGCCTACTAGGGTTATTACCCTTCTGCGTACGCGCCAATGGAGGGTGGGAGCTGCTAGGCGCGCTGATGGGGGAGGTGTGGGGCCGCTGCCGCTTGCTTGTGGGCGGAGGGGTGTGCTGAGGTGAGGCGGGTGCAAGGGCTGTTTTCGCTGCTGCTGTCCCCGTCTCGTGCCTTATATTATCGCCTGGCGGGTGGCTGGGCCGAATAAGGTGAGGAATGGAGGACCCGTGGGCTCGCCCTGGGTAGGCTGAAGGGAGGGCACAGGCTCCCCTCCCGGGGAGCCCGCACCACTCATGGAAAGAAATGGCGAGATGCAAGGGGCGATTTTTTCTTAAATTAAATATGTAAACTACTGAAAGGCAACATATCAAGATGAGCAAGAGGAAGAATAAGAAGAACAAGAGCAAGAAGAACACTCCCGCCCCACAAGCAAGCACCCACCACCCACCGCACATGCCAGCACCCACCCCACATGCCAGCACCACCCACCCCACATGCCAGCACCCACCTCACATGCCAGCACCACCTACCCCACAAGCCAGCCTACATGCGTCTGAGGCCAGCACCAGTGTGCCCCTCCCTCCAACCGATCCCAACCAGCAGCTGTGGGGCATGGTGAAGGACCTGCAGCTGCAGCAGCAGGAGCAGCAGCAGCAGCAAGCGCGGAAAAACGCTGTCCTTGTGATGCCGCGCGTGCGCAACGCGGCAGCCTGCATTTTGAAGCTGGCTGTAAGCGCAGATGTCTTCTCAAAGCCCTCCAAGTGCCACCACGTTGGCAGAAGCGGGGTGGCTGGTGACACGCTGGGCCAGCTCACAGGCCTGAAGACGGAGGACATGGACAGAGTCATTTCACAGCGCAACAAGGACGCGCACCCATCCACACAGGGCAAGCTGGATAAGGAGGTCTCTGAGCTCATCATCTTTTTGCCCGACCTGCCAGACAGCTGCAGCCAAGAGTGCACTGTGCTGAAAAAGTATGAGGACATCAAGACAGCGTTTCCCACAGTGTTCAAGTAAGTGCAGTGGTACGCGTGCGATGCTTTGACATGTTGGTGCTTGGAGTGTGTGTGAGTGTGTGTGCGCATGTGTGTGAGTGTGCGTGTGCGTGTGCGTCTGTCTGCCTACGTGTTCCCAACCATGCCCTCCGTGCCATGTGGTTCTTGAACTCTCACAACACATGCACGCAGGCTATTTTTTCGGCCCTTGAAATGCATGCACATGACGCACAAGCTAGCTCACTCAAACACATGCACACGCACACACATGCACACACACACACACACACACACGTGCTCACACGCGCGCGTGCACGCACAACACACACACAGGAAGAGCAAAGGAGGGCCAAGCAAGGGAGGGCCAACTGCTGTGGCAGTTGTGTAGTGCTATGAGTTCTCTGAAAGGTGTGCTGGTGCTGTGGCTGGACCTCATTAAGAATTTCTGTAAGAATTTCTGTATGCCTTGCAAGCAAGCAAGGTACTCCAGGTACCATGCTGCTATTCTCGCTTGTTTGACCCAAGCAAAACAACCAAAACAACTGTCGCTGTCTTCACACAGTGTCTTCTGCAAGACCCCTCGCATGTTCAGCTGTCAGTGACTGAGCCATCACTGCAATTCCACTTATCGTTACCATTAGATAAACTGATCTAGCAGCACATAGCATGTCTACTCTAGAGTAGAGATCTGTCACGCTCCAATTGCTCACTTATCTCTCCTACCTATCTCTCTACACAGGAAATGAGCCCCTTTGTGGCGACAGTTCCTCTTGCACCCAAGCAGTCCTGAAGTGCGTCCATGATTGATTACCTAAGGGTACCGCTTTCCTTCCAGTTCGCTTTTGGCTTTTGTCAGTCCCTTCTATGCGTGTGGAGTGAGATGAGAGGTGTGTTTGCTCACAGCAGTCTAGATCAAGTGGGCATGCGTGTCAAAACAGGAGTTTGTCCAAAGGGTGTTAGGGGACTTTGTGAGCTCTCGTGTGCTGATTTGAATATTACTTACGCTCTCATGCTCTCATGATCAGCTGCAGCTGTGAATTCTAAGGAAGATCTCCCCCGTGCTTTTGCTAGTTGCCTGTGTGCTGCTATCCTCACCAATTGAGCAGAAGACGCTGAGGTGCGATGAACTTCACGGATTGGGGGTGCTATTCCTTGTTCGCATTGAAGAAGATGTGGTCCGCAACGATGCATGGTTCCTGCTGCATTTCATGCTGAGTACAGGGGAGGTGTACGTGAACCGAGAGTGGATTTTCAGGAAAGGCGTACCCTGAATGTGCTGATTTGAATATTAGTTACGCACTGCTTGGGCTCTAAAGCACAAGAAGCACAAAGGGACCCAATAATGCTCTGCACCTGGCTATTGCTGAGCACTTCTTGCGCTGTTTTTACACTTGTGGCAATAACATGAAACCTGACCCGTTTGTAGCTCAACAGGCTCTTGACTCACTTAATGTTGAAATAACATGTAACAATCGCAAGGTTAAAATAGCTGTCATTTTAGGTATCCTTATAAGAAATTTGGGCCAGCTCCCCACAGGAGGAACAAGAGGTGACATCAGTGCTCAATGGGCAGACATCCTTCAGAATCCTCACATTGTCCATATCGGAGTTGCTGTAGCAACAACGAAAAAAAACAAAGCTATATCCGCCAGCGAGGGCAGCTGAGCTATAGCAACAGAAAGCCAGCATCAAGGGTAAGGGTAAGGGTTACAAAGCTATATCCGCCAGCGAGGGCAGCTGAGCTATAGCAACAGAAAGCCAGCATCAAAAAGAGAAAGCAGCCAGACCGAACAAGACACAATAAAAGGATTACAAGGAAAAGAGACAGAAGGGTAGGGATCAAACAAAGCAAAGGAGGAAGAGAAGGGCAAAGCAGGTATAAGCTAAAGCACCTCTCAATTCAATTAAGAAATATTTAGCTAGGTTCCTTGCCACAGAGTGATGCTCAGCCTCGGAAAATGAATCACCAATTAGACCAGCTACAGACAAATTTGACTTAGTCCTTTCGTTAGCATTCATGCTCATTCACTCACGCTGAAACCATTCAGGCAGACTTGCTCGTGCTGAATCATAGTAGTAGGAATTACAGAGAAGGCCAGCATTCAATACGCTCGACTGCTAGGCCGCATGTGAAAAATCAGTAAGGTGTGTGGAGAAATGTTTGCAGGGACAAAAAAACAGCCGCACCCTCAGCAGTCAAAAAATTATGTTGTTGTTGTTGTTGTTTAATATGAATTGAGACAGAGCAGCAGGATAAGGGGGGGAGTAGAACGCTGCAGTGACGAGCAACGTGACGCTGTAGCCGTCCGTGGAGTAAGGGTAGTATGTGGGATAACTCTCCTTTCTTTTTTTTCCTATTTTATAGTATAAACTTTCTACTAGAAAGAAAAGAAAAGAAAAACTAGTAGGCAGTGAAAAGCACTCCCTGCATCAACTAAGGAAGAGGAGACTCCTAGGGTCAAAGCACCTCATTTTTATTCAGAGTATAACTCAGGCGAATTCTGCCAAAAACTGCTGCTTCCTCCTTTTTCAGAGTTCAAAAAAATTTGAAATCGGATTGAACGATCAAGTACAAAGCAAGCAAAAAGCATTAGCAAGCATGAGTATTATCAGCGTGGACATGGGGTCGTGCAACACGTCCGTGGCCTATGGAGACGGCTCATACGAACACCATGAACTGTTTGAAAAAGATGGCAACCCCCGCTTACCCTCTTCAGTGTACGTGAGCCACTCATCAGGTGGAACGCCAGAATTCTCTACGGAGAATGGCGATGGGCAAAGACTTGTTACATGTATCAAGCTTCTCTTGGGACGGAAGCATAGGCGTGATGTGCCCCTGTATGCGCTCCAGGAGCTAGAGAGCAATGGCATTACGGTAAAGGAGGACGGGACGGACGGGCTGAAGCTGTCGTTTGAACATGTGGAGGACAATGACTGCGTCAACGTCCGCTTCAACCACGATAAGGAAGAAGAAGATGAGACCCGCATCTCGGTTGTTTTCCAGGTAGGTGGCAAGATCCTCATCCAGTTTACGGCGGAGGATGTGATGAAGTTTTGGATCACAGCTCTGTTGGGTGAGGTTTTGCCCAGCATGGGAGTGTTTGATGAAGAAGCACGGGTTTCGCACGAGGTAAAACGAGTGGTGTTCATGGTGCCCAACATGATTCCCAACAGCGCTCTGGAAGCATACCGACAGCCCATTGGCAATCTGTGCCCTGGCGCTCATATCTGCTTCCTAAGGGAGCCCGTAGCAGCGTTCCTGAAGCTGTACGCAGAGGGTAAATTTGACCCCCCTGGCGACAAGCCCTGGCGCGTGCTGGTAGTTGACATAGGCGACGGTACGTTGGATCTGGCTTTAGAAGAGGTGACGCGTTCGCCTGAGGGGAATATAATCACTTGCCTTGTGAAGACCAAGCAGAGCACCAAATGCGCGGGCAAAGAGCAGACCCGCATGGTGTTGAATCATTTGCAAGAAAGCATGGCAGCCTTCTACGGAGCTGCTGTGCCACCTGATGAGAGAGCTGTAGTGTCTGCCGGAGATGCCCGCAACATCAAAGAGGTGCTGTGCTCCACAACCCGGTCAAGATCGGTGACACCCAACTTAGTCAGTGGTAGCTTGAGAAAGGTAATCAGCGCCACCAGGAAACTGAACGGCAAAGTTCCCAGCTTCATCCGCAAGTGGGAAACGAGCGAGGTTGACGACATCATGAAGCTCGCCAACAAAACACTGCACGATTTCCTCAGGAGCTTCCTTGGTGAGGTCAAGTACCGGATCGACGAAGTCATCACCGTGGGCGGGGGCGTCAGGGGCCACAATGTTCGCTTGACCATTCAGGACGCCCTACAGGGCGTCAAATCAACCATGCTTGACTCCTTCGTGACTGTGGTAAAGGGGGGTATTGCTTACTCTCAGATGCTGGACAACAGTAACATTGTTGAGGACAAAGGGCGGTGGAATCCTCCCAGACATGCTCCTAGTACAAGCGCCGCGGCTGACCTAGACCGGCAGCTCATGCCACCTCCCCCTAACAACCGTCTCAGGCTCCTGGGAACAGAGGTCACCAGCTCAAACTACGGCATTTTATACAAGCCAATGGACGGCGGTGCTGAGCGCGCAACGGTCATAATCCCCAAGGGCACCCCCTTGCCAGTGGAGAACTATGAGTGCAAGAAAATTCTGACTGCTTGTGACATGATTAAGCTCTTGCCGCCCGACGTGACCCCGGACGGACAGAAATGGGGCATGAAGATCCACCTAGTGGAGGGTGATTTCGTAGAAGATCAGGAGGTCAGGGAAGACGGGAGCCTCGGACCAGACACCGTTATTGACGGTCTCATTGCGAAGCACCCAAGCCGTCAGAACGGCGCTCTGTTCACAGCGCGCATGTCCCTCAACACCGATTGGGACTTGACCTGCAGCATGGGCATCGACTACATGAACTCCCCAGATGTGAAGGTGCGTGTGACTAGGCGGCGAATCGAGTAGAGTAATGCCCGAATCATTTTTTTCAGTCCCTGTAGCACAAGCAACACATCCATGTGCATTCCAACTTCTGGTGTGTAAAATTATGAGGGGCAAACGTCTGTGCTTGTACTATAAGCAGTGTCTACACATCATTTGGCATCCCAAATGACAGACAGCTACGTGCGTTACAAGCAGCGCATAGAAGACCTCATCAAGGTGATGGTGAAGGAGTGCACAGAGGAGTGCTACCGGGGGTTTGTGGAGTATGCCATGCAGGGCGGAAAACGTATCCGCTCGATCATCGCCCTGTCCTTGATCGACCAGCAGTTAGACGGGAAGGACATTGCCGAGAAGGCCAGGCGCGCAGCTGAGCTCACTGCGCTGGTGTCGGAGATCTTGCATTCTGCGTCCCTCGTCATAGATGACCTGCCCTGCATGGACGACGCGAAATTGAGAAGGGGGAGAGAGGGCATGCACGTCAAGTACGGAGAGGCCGTGGCCATCCTCACAACCTCGCACCTGCTCACCATGTCCACCAAGCTCCTGACGTGGGCGTACCGAGAGCTCAAGCCCTACGGCCTGGGACACCCAGAGAACCTGGTGGTGCTCATGGATAACCTGTCGACGTACATGGGCTTCGAGGGAGCGAGCGGGGGGCAGATGATGGATCTGAAACGCGTCAGTATGAAAGAGCCTGGCGCCATCCAGAAAATGATGACCCGCAAGACTTCTAGCTTCTTTCAGATCGCTGTGCAGAGCGCGGTTCTCGTGTGCAGCAGTGAGGAGGTCGACGAACAGACGATCGACCAACTCATCGCCATCAGTGACGCTATAGGGCTCGCCTTTCAGACGTTCGACGACTTCGAAGACATTCTGGAAGACGAGGATAAGGGGAGCAACTGCGTCACCGTTAACGGGACAGTTGCCTCGTACGAGCAGTTCAACCGTTACACAGAGCAGTGTGTGAGAACACTCAAAGAGCTCGGCATGTACAACGTCGTTTTTGAAGATGTAATCTACATGATGCGCGTGTCCATAGAGAAACGCATGAAAGCCTCTGAAACGCAAAAGTCAAAGTGGAAGGATGTATTGGAGGTACGTCTGACGCCTCACCTTCATCATCAGGCAGGAACTACTATAAATGTTGACTGCGAAAGCAATCAACAGCAAGTCGACTTCCGATCCCCGCGAGCGCTGAATATCGTGCGGCTGCCATTGGACCACCTGACATGCAAGTTCCACATCCAAAAGATGGAGTGGCTGTCCTCCTGCAAATGCTACAAGGTTCACATCGCGTTTGAGAGCCACGAGGCCTTAGAGGCGTTCTGCCTCGAGCGCGTCCCGCTGATGTGTAGCGACATCGCGTCCGACACATGGCTGGCAGGGGATATCTTTGTGCTTCCGGAGCAGGAATTGAGGCTGGATGTGCTGTCGATGAAGGTGTTGCGCAAGTAGGCAGGCAGGCAGGCAGGCAGGCAGGCTGTTGCAACTTTAGCATTGTGTTTGAAGCTGCTGCTGTTGTCGGGTGGTAGCTTCCCGTGCCAGCTTATCCGCTGCGCTATTGCCAGCCCAGTGGGCGTGCTTCTCCAAGAATGCTGAAAGACGGGAGGTGGAGTTGTTATCGAACATGGGCTCCGGTCGGTGAGCAGGTACATGCTCGAACCCGATACCGTGCACGAGTTTGAGTGTGTGCAGATATCGGAGCAGCTCGAGATTGGCCACCACACGCCCCTCCCGCGTCTTCCATCCGTTCATCTTCCAGTGTGTAGACCAGGTGTTCATCGACTTGACCACGTACTCAGAGTCTGTGTATATGTGCAAATTGGACCCAGCAGCTATGTGGACGGCGCGCACACATGCCATCAACTCCATGGTCTGGTTCGTCACTTTCCCATTCGGCACACTGCTAGCAGGGATCACCTCCCCAAAATTACGGGGGTCTCCGGGGCCGAAGAACACACCGACCCCACCGATGGTGCCGCGCCTGCCGTTGTTGAGGCACGAGCCGTCACAATACACGCGTGTCTGCTCTCTCTTGTGTTTGTCATCAAGAAGAAGCTCTGTGGCGCTCACATCTCTTTTGACTTTTTCCACCCGTCTCCTCCCTGGTTGCAGCTGTGGAAGCTTTCCTGAACCCAGGTAGCTCCTGGCAACCACGTGGGTCCAGTGCGTCTTGATCTTCCTTCTGCGTGTCAGAGTCGATGCGGGCAGCAGTGGGTGGCACGCCCCCCTTCTTGCTACTGACATCATCATCGTCGACTCGTCCCCCATCATAGATGGGCATTCCCCTTTAAGTGTACACGTCGCCTCGCAATAAAAAGTATGTATGCAGGTTGTAAAAGGAAGAGGGTGGAGAATGGCTCACGCACGAACGCAAACACAGACACAGATGACGGAGCCGGAGCCGGAGCCGGAGCCGGAGGTTGCGCATGTCGCGCATGTCATGGACAACCAGGATGGTTTGGCCATAGCTCTCTGCATCTTCCCGATCGGTGGCCGCCACGACCCCCCCGGGAAGGAGGGGCTGTGCCATCTCGTAGAGCACATGTGCTTCCTCAAACACAAGAACTTTTTTGATTTCATACACCAGAAGGCCATCAACGCATCGAGCAACGCAGCCACGTCCCCGGACTACACATACTTCCATGTGCACGGTCCCGCGGGAAACAGGGAGCAGATAATGAATGCTCTCAAAGATCTGGCGTTTGACCTGGAGACATCCATCATGGACATAGACGACCACGAATTTCAGAGGGAGCATCAAGTCGTGGTGGAAGAGCTCCGGCTGAGCAACGCGAGAGAGGACAGTCACATCGCGAGTGCCCTGCTGTCTGATCTAGAGTCTGTGCGTGGGGTCTATGACCGACCCATCGTGGGCACAGAGAAGAGCGTATTCAGCATCACAAAGCAGGATGCTCAAGAATTCTACAAGTCCAAGCTGCTGGCCTCCGACTTCAAAGTCGTCGTGAACATCGATTCAAATCACACCAAGGACGTACGCAGCGCCCTCGCATCCTCTGCAGATTGGCAGGAGATAGCCAGGAGGCGGCCAAAGCCACATGACCCTTCCTTGTTGGTGGTGGCCCAGAATGGGAGCAGGGTTAGAGACATTGTCCAGTCTGTGCTCTTGCCTTGGAAGAGCCGTATGAAAGTGTTGCTTGTCCCTGACGGGTTGAATCAGGTGGCCATTGGATTCCCCTCTGTGAGCGCGGGCGACAAATTGGCCCGCGCATTGGACATCCTGGCTTTCTCTCTGGGAGGGGGGTTCACAAGCGTCCTGTACAGGATCCTGCGCTCCATTCTGCCCATCACGTACAAAATCGACATCGCGAGCGACACACGCGCGGAGGACGGGTACTTTCTGTTCAAGTATTCCACGTCCTTTCCGACGACGGGAGCCATCATCGAACTCATACTGAAGACGCTTACACAGGTCCCACAAATAATCAGCCAGAAGGAATTCGAGTTGTTCAGAGCGAGGTATGTCACGCAATTACAGATCCAGAACATAACACCCATGTCTCACACGATCAACGTGGCCGAAATGCTGGTCACACGTGAAGTTCCGACTAGCCTCGTGGAGGAGTATGCAAATGTGAGCTACGCAAGCTATGTGGAGGCATGCAACGCAGTCCTCAGCATGGACAGAGTTCACGTGTACCTCCGCAACTCGGAGAGCTCGATGCTCAAACACAAGAGTGTGCTGAGTCGGTCCAGCCCCCACAGTGGACGCTCAAGAAAAGTCGAATCCGCTAAGCAGCGGAGGTCTTCGCAAAGTTGTGTTTGATCTTGTTCTGTAGGTTGAAGTAAGTCAGGCGTTCGCCCTCGGGATTCATGATGGTCCTCAGTTGGCCGTCCACTATGATGTTCCGCCTGTTGTCACTTTCCTGGAGGGAGTGATCCTTGATGTAGGAGTGGATGCCGTTGGTGGCCTGCGTGCGTGACATCTGTGTCCCCTGGGCGACCCCCAGAAAGGCGCACATCTCGCCTGACATCACACAGGGCTTGTTGAAGCCACCCGGTGCACGTGCCCTCTTCTGCTCTCCATCGCCCCTCCTCTTGGTGCCCCTCTTGGAGGGGAGCAGCAGCTTCAATGCAGCCGGCTCCTTGTGGGTAGAACGCACCAGCGTTGCAGCCTCCTTCAATGCAGCCGGCATCGCACCCAGCTTGGACTGCAACTCTGTGAAGCCTGCTACCCCGGCGTCGACCTGTTCATCCTTGGTCGTGCTCGAGGCGTCAACTTGTGCGTCTACCTGGGGGACTTCTGGCGTCATTTTGGACGATTGGTAGCTCGGTACAGCTTTGGTATATAGCACCTCGCCTGTTTGCTTTGCTCATTGGTGTACCTGATGATTCCTTATGCCTCCACAAGAGCACACTTTGACACTCTCTTCCTCACGACTGCGGCGATGCCGCAGTCACAGATTCACAAAAAAGGAATTGCCGCAGTCGTTTTTGACATAGGGTGTGCGGTAGGCGATCGGTGACGCTGTATGGAGCAGGTTTATTGTGTAACCTCCTCCGGTCGAGGCAGTGTGTGATGGGGTGTGACTCTGTCCCTTCTCTGTCTCTTCTTGCTCTCGTGTGAGCTCATGAGCAGGCTGCTGTAGGACGTGGTCTTGTGAGAGCTCATGAGCGGGCTCTTCTTGGACGTGCTCGATCTCGTTATGTACCGAGTCGTTTGCGGCACCTCCGCAATGACGATGTGTGTTGCTGTTGCTGTTGCTGTGTTGTCTTTGTTTCGTTTTTGTCTTCTGTCTTTTGGGAGATGCTGTTCCTCCTCCTTGTTGTCTCTTCTTGTGTGACCTCCTGCGCGACTGGAGCTTCCTCACGTTGCTAATGATGTCTACATCCTTCTTGGGAGAGTAGGGTATGCCGTAGCAGTAAAAGGCCAGCGCCGCACGCGCGATGTGGTACACGTTGGAGAAGGTGACGTTGCTGAGCGCATCTTCCAACAGCGTCTGGTTGGTAACCTGGACTTTGAACTTGTCGGTCATGTGAGCTACTGCGCTGGTGCTGTACCGGACACCTCCAAACACATCGTCAGTGTTGATGCAGACGAACGTCTGGCGTACGATGTCTCCGAGTAAGAAGACACAGGGTTGGTAGTTGACCTTCGCCACGACATACGCCGCAAGCTCTGCTTGAGCCCGAGCTTGAGTCTGAGTCGTGCTCAGTGTGGATGATGAAGCGGCCGCCTGGGTGAGCTGCTCCTCCAGTACAGCGACTTCACCTCTTACGTGCTCCGTGTCAATGCTATCCGAAATTACGCCAAACAGTCCTCCTCTCCTCTTACTTGTGTCCTCGATGGTGCTGCTCTGCAGCGCTGTAGTCAAACATGGTTCTGCCTCTGCCCGTGCGTTATGGTGTCCCATTCGCAGTTGGCTCTCCAGTCGCGCAAGTGCCTCACCGGACAGGAAAGCCAACAGCGTCTCGTCCCCTCCTCTGATGTTCGTCACCTGGCCCCTCGGAGACACGTACTCGATGTAAACTTCAGACTTGGAAGCATCATTACGGTAGAAAGCTGTAGGGAAGGACAAGAAGCGGTGGATCAGGTCGTCTATGGGCTCCAGTGTCCGTGTTTGACTGGGCCCGTCCCCTTCTTCAGAGGGGGGGATGTACGTTATGTGGCACAGCTTCTCTCTTATTTTTGTTCCCAGAAAGGCCTTGGCAAAACTCTCCTCGTGCGTGGAAAGCCTGGCTTTGTTACTCATGTCGTTCCTGCCTCTCCGCTCCTGGAAGTATCTGTTCCTGGCAGCCGGTGGATTGAGGTACCGCGGCAGGGGCATGGTGCCCAAGTCATAGTACCAACATCCGTGCATGTTATGGGATTTCAATTTTATTATTACAGCAGCAACAGTGTATGAGCATAAAGGGGACGGGGAATAAAATCATACGCATAATGGACGCAGACGCAGAAGCAGAAGCAACCGAATACCAGCAGGCAGACCGTGCGGCGCTGTGTGTGGAGGACCGCATCCGCATTCTCGCCAGTCATCAGTCAGACTTCCGGGCGATGCCGTTGGCGCTGCAGGATGTCGTGCGTGTCTTGAACAGAGACAGACTGTATGGAGCGGTGTCTCACTGTCTGGAGCGATCAAGGGAGGTCTTGCGTAAGATGGATGACGATGCTGCTGTGAGTCTGAGTCTGACCCAACAGAAGGACGAGTGGGGCAGGGACAAAGTTATACGACCCACCGACTGGGCGATGATGTTCGTCCGGGACGTCGGGGACGCGTGGGACATGGTGCGCTCCGAGGTGTCTGGCGATGCCAGGCTTCCCTTGAAAAAGAAAGGGCTGGACGCGGTGCTGACCAAGCTGTACGCCAACATTGTATTGAGGAGGGGGCAACCAGCGGCTGGTGACATGTCCGTCCTGTTGACCCACATGTTTTACTCGCGTGCGGCCTTGGCCCTGCAGCACTACTGCTTCCTCCGTAAGTGGGTGTACGGCAGGGACCTGATCATTACCTGCAATGGATCCTCCCTGGACCCCATGCCCAGCTGGACCAGGGAGCCCTCGAAGGGCGTGTGGTCAGAACAGGTGTTCGAGGTTGTGTCTCGTGACGCCAGCGACAAGACCATGCGGGAGGTGCGCATGCTGGTGTTGCATGCCTTGTACGGAGTGGAGGACGACATGCGGGCGGGTGGCACGTCCAGCCCTTGGCGGTTCCCAGAGGAGTCCCTGGACACCATACTGGACGCGTTGAGGACTGTTGCAGACATCTGCCGCGTCAGACAGCCCACCTCTGACTCTCCGCTCGTGCACGGAGACACTTGCACCTGGATGCTCAGGGAGGGAAAGATCGAGGGCACCGTGCTCAAGACATCGGACGCTCTGGTGATGCCCAAACCACACTCACAAGCGACTGAGGTTAAGGGCCAAGGTCGCCGCTTGCTCCGCACTGACATGGCACCTCACATTTCCCTGTCCTCCATTTCGCACGGCCGCCCGATCCGCGTGTTCGGTGACCCTGCCACCCTATTCCGAGACTTCACCTACGTAGATGACATCATCAGCGGCATCCGAGCGGTGTTGGACCGCCGCCCATCAACGAGTAACAAGTCAGAGATATACAACCTGGGTTCGGGTCGGTAGCTGAGCCTCTCTTCCTTCATCTCAGCTTGTGGACAAGCCGCAGGGCGGAGGCCTGAGATGGTGTTGGAGCCTCGTCAGCCGGGGGACGTACCTGCGACCCTGGCTGATATACGAAAGGCATCGGTGCACCTAGGGTAC
>Ga0307960_1000544_pt1 | contig 20866 bp, 21 predicted proteins | sample OrgLakmetagen542_FD_201832 | JGI IMG/M metagenome (GOLD analysis project Ga0307960, IMG submission 201832) | Saline water microbial communities from Organic Lake, Antarctica - #542 | ecosystem: Environmental > Aquatic > Non-marine Saline and Alkaline > Saline | place: Antarctica: Organic Lake... | reverse complement strand
CTTTCTCTATACACTTTTCTCTTCTTCATACATCAGGTTCCTCTTCAAAACAAACGTTCTCTTTCTCTATGCACTTTTCTCTTCTTCATACATCAGTTTCCTCTATTTCTTTTGTTTAGCCAGGTTTAGTTTCAGGCTTTTTCCAAACTTCCGCTGAGATGCCCTTTGAGGCATATATAGTGATGTAACCTTACCTTACCAAACCAGTAGCATGGACCAAAGTGAGTGAGTTCCCCTGGGGTTTACAATATGATGAACAATTTTGCGATTTGGTCATTTGAGATAATTCTCTCGTGACAACTGGCCCTATCAGCATTCCTCATTTCTGTAGAAGGATTGGATTGGATTACATCATCTCTCTCATCTGTTGTTGCTTGAGCCATCGCTTTCCCACAAAGGAGGGAGACAATAGACAATGGACATCATACAACACCACTACCGCGGAGGGAAATGGAACATACTGCAATCACGTCACCAACTAACAAAAACAGCTTTTGACATACGCATACATACACACAAATAGAGAGGTCAGGAGCCTGCTTCAAAAAATTAGGTTACAAATTCAGCACTACAAGTACAAGCATCTATACCCATCCTCAAATAACCTCTACAGCATTTGTAGGGTGAAGCTCAGGCTTTGGGTAGTACTTGGTGTGCAGGTCCAGCACATCATCACCCTTAACCTTTTTCCACCCATCTGCTGTCACATGATATACACTGGCAGTACCTCCGGATGCAGCATCACGGAAGGTTGCATGGTAGATTGCACGCTGCCCAAGCTCAATGGCTTCCTGCAGCGCACAAAAATGTTAATCACTTAGAAGCTGTGTAAAAACTGGACTGCAAAGAAAGGACCGCGGATGTCACTCTAACTCCCAGCTTCCACAACCACCAGGAACAATTTCATTCTAAAGTCAATTGGAAAAATGACGTGGGTAACCTCCAGATCAGAGCATGTACGCTCCCCTCTGATGCGCAGCACTTGCCCCCACCTTCCAACCTGAAAACTTTTTTACACAATTTTTCCTAACGACGAGTAGAGCAATTCTACAAAAATAAAAACTGTGGTGTTATGTAGAGTGCGCTGGGACAACTCACACGCAAACACATAACGCACACACGCTTTTACACATGCGTACACACCAGGGAAGTACATCCTGTCTGGGAGCCGGAAAAATCAACAAGATATTGGGCTGCCCCGGAGGACAGCCCAAAACCTGTTCCGGGTAATTTGCAGTAAACTTTCTGCTGGCGCCCCTGCAAATTTCCGGGAGACCCGGTAAAATTTTTAATTGAGTTCCGGGGTAATCTTGGAATGAAACTGAGAACGACACTGAGGACAAAAAGGCCAGCCGTTCCCAGCAAGAGGCTCCCCCTCCTGACCAGACCTACAATGAAAACTGTTGTTGCACAGCTTGCACCTTGCACCTGGCCCTGATAGGGCCTCGACCATGTAACCATCTAGTGAAGCCCTCTGCTCCGCCTCTGCATCTCGCGATTTCTGTCGTGTGGGCTGGTTGGCTCCTCCCGTGGTCGCCCCTTTCCTTTCCCCTCCCCTCCTTGCTGGCCGTGACAAGAAGCAAACCCACCCGAACGCGCTAGAGAAATGAGCATTTTTACGAAAAACAAATGGCAATTTGTTCCACTCTGAAATTCGACTGTTCCATAAGCATTCCCATAGGCATACGAGCAACTTTTGGATTGCATGCTCTAGTTCGCTGCCAAGCTTGTTTAGGCCATGCTTCTGCTGCAGGAGTTTTACTTGGCCGAAGCATTTCAAAAGTGTGTCAGAGCCTCAGGCATAGACTCAAGCATAAACACCCTTTCTCTTTAACGTCCACTCAGTGAAGCACAGGTATTGCTGCACTCTGCATTCCTATCCAAGCTGCACAATTTTCCATGTGTGTATGTGTGTGTGTGTGTGTGTGTGCGCGTGCGTGAGTGCGCGTGTGTGCGTGCGTATGTGTTTGTGTGTGTGTTTGTGTGTGTGTGTGTGTGTGTGTGTGTGTGTGTGCGTGTGTGTGTGTGTGCGTGTGTGTGTGTGCGCGTGTGTGTGCGTGTGCGTGTGCGTGTGTGTGCGTGTGTGTGTTTGTTTGTGTGTGTGTGTCGCTCATTAGCGGCATATAAGAACCGAGGAGAGACAACGACTGGTTGCCTATGTAGTGTAAACAAAAGAAGCAAGGGGGCTTCCTCCCCCTGTTGCCCTCCCCCTGCTGTTTGAGAATTCTTCTACTTCACCTATTAAGTGGTAGTGCACTCGTTCTACTATACTCTTCCAAGATGAGCACAAGTGACTACTAAAATTGTCAAAGCGTCCAGGGCTTTACGCACACACCTGCACTGGTAGGTCCCACTTGTATCCTTGGTCTAGGATGCCATAGGCATACAAAGAGCCAGAGCCCACAGAAAACCGTTGCCCTTGAGTGCGCTGGCCGTCCGAGTCTACATAGTACAGGCCTGGCCCTGCACGGTGGAGTGTTTACCGCAGAGATGCTGGTTGCGAGAGGAAATAGTTATGATAGACATATCAACAGCCGCGACTACATTAACAACAGCAAAAGCAACTAAGGGACAGCACAGTACCAGCTCCTAGGGGTGTTTGCCAGACAGCTGCATGCGTTCACAGGCTTACCTGTGTGGTCATAGCCAGCAACCATTGTGCCCATCGACAATCCCATGCCGCGGTAGGAGAACATGGTGTTGGACAACAGCTTTGAGGCTGCACGGACAGTGATTCGCTTTCCATTGGCCAGCTCGTACAGCCTGCACTGCTGGCCCAGATTTCGTTCCCAGAACTGGCAGTCTGCAGCGCCTCCAGCCATGGTGCCAAGCTGCGTTGCGGGGGGAGGAGGAGGGGCGGGATTGAAAGCCTTGTGCATGTGTGGAAAGCAAAAGGCCCACTGTCCCCCCTCTCCTCTTCTCTTGCAGAAAGCTCTTACCAGGTAGGGGTTGATCTCAATGACCTTCTTCACGGTCTGGGAGGAGATGTAGGAGCCCATGGTGGCCCGTGAGTCCACGGCTATGATGACTCCATGCTCAAAGATGAAGCCCAGGGTAGTGGTGCCATGGGAGGGCTTCACCATCTCCACGACTTGGCGCTCAAAGGAGTCCAGCTCCCGGACGGCAGGCAGAGGGAAGGAGCTGCAGCTGGGACCGGCTGGACTGGCACCCCCATCACCCCCAAGCTCGTCGCGATGATTGGAGGCATACATGGGCCTGTCTAGCAGGGAGGTGTCCAACTGAAGAGCCATTGTTCTTGTGCAGTTTAAAATATCAAATATAGAGAACGGGTGATTCTGCACATTGTTTACCCGCAAACTGATACCTCACTGACACATGGCATCACTTTCAAATAGTATTATAATATTTAATCGCATGTGTCTTCCGCGATCTTGGCGATGGGCAGGTGCGAACGGCTTTCTAATAAGCGATAAAATCCATTCGTGTTTTTACATCCTGTAGTTCCGGGTCGAGGCAGTCATGTCATTTTGGAACCCTAGGACACGAGATGTTTAGCTAGGGCTTTTGTATTGTTTATATTTAGTTCATTATGCTCTTTCGGTCCCCCGAAAAAAAGATTGGAAAAATCACAAAGCGAATGGTCTTGAAAATGTCAGATGCGTTGGAAGGCACGTGAACGAACAGATCACTGTGGAGTCGAAGGCGGCCATGGTGTTGTTAATCGCGATCGTAGCTGCCTCATTCAAAAAAATAGAGGATGCAGGCAATTTTTGGCTTTGACGCGGTGATTGAAATTCCAGGAAGAGTTACGCAAACCCCATCAGCAGGAAGGTTCGGAGTTAGGAAGGCCTTCTCGCCGATGTTGAGATTATTGCAAGCAGGGTTCGTCAAAATAATGCTTCCTTTCACCTGGACCGCCAGGCGTTGTAAATGTGTGAAACTGGACTTCTTCTGGAAGGTTCATAAAATGCACTGTCAAAAAGCCTCGCGTTATCAACGCGTTTCTGAGCTTCAGAAACGCGTTTCTGAACCAGAAGCGTGAACGCGAACATTTTGAGGCATTCCAAACGGTCCTGTAAGGCCTTTGTTTTGGCGACGATGGCTTGTTTTGGGCGTGTTAAATTATGTTTTAATTAATCGGAAGCAGATGGGAGCTGTTTGGGCTGGATTCCGGGAATCGCATTTTCACCGCGTTTCTGAAATTCAGAAGCGCGTTTCTGCTGTTCAGAAACGCGCTTATGATGAGCATTTATGCTCATATTTTTTAAAGGGCTTGTTTCCCGGTCCTGCCGCTAGAACTGCAGCAGTGTTGTCCCAAGAATGTGCTTGCAGCCTCCAAAACAAAGCAGGTGCAGTTTGTACCTGTCTGCGCATTCAATCCCCAGAAGCGCGTTTATGAGTCCCAGAAGCGCGCTTATGAGCCTCACATACAAGCGCAGGGAAAAACGGGAAAAACGTGTTCATAATCGCCAAAATTTTAAGCAGCGTGTTGTTGGCAAGCGCGCTTATAAATCTCAGAAGCGCGCTTTTGAGTCTCAGAAGCGCCGGGAAAAACGGGAAAAACGTGTTCATAGGCGTCAAAAGCAGTGTTGTTGGCAAGCGCGCTTATGAATCTCAGAAGCGTCAGTGCTGTGCTTGAGAGGGAAAAGGAATCTTTGTTTAAACAACTTTGTTTAGCACTTCGCATTTTTGTGAAATACACCACTCGCGCAGGGACATTTAAAATTATAATCAATGGTTCTCCCTTAGGTATGTGTTTTGCTTTAATTCAGTGTTGACCAGCTTGCCACCGCTCCCTCTCCACTCCCTCTCCACGCCCTCTCCACTCCCTCCTTCCTGGATGTGCGAACACCACCACCAGGCCGCTCCTATGGGCATTGCTGTGAGGCCCTGGCGTGTGGTTTGGGTAACTGCAGACATGCAGAGCGCAGTCCCCCTCTCCCTCCTGTTCTCCTTCCTTGCCCCTCCTGCCATGTTGCGCACTGACTGCTGTTGCTTTGCACACAGAGAGGAGCACAGCCCCGGCAGCAGGACGTGCGGGCCTCTTCCAATTGCTCTCTTGAGAGCAAATTTTCAGCTTTCTCCTCTTCTGATCCTATGCTCCCCCCTGCTCTGCGCTATCTCCCACAGCATGGACGCTATGAGCATGCCGTGTCATTTGCTGCAGGTGTGCGTGCAGGGGGCTGGCGTGGGGCAGGAGAGAGAGCCTTCGGTGGCATTTCCGCCACAAATACGCTTCTCAACCCACTGATGGATTGCTTTGCAAAACAAAATAACAAGCTCTACATTGCTAGGCGAGCAGTGCGACTTACTCCCGACTTCATGACTTGTTCCAAAAGGTTTGTACATATTCAAGCAATTGCAGCAAATACATTGTTTGCTCAATAGCAACAGCACACGTAGCTACGTGCACGTGGTTTCAAGGCACAAAGAAAAGTCCTCGAAGCAATCTTTGAGTAAATGCGACCATGATGAGTGTGAGTATGATCACTCAACTTTTACAAAACTCGTTTGAGAGTGCGCCCAGGAGCACCACCCCCTGCCCCTACCCTCCCCCTGACACCGCAGGGCTGCCTGATTTGTAAGTCTGGGTCACTGTGCAAGTTTTGGGGGCGGGGGGTGCGCTGGGTGGGCCTGCGCGCCCTGGTGTGAACTTTGCTGGGAATCCATCAAACCTAGGGGCCTCGCCCCATGACTGGGGCTTCGCCCAAAAAATCTGTCTTGAACTGAGACGCATAAATTCCCATCACAGTTCCTTCAGGAAGTTACGGTTTTGTTTTGGTTGGGTTTTGGCCTATTCTTTTCCAGAACTTTTTTGCAACATCTTTGCGGCATCCTGAGACATATCAACAGCTTTTCTCTCGTTCTCCTTGATGCTTTCTCTTTGCGCTTCTTCAAAACAAACGCTCTTTCTCTATACACTTTTCTCTTCTGCATACATCAGTTTCATGTTTCCTCTAGCTTCTGAGTCTTTTGTTTAGCCAGGTGTAGTTTCAGGCTTTTTCCAAACTTCCGCTGAGATGCCCTTTGAGGCATATAGTGATGTAACCTTACCTTACCTTTGTGGCAGATAGGAATAGAGGGCCTTGCCTGGGTTCCCAACTACAGTAAGTAGCCTGCAAACACGCAACCACACACTCAAACAAGCCGTCACGACCATACAAGTACACACACAGCCTTGCACGCATGTACGCACATCTCTCTCTCTCTCTCTCTCTCTCTCTCGCTTTTTTCTTTTCCACTTTCTTCTCTTGGACAAATACCCAAGGCTGCCCGTTGCAGTGGGGCTTAAGTTAGTCAGCTCGTTCAGAAATAGTATGTCTACTCCAGCAGCACAGAGGAACCTTTCTATCCACATTCAGCCACTCAGGACATCAGCCCCGTTGCTTTGTTATTCTTATTCTAAATAGCACCTACATCAAAGGAAATAGGAAAATACATTGACCTTGGATAAATATTTGGGATAAATATTTGTCATGATTATTCCAAACTATGATAGCAAAAGCAAAAAGTGTCCATAAACAACACAAAATAAATGTAATGTACGTTGTAATGCAATCGCTTTCATACAATAACTTGAGACGCATTTTTTAACTAGATTGAGTATTTCAAGAACTCACTTTAGAGTTTTCAATTTGTAGAGGAGGCAGCAGACCAGCAACAAGCGATGCATCCGGCAAGTGGCCTATAGAACAGGGCAGCCAATATCTGTCTAACAACTGCCACCTTTTTTTCCTATGGAGGGTGCTGCTACCCTTTGCTACTACATCTGTACCCCCTGACGCTTCACCACAACACGGATCAGCTGCACATGCATCTTGTTGCCGCTTTTTTGTCTCTCGCAGGGTACTCGGTCCCACATCATCAATCCCACGGTCCAGTGCATTTGCTGCTAAGGGAAAGGTCACAGGCACTTTGCTACTAGTGGATGGGTGACAATGTGCAGCATCGCTGTTGTCTTCCTTGATTGAAAAGTTTGAGGTGCTGCGGGCAGCTTGTGCACGCTTGAGCAGTAAAGCCTGTTGCGCTGCTGCAGCCTCCAAATCATTTGAGTCACACAATGTTGGGCACTCGCTTGGGTTTGATATATGTTGCTGAGAGCATGATGGTTGTGGCGGCTGATGCATGCGTGTGTGGAGGGGGGATTGCTGCAATATACTCTGAGAATTTGGTGCAATGTGAGCAGCAGACTTTGGGGCAGCAGACGTAGAGCATGGCTGCAATGGAGGGAACGATGTAATCTCAGCTGCATTCACCAAAGCATTCGCACGCGGCACCCAGGCACTACTTGAACTTCCATCCATACCTAATGGCCCTTGATCTCTGCTCAAAACGACATTGCTGGCATCTTCCTTGCAACCTGCCCCAGTTGAGCTGCTTCCCAGTAAGGGACACAGCTGACTAAACCTCTCAGCCTGATAAATGCGCTCCTGCAGTTCAATTTTGAGCCTCTGAACCAGGCGAAACGTGCACTGTTGCGCTGCTGCGGGGCTGCAGCCTCCTGCCATGCTGTAGGCTCCTGCACAAGGACGGCGCGGTACAAGCTCTATTTGTGAAAGAAAATGGGACTGACCTGGGGCTAGCACATCTTTGCGTACAAGTTCCAGGTCAGGTCAGCAAATATTCCGTCCCATACAAGGAAACGGGTACTGTTCCAGTCATGCAAGGCTACTGCACTGGATAGCAATTTGGACACCATCAAAGGATTCAGGCGTCGCAGAAGCCAAACCCACTTAGTTTCATTCCCCAACCCACACACGGTAAACATTTATAAATCTTGCAGAACCTAGATTGGCCATGCGTATCAAGCTACCAAACTGCTGTGGATATTGCTGCCAAGGAAAAGAATATAAAAGCAGTGTATTTACCTGCAGGAAATCCAGCACTAGTCTTAGAGAGAAGAAGGGGATCGCCTGCCAGAGGCCCATCACTCCCAAAGTCACTGCTGTGCAGCAGATCGTCTAGAAGCTGCATGAGTTGCTGCTCTGTAAGACTTAAGAAGCGAGGAGCGGTAGGCAGGGAAGGAGCTTGAGCTGAACTGCACTGCAGCTCCCTGCTACTTTGCTTCCTTGCTTTGTGAGCAGGTGGTGGAAGAGGGCCAAGCAGCTGTGCAGTCCAGCCATAAAGCAAAAGCAGCCTCTGGCTAAAAGCATCCAGGGGCTCATGCGGCCCATGCTTCTCACGCCCCCCCCCCCCTCCTGCAGGAGGTGCCTCTCCTCCCCACCAGCTGCTTAGGTAAGCACGCCCTGTGCTCTTCTGTGCAAGCAATGCTGAGGCGTGATGCCTGCTGTGGCAAAGCTTAGACAAGCAGCTGCGCAGTAGGGTGACGCCTAATGTGGGGTATGCCTTGTGCAGGAGAGACATGCCTGCACACACATCAAGAAAGGAGGGAATCGTAGGTCAGTGTTCTTGATACAATAAGGGTCAATTGCCTACGGATCTCAATCTTAGTCACACCTACAATTTCTAAAGAGGGTCACAAGCCACAAAAATTGCACAAACAATTTGAGCATTGACCGGTTCTGTCTCTAAAGCGAATACAAGTTTTGACAATTCATACCGACACAATAATGAGCTCACAGGTATTCCAGGCTGCCTGAGACACTCCCAAGCTTGCTGCAGCAGACTCTGCACTGGTGGTACTGCTTCCCATTTGACGGACTCGTGGGAGAGAGGCACTCCCTTCCAGAACTGCTAATGCATCAGTGTCTTCCCCCCCACTCCCCTGAAGAGGTATCACAAATGGCGTGCTGGCAAGGTGGGGGGAGGCAGCTGCAGGAAGTGCTGCCCCTGGCTGCAGAGGCCCACCATCCAATCCCTTGCCCTTCCCAATGCTCGCTTGGGACGATGCCAATGTTGCTGTGTGCTTGGCAAGGGGGGGATGCAGAGCACCCGATTCCAGCAACGCATCTGCAAGTGCATCCACCTGCGCAATGGGAATCAGGGCTTTCAGCTGCGACAGCAGGTCTTTTCGCTGCTTACGTCCTTCTGCTGCACTGTACCGCTCCTCTATCAGCTTTGTGAAAGCCTGAGGGCCAGAGACAGATCTGCCTACTTCCACGCTGTCTACTGCCGCCGAAAGGCCACTAGTCAGTACTTGGGAGACCCCGGGCAGAAGCTGATGCAACGCAGCAGTGCAAAGCAGGCCCATGCCCTCTTCTGTCTGGGCTTCAGACTGCTCATCCACCTATACAGACAGGGACGATAATTGTTGTGATTTACTCCCGGGAAAGAACAGGCCCCTGGTATGCTGGCATGAGACAGGAAGCTTTGTCCTTTGAGCAGCCTGCACATCTGTTCTTCCCTGTTGTTGCAACTTGCAGCAAGACCATTATAGTGCAGGAACTTTGCTGCAAATTTATCAAGGTCACGGTTCAGTGACGTGTTCAGCTGGAGCTACTGTCATGGCTGGAAACACCTGTGCTCCTCACAGTAACATGCAGAATAGATTCAAGCTGCTTTAGCCAAATGGCATGTGCAATAAATAAAAATCCCATTCCTCGTGTATGGCCGTTCTCTACTTATCTGCGCGGTCAAAGCGGACGCAATTTGGAATTTGGTCAGAGTAAGTGTTGCTCTGAGTTCCTGCATGTTTGCTTGCTCTTAATCAGATCCTTCCCATCCTCGAAGTAAGACGGACCCTTAAAGACAGGCCTGGCTGGTTTGTTTTGTGTTTTTGCCTGATTATTCTTCACAGTTTTCTTCATTTGTTAAGCTTTTAATGCAGCCATAAACCAGAAAGCTGAATACCATAAACAGTATATCACCGTGTATTGCAGACGTTTCTGACCCCTCAGAGTGTCAAGAGCAATCTAAGTAACTAAGTTACAAGGGCCTCGAGAAGCTCGCATCGGGGTTGACTAGTTAAATTTAAGCATGAACAGGGACAGGGCGGGAAAGGCTCCCAAGCCGCCCTTCAAGGCCCCTAAGGGGAATATACAGCTGTGGATGCAGACTTTTTCAGGCCTAGTAATCGGACAGTAAGTGAGAAGAAGGCAGCAGAGGGGGAGGCAGCAATGGCACATGCAGAACGTGTTGCAGGGGACAGGGCAGCACAGGCAGCAGCAGCAGCAAAGAAGAGGAAGCCAGGTAGGCCTCCTTAGCTGGCTTCAGACATAAGCAGCAGGGGAGAGGAAGAGGGGTATGAGGAGGAGGGAGAGGACATTGACGATGATTGGTTCTAGCACACAGATGAGGAGTGGCATGGCCAAGGGGAGGAGGAGTAATAGATTTGGATGGTGAAGAGTTAGAAGAAGGAACACTCTCAACTAACGTTCTCTCTTTGAAATACCAGACTTTGACTTAAAGGAACAGCAATGTATGTAAGTACAAACCCTCCCAAGAGGGCGCCTTCAATCCCTTCCCATGCGCACGCATGCACACGTACGCGTGCACACACGCACGCGCACGCACAAACACACACGCACACACGCGCACGCACACATATGCACGTACGCGCACGCACACTCACATGTGCACACGCATACACCTGCAGCTCAGAGGGCCCAAGGCCCTCGCATAGGCCGCATTGGGGTAAACAATTAGATTCTGTGCCCCTCGCATAGACTCGCATTGGGGTTTTATTAAATCAAAAGTCGCATTTGGCATGAGTCTCTACGGTATGTGTCTATTAAAAGATTACTTCGTCTTTTCACTGACCATTTAAAATACCGTACCAAAAATCACCGCCCCTGCAGGAGGCGTCAAGGATCATAAATTTTTGGGGCGGAGCCCCCCTGGGCGTAGTCCCTCTATGTTCACCCCGCAACGTGGCAGAAGAATAGAGCGTTGAGCCAGCCAGGCAATCTATCAGTGTAAAAATTGTATGAAACAATAGCCAATTTTGCGCTGATTCCGAAACAGCCCGGTCAAACCCCCCTCCACGCGCAACTCTGAAGGGGTCGCGTGTCACTATTTCCCCCTGGATGCAATTGGGTGTAGGGTGAATTTTCATATTTCATTCATTCAAAATGTGTTCCATCATATTCTTAGCCCTTCTTCTGAGCCTGCTCAGGTGTCGTTGAGTGTGGTTCACCACCAAGGCCGACCGATCCCTTGCAGCAGCAAAGCAGAGACGGCAGCAGCTTCACAGCACTCGGGAGGACAGGCGAGCGAGGGCCCGGGAGAGGACCCGCGTCCAGCACTTGGCACAGCACTTGGAGCAACAGTCTCAGCCTGGCAATGCCACTCAGCAGGCACAGGAAGCAGCAACCCAGCCAGAGGTGGTGGCTTTGAACAACCATATGGAGCTCAGGCGTTCAGAGGAGCAGAAGAAGGACCCGTGAGCACACAGCTGTTGAGGTATATATTTAGAGGTCTTACACACCATTGGCAAGCAAACAGCTTCAGACACGGAATGGTATGACAGGGACTGTGCAAACGCAAGAGCGGGGGGGAATCTTATGATAGCCCAATTTGTTCAAAACGGTAAAACATGCGTTAAATACGATACGGCGTATTATACGAATACGCTGTGAAACATCCCTGCTGAAAATATATACCTTTTCAAGTGGAGGTGGTGAGTACAAGTAGGTGTGGTAAAACCTTTTTACATAATCAACGCTTGCAATTAAAACTTTCAGGACTTGGCCGTCTACCTACAATCAACATGTTATATATTTTACAAATCTATTGAAGTCAAACAGCATTGCATGAAAACACACGGTTTTGTGCCATTTTGGCACTAGTTTGGCATCAATCTTGCTCCAATCACTTAAAAAAGAAATTAGGTAAGAAGTGGTGCAGGGTAAAGCATGCGGTGTTCTTAGAAAGGGTGTTGTCTATGCCGATAAGTGTCACTTTCAAATGTATCTCTGCATTGAACCCACGCATCCACCCCCTGACTGCAGAAGAAGTTGCAGCCTCTAAATATTTTGATCCTTGCGGAAGCACAGCATGTTGTTCCCAAGTTTTTGTGAGGCAACGAAATTTGAGATGCAATGGTAGCAGCCTAGCAAATAAATGGACCTAAGTATGATAAAGCTGCTGCCCAACTTACACTGCCAAAATAAATATACAACCTGTTGCTGTTAACGCTGCTTGTGCCTTCTGCTTCCTTCTTGTTTTCGAATTTCAATGCAGCCTAGTTTACCAAGGACAAGTGTGGGAGTGTCGCTAGCGACGCTAAAAAATTGGCGAAGCCCATCACACGCGCAACATGTGCATGCATATGCATGCATGTGTGTGTGCGTTTGTGCGTATGTGTGTGCCTGTGTGTTTGGGTGTTTGTATGTGTGTGTGTGTGTGCGTGTGTCTGTGAGTTTGTGTGTTTGTGCGTGTGCAAGTGTATGTGCGTGTGCGCGCCTGCAAGTATTTGCGCGCGTTTGTGTGTGTAAGTGCGTATGTGTGCGCATGCGTGTGTATATGTGTATGCGTGCGTGTGTGTGTGTGTGCATATGTGCATGCTAGCCTGTAAATGTGTGCCTTACTGCCCCACAGACGCTGCAGTAGTGCGCGTGATGCTGTGCTAGAGCATCCTTTGCTGAAGCAGGCGTGAGGATGTGCTGCTGCTGCTGTTCCCTGTCTGTTGGGAGGGCAGGTGCGAGCATGGTGCCCGGGCTGGCCACGATGTCTGAACTCTGCTTCAACACACAGTGCGCAGCAAGCACCTGCACTGTGCACTCCATGCCCCGCGAACAGTCCAAGCCAACACGGACTGCATTCCTGAAGGGTCCCGTCCAAGCAAACCTCCGCGCGTCATAAACATCTGACTAAACTAGAATTTTATAGCCCATCAAAGTTAGTATTACTTGATTCTGCTTCCATGGTCAACCATGAACTTTGCAGTTGGAACAAAACCGAGGGCCCTGACGCAGCATCTGCAGCCAGTGAAGTGTGCTGATGGATACTGCACCAGCAGGAAGTGGTCCGGGGGCCTGGCTAAGGAATCCTAGGCAGCTTCCTGGAGCTTCCAAACACAAAACGTTGCTCTAAAACTTTACACACGGCACCCCAGGGTCCCAGAATTCATCTGCTCTGGTAGAAAAATTGGTTTGAACTCTTTGTCGAGTTTCAGCTTGTGGGGTGGCCTGGGTGAGCCTGGGGAGGCCTGTGTGAAGTGTGGTGGGAAGAAGTCAACGCTAGGGGCTCACACCCCCACGAGGGGGGCTTCGCCAATAAGAGGAGCATAGCTACGTTAGTCACTTGGCGTAGAAAAGCCCTCGCTGTGTGCTAGCGGTGGGATAAAGTATGGCAGGAGCCCTTTACCTCTTTGAAAGCATGGCAAACAGCGTGCGGGACCCCAAGTAACCAATATTAGGATGCAAAGTCAACTTGCACAGCCTATCCCAGATACCTGTCAGAAAGATGTCTGTTGGAAGTCGCTCTCTGGCTCTTTTCATTAAGGAGATGATGGTAATCTAAATTGTGAAAGGCAACCTTTTTGGCCCAGTAGAGCTCGGGAGGTGGTTGGTGAAGTGGTGGACCTGAAGATTCCGCCCAGCATCTACATGTGACGTCCCTCATATTTCTTTTTAAGCTCTCATTGGGGGGTGCCCCCACAGGCAGCATACCTCATACTGTGTCATTTTGCCTATCCAATGACCGCCTTGCCTGCCTCAAGCATTCAAAACACACCACCATATACTATTCTTAATGTATACAGGGTATCACTGTCCCTAGTAAACGTTTTTGGGGGTGGCGGTGAAGCCCTCCACAAACAGTGCCAGTAAGCTTTTCACCCGAAATAAAGCCCCCTCTACTTCATCTCATTGCAAAAGGCTTGTTTTTCATTGAGCTCAGCCGAAATTTTGGCATTCTAGGGAGCTGGGTGAGGCCCAGTGCCTATTTTGCACCCACTTAAATCCAAATTGCGATGGCGGTTCAGGGACGTTAGTGTAAGATATTTATTTCAAGCAGTGAAGTGGTGAGCGGTCAGGGAGCCCCCCCCGTTCCTGCTGCCCCTCCCCCCTAGCTTTCGCCTGCCTGCAGCAGGCAAGAGCGGACCGGACTGAGCGAGAGGCAGCAGAGCGCAAGAACAAGAGGCAGCCAGACAGGCCTTGCAAATCTTGGTTTGACCCTACACATTTGTTCAGCTGGCATTGCTTGGCGCTGCACTCTGTGGTTGTGCAACAAATTGTTGAGGCAGAAACGCAAGCATGTTCTCATGCAGCTGCAATTCAGCAGCAGGAATGACATGCAACGGGGCACACATACTCTAGCATCCACACTCTAGCATCCACGCACACACGCACGCACGCACGCACGCACACACGCACACACGCACACACACACACAAACACCCACACAAGCTCTACAACCCAAGCAGTTTACAAAGCTAGCACGCATGCAGCAGCAGCAGTGACAGCAACAACAGCGAGAGTAACAGTGGCAACGGCTATAAAGAGGGTGGAGTAGCTGTGGAGGGAGAAGAGTGGCAAAATTGCAGATATGGAATTGAAGAATGCGAACAAGCAATTATAAGAAGACTCCACTTGCTATTGACTGAATTTTGCGACCCTGGACTTTGCTCATTTGGCAAAGATTTGGCGAAGCCCCCCTCGTGGGGGCGTGAGCCCTAGCGTTGTCTCCTTCCCACTTCACTTCACACAGGCCTCCCCAGGCTCATCCAGGCCACCCCACGGGCTGAAACTCGACATAGGCTTTTAACCAAAACTCGTACCGCACCAAATAAATTCTGGGACCCTGGGGTTTGGTGTGTGATGATGTAGAGCAAATTTTTGTTTTGGGGGGGTCTAGACCTCCTTTCAGGCCCACCCAGGGCACCACCCGGGCTTAAATTTGACATAGGCTCCTAACCAAACTTTTTACCATGTAAGATGAAATCTGGGACCCTGGAGTGCCATGTGTAAAGTTTTAGACAACAACATTTTTGTTTGGAAGCTCCAGGAAGCTGCCCAGGATTCCTCAGCCAGGCCCCCGTACCACCTTCTGATAATACAGTATCCATCAGCACACTTCCCCGGCTGCGGATGCTGCGTCAGGGGCCCTCAGTTGTGTTCCGGCTGCAAAGTTCACGGTTGACCATGCAAGCAGAATCCAGTTGTGATTATTTTGACGGACTAAATAATTTTAGTTTATCCAGGTGTTCATGACGCGCGGAAGTTTGCTTGGCCGGACTCTTCAGGAACGCGGTTCGTGTTGGCTTGGGCTGTTCACGGGGCATGGACCGCACGTTGCAGGTGCTTGCCGCACACTGTGAGTTGACGTGGTGTTCAGATGTTGCGGCACCATGCTCGCACCTACCCTCTCAACAGACAGGGAACAGCAGCAGCAGCACATCCTCACGATTGCTTCAGCAAAGGCTACTCCAGCACAGCACCATGCACACCACTGCAGCATCTGTGGGGCAGCAAGACACACGCACAGGCGTGCCTGCACACACGCGCACACACATGTGCACGCACACACACGAACATACGCATGTGCATGCGCACACACATACAAACACAAACACGCGCGTGTGTACACAAAGGCGTGCACACACACATACACTTGCTCGCACACAAACACATACACACGCGCGAGCACACATACACGCACAAACACACAGGCATACACACACATATATATACACACACACACGTGCACACGCTCACACACGCATGCATATGCACGCACACGTTGCACGCATGATGGGCTTCTCCAATTATTCAGCGTCGCTAGCGATGCTCCCACACTTGTCATCCTTTAAGCTTCCAATTGAGTTTGTAAAAGATGAATGTGGCCACACACAAGCGCAGGGCTCCAAAAGCCCCTTTGAAAGGGGTGGTTGCTGGAATTTACTCTTAATATAACGTTTCTAGGGGGAGGGGGAGGCTGTTTTTCGGTAAATTATTTATTTATTTTGGTGCCGAGTACATGCACAGTATATCACCGCATGCTGCAACCGTATCAGATCCCCTCTTGGTGTGTTGCAAGCATATTCATTTGCAATTTCAATGGCCTTCTAGAGCTCGTAACTGTTCAAGACACCAGGTATTCAAAATTCAGGTTTAAGGCCTTTGTCAAAACACCTAAAGAGCCTTTTCTGCTCCAGAAATGTTGTCTCCTCTATTTTTGCTTCTCAAGACATACTTGCTTGTCCTTGCCAAACCCTTTGTTTTTGTTTGTGTAGACATGCCTTCCTTGCTGAATCAAATCAGAAAAGGGGGCAATGCAGCCTTACACCTGCTTGGCACCATTTTGCAGCAGCTTGGCAGGGGACAAGGCCGGTGACCTGATTTGCTCCAATCCACTTATGCTCTAGCTTTTTATGCATTAGGCTTGTCATGTCATCGGCATGGCCTGGATGGCGTATGCTGTGGGCGGGTGACAAGAGTGTGGGTGTTAATACAAAATTATTTTTACCTTTGCAGGTTTCCCATGCATCCGCGCCCCGACTGCGCCAGGTATGGATGTCGTCTGTAAGCTTTGAACGACATCAGAGCTGACACCAAATGATGGCTTCTGTGAGGACAGCGTCTGATCAAATCTTTTCAAGCACACTACACCAGTGTCTTTACCTTTTGCTAAAGCACGCTGAGCGCTCCTACCAAACTTTGCACAGGATGTCAAGCCATTTAAGCACAGCATCTGTTGTTCACACTTTTGCAAGAGTTTTGTGAGGCTTTAATACTGAATCTTAAGGGAACAGCGCAGCAGGCCGTGCCAATTTTATGGTAACCAAGTGTTTTGTTTGTGTTGGTAGTTTTGTTAAGGTTATTCACAGCTTTACGAACATAAGAACTTTCCGTTGCAACATCTTTTGTCAAAATTAGTCAGATGGAAGGAATGGTACGCTAGTGTTATGGGCACATAAAATTCAGTATTATGGTGTGCCAGCCGTGGGGACGACCTGGGGCACAAATTCTATGTCACAGCTTGTAACAAGTTGGTTGTGGAGTGGTGCTTTATTGAGGTGGAAATCCAGGGCGTCCAGGAGGGTGAGGGAGTTGCAAGGAGTGGGCTGTGGGTGGCCATTTGCAGGATGCAGAGCGAGCAAAGTAGCGAGTTAGGCGGCTTTCCTGGAGAGCGAAGAGCTGGCACCGCTTTCCAACAAAGCGACTTGAAGCTTTTAAGCCAAATGAGCAAATTCCTGCTAAAAATAAACCTGTGACACAGATAGGTCGACAAACACAGGGAAGGGGCCGCATTTGGCCAGAATTTAATTTAAATCTTCACTACTCGCCAGCAATTCCCTCACCCTACTCCTCAACGCCATACAAACGAACGACAGGTCAAGCTCACCTCACTGTCACAGTCCCCGAGCACGGCACGATTTGAGCGAGGGCCTTGCGTCACGGCCTTGGCAGCAGCCGCAGCGCACGAGGCAAGGAGGGATGCAGAGATGTGAGTGATACGAGCAAAGCATGATTGCAGCTGCTGTGCCTGGGCATCCCTGTAATTGTAAGGTCAAATTTGGGTGTGTAAGCTGTTGTTTTTGTGTGCGGCTTGCTGTACACTTGTGCCAATAGTGAGCGAAAATGAGAGAGCAGGCAAGCAGGCTGCTCTGCAACTCTGTGCAGTCTCTTGCTGTGCTCTTTTATCTGTACATGCCGGCGTGCGTTGCAACAAGGCCTGTAGCTACGATGCACGAGTGACTGAAAATACACCGGTCAGGTGCATTTTCTTGATGTACATCGAGGTTGTGTCACAGGTCATACTACACTAAGCTTACTCACCAATACCAGGTCTTGAGCCAGTCCGTTGCCAGTTTGCAAGCACGGCGCAGCATGATCAAGCTGGGTAGCTCACCATGTGTTGCGTCATGTCTGCATATGTGGGAGAGGCAGGGAGGGTTTCACTCCCAATATATGGGCCCTAGACTGCGGAAGCATGTTGTTTTTGCTAGCGCAGCTTGTGCCTGTGCCTACCTGATGTTTACGAGGAGGTTGGGCAGACCAGCTGCACTTGATAGAACCGCCACAGATGCTGCCACGCGTCCTCGTTGTTGGGAGTCTGCTACACCATTTACGAGTCTGCAAAAAGACACCGACTGTAGCTCTCAAGTGCATGACAGGTGATCCTGTTGAAGTGCAGGAGGGCTACTAAAACAAACCTGATAATAGGAAGTGCATAAATAAGACGGAGGGTGTGGTCAGATGCTTGCAACTGACAGGCGTCACTGCCACACAGCTGCCTGTCTTGCAGTGCAGCCTCCACAAGGGAGGCCGTGATATCAACTGCGAGTGGCACTCTGCCTCGTGCGCGCCATGCATGCACCTGCAGCAAACAGAGCAGGTTTGCCACAGCCACCATCACGGAATTGGCCATGGTCTAAGATTGGCCCCACCCTGCCCACTCCGTCTGTCTGCTTCTGGCATGCTGCATCCTCATCTGCACAGGCCTCCACAGACTCAAGCTCTTTAAGGCTGCTGGTCAGACAGTGCCTAACGTGTGCCCACTCCTCCCAAGATGCCCATGGCATGAGCTTGTGGCTCATTGCGCATACAAAAAACTGCAGCTAAAACCGGTAATGATATAATACATTCATCAGCGAATTCAAAAAGAGAATTTGGGGTTTATGGCGTGTTACCCGCGATTACAACTACGCAATAATGAGTAAAATCTTGTAACATCATCCCTTTGTGATAGAAATTCCTCGAAAGTTGGTTAACATCAACCGCCAGTCAGCTGTCTAATTTCCCTGGCAGATCCCCCGGAAAAATGAAAATGCTGTAATATGCGTTGAACACCTTCACAGTCCGGGCACTGGAACTCTTTGAGGCGACAGCCAGGCTTCAGGGCGTAAATCGTGTCAAATGAAATATAAATTGCAAAAATGGAATCCTGACGTCAAGAGCTACCGATTGGCATATAATGAGTCGATTCTGAAGGGGTCAAAAGGGGGAAGGGTCGGGGCCTCCAGAATTTTACTCACTTTCACGAAATATTAAATACATTTTTGGAATCCTGCTGGTCAGAAATGCATGGAATGCACCCAAGTAGGCCACGGGGGTGTGTTCAGGCAAATTACCAGCAATTGATTCCAAATTTGCAGTTTATACATTGCATTATGTATAAGTTACATGATTGAAGTAAACATGTAATTTGGCAAAGGTTTTGGCTGGATTTGTGCACTGAACAGGCGGTCAGTGCAAGAGCGTGCGCAAACCAGTTTTTGCCCTATAGCTCGTCAGGTATGCATTATTTGGCATGAGAACTGTGCAAGCAGATAGCTACTTAAATTCTGAGCAAATTGACACCCTTCTTATTGGGAGGTCAGGGGGGGGATTTAATTTACAAGGCGCGTGTACTATTGAGATTGTGCCATTTTCGAATATAGCCCGTTTCGCTGACACTGACTTGGCAAGTGCAGGTTGTGAGGGAGGTAAGATGGCAAGCAATTGACATTTGAATTGCACAGAAAGGTGGCAAAACGGCGGAGATATTTGGTGTTGAAGGTTGAAAACTGGCCATTTTGCTTTGCAATGACGATGTGCGCTGGTGACCCACTTTCGCCCCCCTCTTTTTTGGTCGAATAGGCCCTAGGAACCTAAAAAACCACTTTTTTGCTTCAGAAAAGTTTTTACCCCAAAGGCTCGAGAGCGCAGGGGAATTCAACCGGGTGACCAAAAAGTCTCAGCCCCGTAGAACCGTACTTTCACAACAGGCACAAGGACGGCTTGCTTAAAATCAATGAAAGGCCACCACCAAGAATTTAAGAGGCAACACACAAAAGTGAGCCACAAGCGATCTGGGTGGAAAAAAATGCTATGCAGGCAATGAACCACTCCCCAAATTAATAAAAGAAAAGGAGCCACTTTGGAACCGAGTACCGCAAGAGTCCTCCACCAATTGGAAGGGAAAAAGGTCAATGGGGATCAGGAGGATTCTTGCAGGCTTTACCTGATACGTCTCCTGACGAGAGTTGATGATAGTGCTGGAAAGGGCCTGTCTGGTATGGACGAGTTTTGCAGCGTGATTGACAGAATGAACATGAAGCCGGAAGCAGGTTTCTTAACTCTTAGAGAATCAAGACCTAGCTCTTTGAAAGTCTCCAGCGTGTGATTGTTGTAGTTGGTGCTACCTACTCCCAATGAAAAGGATGGAGTGGAGGGCAACGGAGGCTCCTTGAAGGGTGGAGCAGAGGCCTTAATGCTGTTCCATATCTTCGATTTGACAGCTGGCCTGTACGGATGTCAAGTATGGGCCACTTTTTCACTGACATATGATTCTTCAGTAACCACCCGTGCACACGCCCTTCATCTTGGCTTCCTGAAAAAACTCCTGGGTGTCAAGAAAAGTACTGATACTCACTGCGTGCTCCGCGAAACAACTTATACGCACTTATACAGCATCATTAGCCGCCACTAACAGATCCACTTTCTCCAGACAGCACCGACCCGAAGATCTCGGCATTCTTAAAGGTGACATTTACCTCATCGAGGTCAAGTACACCAGACCGCAGAACCAGCTGAGCGCCGCGCAGGAACAGCATTAAGTAAGGTAAGGTAAGGTAAGGTTACATCGCTATATATGCCTCTGGTGGGCATCTGAGCGGAAGCTTGGAAAGAAGCCTGTAACCAAACAAAATAAACGCTAGAATAATCAAGGGAACAGGGCTAGGCACTTAGCTACAAAAGAGGCAACACCAAAAATATCAGGTTGGTTCATAAAGGACCTCAAACGAGATGGGCCATCCTCAAACTGAGGTGGGAAGATAAGCTGTTGCTGTGTGCGAAGTCTGACCAGATGTTCATGCGGACAGTCCAACAAAATGTGTTTCTCATCCTGAATAGTGTGCCAGTCACATCTGTCACAGATCCTGAGCTCATAAGGCCTTCTATTCCTGTCATGACGCATTCTTTGGACTAGAAAGTCGTGGCCAGGAAGGCGAAGGCAAGAAAGTGCTCGGCTGAGGTTGCTGGGAATGTCCAAGCGAAGGTAGAGAGGCAACACAGGCTTTTGATTTCTTTTTTTGTCATCCCACCATCCAGGAGTATTCCCCAAAGGTACACCAAAA
>Ga0307960_1000541_pt1 | contig 20913 bp, 20 predicted proteins | sample OrgLakmetagen542_FD_201832 | JGI IMG/M metagenome (GOLD analysis project Ga0307960, IMG submission 201832) | Saline water microbial communities from Organic Lake, Antarctica - #542 | ecosystem: Environmental > Aquatic > Non-marine Saline and Alkaline > Saline | place: Antarctica: Organic Lake... | reverse complement strand
AAAAAGGCGCGTGTCAAACGTAAGCCCAGAATCAATGACGGCTGCCCCAACAACGAGTCCCCAAGCCAGAGATACTACGTGCGCTCTCATGAAACTCAACAGGGTCGATGAAGGTCACAAATGTGCAGGAGAGGAGGAAGTAAGTGTCAGCGGCAAGAACAAAAGCGAGTGCCCCGCCGTGTACAAGCCAGGTTTCAGCCTCCTCCATCAGGGCTGCAGCGAGCCCACCAGCAAATATAGCGGCAGAGTCAAGAGTCTCAAGCGTCAGGAGCGAGAGAAGCCATGAGACAAGGGCCCACTGGGCCGTGGGTCAAGAATTGAGGCGCATAGCGCCTTGCAGGAAGCGACCTAGAATAATAGAAGTATGCTAAAGAGAGAGTTGTGTTCTCCAAGGAATAAAAAGAATGGAGAAGGGAAGCAGAAATCGGAGAAAAGCAGAAAGTGATAACATCTCACTTTATGCTACACTTCAAGAACCTGAATTCAGGTGTTTCACACTGAACTCATAAGATTCTGGCCAACCCTAGATAAGTGGTTCGAGGTGTGAGATCACATGTGGTACACTAAAAGTAAAAACAGTGCTACGAGATGTGAGATCGCATGTATGATATTTAAAACAGTGCTATGAGGTGTGAGATAACATGTGTGATAAAAAAAACAGTGCCAGGAGGTGTACGATCACATGTGGTACACTAAAAGTAAAAACAGCGCTATTTGGTGTGAGATCACATGTATGATAATGAAAACAGTGCTATGAGGTGTGAGATCACATGGAACTGAATACGATGCCCCTGTGGCAGTCAGACAACAACAAAATAGCACAGGCGGCTAACACGCACTACTTGCATCATTGTGTCTCCTTTTCCACAATTGATGCAGGGAGTGGTTTGCTGCCTGCGTATATTTTTTCTTTTCTTGCATCATTTAGGTGAAGATGTTCTGGTCGCTCGCCACTATGGAACTAACACAACGAGTGCGACGTATTATGCAATCTTTTAAGTTGGGACACGACAAAAAGAAGGGATGGTTGGCTGATCAACAATTATCAAATTAATTGTTCAGGAAGCAGGAGCAGGTGTGAGCTAGTTTCAGCACTTCAGAGATCCGTACATGCACAATTAAGGGAAATAACCACCAAAGGCATTGGTGGCAACCCCTTATGCTGTAAGGTATTGTGCAGACTCAGAGTAAGAAGCGCAGGCAATGAAAACCGCTCCCCGCATTGATTAAGGAAAAGAAAGCCACTTTGGCACCAGGTACCATAAAACTCGCTCCTTAACCATCAGACAAACAAAGGCCCATTCAGAGAGGTCCACTAGAGTACCAGAAGGAGAACAGAAGTCACAAAAATAATGGAGTGCCAGCCTCAAACAAGCAAGAGCGCAAGGCACAGAAACTGCAGAGTTAAGTTAAAGGATGATCACCCGTCTCGGCCACTGCCAGCCTCAGAACTACCGAGTCATATAGCCAGCCCTACAGCGCTGAACCTGCCGTGCTCTCCACCACACAGTCACTCAGTGCTAGCCTATAGAAAGGTCTACCAAGCAAACACTGCTTGCACTTTCTCAGCATTACACCGCTCCCACTGTGCCTGCCTTAGTCTGAGGAGGATCCCGACTACCGAACCCCAAGCATGCGGGTCTTCATGCTTGGGGGGCGGCACCTTTTTAAAGCAGGCACGCGCATCTCACTTGCCTAATAACCTCCCCTCCAACTGAGACGGCGCTGGCAATCCTCTCTCCAAGCACCTCTAATGCACCCCGAACACAATCCGCGTTTCAGAGCCAGCTCGCAATGAGCCTCTGCCTAGCCTCTGCTCCTCTGCTGCTGTACCGCAGCCCCCTGCCCCAAACCCCCCACCCCCCCTGCTACTGCGACTGCAAATTGCTTTCGCTGCTGCGTGCCGAGTGAGATTTAGCCGTGCAACCCTGCTCTGGTCAAACAACACGTTTCTAGGGACTACCGCGTGGAGGTACCCACTCAGACTTCAAACCCCGTCTCATAATACTGCGGCGCTCTCCCTTCTGCAGTTTTAAATTCCGTCAAGATGCAATGGCTGTCCATTCCTCGATTAATTGCCAGCAAAACGCCACCAGTCTCTATCTGATTCACTCCATAGGCATCACAATCAACCATCCACCTCTCTGTGCCATTTTGTGCCATATTGTTCTGTGCCATATAATTCTGTGCCATATTGTTTTGTGCCATTCTGTGCCATATTGTTCTCTGCGCCATTTTGAGCCATTCTGTGCCATATTGTTTTGTGCCATATTGTTCTGTGCCATCTTGTTGTGTGCCATACTGTTCTCTGTGCCATATTCATTCCATAGGCATCACATTCAACCATCCATATCTCTGTGCCGTATTGTTGGCATCTTTTTGTTGAGGTATATATTGGAGGTCTTACACACCATTGGCAAGCAAACGCGTTATATACCTCAACACTTTTAGGTGGCTGTGCCTCTTTACCTGATCCCTTGATTTCTTTTATGAATACCCCAGGAATTACCTTGCACTCACAATAAGCTGTGATAGTGTATGCGTCCCCCTCGCCTCTCCAGCAATATCATCTTTATCTTCAATCACACGTGCTACCCTTGCTCATTACCCACAATCACACATGCTACCCTCGCCATTATCCACACATGCTACCCTTGATCATTACCCACAATCACATATGCTACCCTTGCTCATTACCCACGCTATTGAAATTTCACCTGCTCTTTTTTCACAGGTGGCATCGTTTGCTGCCTCCTCGCCTTGCTCATTACCCACGCTATTGAAACTTCCTGCTCTTTTTTCACAGGTGGCATCGTTCGCTGCCTCCTCGCCTTGCTCATTATTCACGCTATTGAAATTTCACCTGCTCTTCTTTCACAGGTGGCATCGTACGCTGCCTCCTCGCCTTGCTCATTACCCACGCTATTGAAATTTCACCTGCTCTTTTTTCACAGGTGGCATCGTTTGCTGCCTCCTCGCCTTGCTCATTACCCACGCTATTGAAACTTCACCTGCTCTTTTTTCACAGGTGGCATCATTCGCTGCCTCCTCGCCTTGCTCATTACCCACGCTATTGAAATTTCACCTGCTTTTTATTTCGCAGGTGGCATCGTACGCTGCCTCCTCGCCCCCTTGATGGCAGGCAGTGCGATGTGCTTTGCCCCAGCTTTTGATAGCAGCCTTTTCTGGGCTCTGCTGGCCAAGTATCCGTGGATCAACTGGTGAGCGGCATGTTTGCTGTGACATGACAATGATCATTTTGCTGTGACATGACTGTGATCATTTTGCTGTGACATGACTGTCATCATTTTGCTGTGACATGACAATGATCATTTTGCTGTGACATGACTGTCATCATTTTGCTGTGACATGACTGTGATCATTTTAAGGGTGGCCAGAACCGTATATCTGCACCGTATATGACCGTATGTATGGTGGTTTCCCTGCCAAAAATGCCGTATATACACCATATGTACCTATAAATGTGTGCTGTGACATGGCAATGATCAGTTTGTTTGGGAGGGGCCGTGGTAGCGAGTCAAGAGCTCTTCGTAGTTGTTAGCTCTGACACACGACCCTTCCACTGTGCACAACATGAAGCATCAATCTGAAAGAAAAGAAAGAAAAAACCACGTAGGCAGCGAAACACTCCCCGCATCAATAAAAAAAAAGGAGACACATCTGACATGATTGACACAGCCTCACGGGACGAAGCGCACCTAAACGCAGCTTAAGTTTTCGTTATTGTCTTATCTTTGCATGGCTTGCATCATTTGGGTAGCCTTCAGGACAAGATGCATCGGACTTGGCTTGCTTCTTTTTTCTCGAGCATTGCTCAAGGGACAAAACTGCTTTTGTCAGCCTGCAAATGTTCCCCTGTATGCAACAAAACAGCACAACAATAGTCAGCACTTGCATGCCAAAGTCAGATCATCACTTCAAGAGACAATCACCACAGTTTATGCATTACAGGTACTACGCGTCCCCTATTATAAAACTGCATCAAACATATTGATCCATATATGACATGCACGCCATATGACTTTTCAACGTACCTTCACAACAACACATCTGTTTACTATCAGGTACTACGCGTCCCCTACCATAAAATTGCATCAATGATATTGATCCATATATTACATGCACGCCATATGAATTCAACGACCTTCACAACAACACATCTGCTTATTATCAGGTACTACGCGTCCCCTACCATGCACAAGCTTATTGTGGAAGGTGATCAAGAAGCAATGATGAATGAGAATGAGTGTAAGCATTGTAGACAGGGCTGTGCAATGACACCGTCATAGCATTTTGCACCGTAATTATGGTATGGTTGACGTTCCATCCGTCAAAATGTCAGAACTTAACAATGCAATGCATTTATGGAGAAGGTTCTCTCTTCTATGCTGTCTGTATTTGCTTTGTACACGATGAATCTGGCCAAACCTACGTGAGGAAAAAACGGAATTAGCATACATCTACTGGGGTCACTGGACAACGTATTGGCCAGTATGTGCAATCCTAATAGCACTGATTAACGGCACTGCATGTAACTGCTGTCAAAACAACTCCCCCTTTTTTGGTTCTTTACCTTGCAGTATGTCTGTGTGCTAATGTGCTCATGCTCGTCTAAAAGACTAGATGCAAACATGCGCTTGTACACACACTGCAATAAATTGAAGCCTGTGCTAAAATGATGGACATCCAGTGAACAAGGGCGATCACAATTTGCTAGTCGTACACACATTGTAACCACTCCCTGCAACACACACACACATACACAGACACACACACACACACACATTATAACCACTCCCTGCAACACACCAAAATTTCTGTTCTCAAAGGGCAACGACAAAATGCACACACACACACGCCCTCTTCAAAAGGAAAAGGCTGCATGTGTGCTCTCACTTTTATTGTGAGTGTGTGCTCTGCTGGAACAGGTGCAACTACACCCACCCCTCCTTAGCAATGTGTGTGTGTGTGTGTATGTGTGCTCTACTTAAACAGGTGCACCTACACCCACCCCTCCTCAGCAATGTGTGTGTGTGTGCTCTGCTGAAACAGGTGCACCTACACCCACCCCTCCTCAACAATGTGTGTGTGTGTGCGCTTCGCTGAAACAGGTGCACCTACACCCACCCCTCCACAGCAATGTGTGTGTATGTGTGCTCTGCTGAAACAGGTGCACCTACACCCACCCCTCCCCAGCAGCCACGCAGCCTCCGCCTGGTTTGCAGTGCGGCAGCTGCTCTTCCACATGCACTCGCCCTGCAACTGCGTCAGCTGTTTGATGCTGTGGTGCTTCCATGCTACGGGATGACTGAGTGCATTCCCATCTGCAGCCCTCCCCTCACGTGCGTGTGTGTGAGTTGTGTGTCAAAACATAACACCTTGTAGTGTGTGTAGCCTTCAAATTCCATATTCCATACTTCAAATTCAGACCTGGTGTACCCATCTACAGCCCTCTCCTCACGTGCGTGTGGGCTGTGTGTCAAAACATAACACCTTGTAGTATGTGTAGCTACAAATTCCATATTCGAAATTCAAACCTGATGTACCCTTCTACAGCCCTCCCCTCACGTGCGTGTGGGATGTGTGTCCAAAAATAGTATACTCCCATCCTTGGGACAAACACAGTTGGCTGTGATGAAAGATTATCCGTCCACTAGCGTAGACTAATCTTTTTCTTTTGTGCAAGAAGTTCACAAAAGCTGAGGCGCATCGCTGCTGGACAAGTTGATGTCCAAGTTCATTTCATTTCTCCATTCGTGTTCCTCTTTGAGTGTGGATGATCGTCCTCTCAAACCAGCTACTCGGTTGTGATGAAAGATTATCTGTCTAATGTGCAAGGAGTGCACAAGATGGTTGTGATGAAGGTGTATCTGTCTATTGTGCAAGAAGTGCACAAAAGCTGAGGCGCATCGCTGCTGGATAAACTGATGTCCAAGTCCATTTCATTTCTCCATTCGTGTTCCTTTTTGCTTCATTGAATAAGTCCTAATAGTTGGAACCACTACAAGAAAGAACAGAGTGAAGGTTAGGAATGAAGATAGCAGATCATGAGCACTCGTGTCCGGCAATAGGAGTGATGGTAGCAGATCATGAGCACTCATGCTTAGCACAACAAAATGACGGTGGCAGTTCACGAGCGCTCATTTCAGTTACGGTCAGTAGCAAAATCACAGTCAGTCACATATCACGAGTAGGGTTGGCCAGAATCGTATATCTGCACCGTATATGACCGTATGTATGGTGATTTCCCTGCTAAAAATACCGTATGTACACCGTATATACCTATAAATGTATAATTCTGGCCAACCCTAATTATGGGCACCCATGTGCAGCACTGCATCACTGTTTGCACCACACTCGTATCATTTAATTGTTTGCACCACACTCATATCATTTCACTGTTTGCGTCACACTCATATCATTTCACTGTTTGCACCACACTCATAGTATTATACTGTTTGCGCCACACTCATATCGTTTTACTGTTTGCGCCACACTCATATCATTTCATTGTTTGCACCACACTCGTATCATTTAACTGTTTGCGCCACACTCATATCATTTCACTGTTTGCGCCACACTCATATCGTTTTACTGTTTGCACCACACTCGTATCATTTAACTGTTTGCACCACACTCGTATCATTTAACTGTTTGCACCACACTCATATCATTTCACTGTTTGCGTCACACTCATATCATTTCACTGTTTGCACCACACTCATAGTATTATGCTGTTTGCATCACACTCATATCATTTCACTGTTTGCGCCACACTCATATCATTTCACTGTTTGCACCACACTCATATCCTTTCATATTTGCGCCACACTCATATCGTTTTACTGTTTGCGCCACACTCAATATCATTTCATTGTTTGCACCACACTCACATCGTTCTACTGTTTGCATCACACTCATATCATTTCACTGTTTGCACCACACTCATATCATTTCACTGTTTGCACCACACTCATATCATTTCACTGTTTACACCACACTCATATCATTTCACTGTTTGCACCACACTCATATCATTTCACTGTTTGCACCACACTCATATCATTTCAGAATGCTAGCGTTCTGGTCTTGCTTCGCTTTTTATCATTTCGCTGGTGGTTTAGTCCATGTAGATGTTTGGTGGCTTCCTACTGTTTGTGTAAGTAGACGGGTGTTTAGATGAGGTAGCCCAAGTCTTGAGCCCGTGCCTGCAGCTCTTACATTAATAATAGCCCAGGACTACCTTGAGAGTCTGGAATATTCCGGAGAGTCTGTTATAGTCTGATATAGTCTGTTAGGTGATCTGAGGAAAAGGCGAGGTGCTGTTACAGCTTGCTGTTTGCTGTACCATCTGGACGTATGCCGAGAGGCAACGCAACAAAGAATTGTTCTTTATTACACGCGCAGGTATGCTTTGGAGCGCGCAGGCACGTGCGGCGTCTCCTGCGGCCCCCATTTGGCAATCTTTGATAGCACCTGCTCATACACTCTTCCAGCAGGGAACATAGGTAAGCTGTACCTGTAATATCTCTCTCTCTCTCCTTCTCTCTATCTCTCTCTCTCTCTCTCTCTCTCTTTCTCTCTCTCTTTCTCTCTCTCTCTCTCTCTCTCTGTCTCTCTCTCTCTCTCTCTCTCTCTCTCTCTCTCTCTCTCTCTGTCTCTCTCCGATTTTGTAAGTGGCAATCTCTGACAGCAAAATCAGTACATACCTATATTACTTTGCAACTCAGGAAGAGGCGTAGGCATGTAATATTCACATCCTGTTTTTACCACTCTACAAACTGTGCTCCTATTGTAGTTTATTAAAGCGTGCAACTATGAGAGGCACAAAATCGGTGGAGCGTGTGAAATAAGTGTGAAGCTTCCTGCACCATGCATATGAAATAAGAAGTATCACGCATGACATCTGCTCCAATGAATCCGTTGGCAAAGGTATTGCGTGTAAAAGGCATGGATTGCTCAAATCCATGCACACCACTGCATTATTACGTGTACAACATCAAAGGGTACCAAGTATGCCTCATGCCCGTATTTTATCGATTCTGGCTGTGTGCACGCAAATCCTGGTGTTTTTATTGATGTACAAAGCTGCATAGTCTTAATGAAGTACTACAGACACGCACGTTCTCTGTGAATGTGCTTGACACATTCTCTGTGTATGCGCTTGACACGTTCTCTGTGTATGCACTTGACATGTTCTCTGTGTATGCGTTTTACACGTTCTCTGTGTATGCGTTTGACACGTTCTCTGTGTATGCGCTTGACACGTGTTCTCTGTGTATGCGCTTGACACGTGTTCTCTGTGTATGCGTTTGGCACGTGTTCTCTGTGTATGCGTTTGGCACGTGTTCTCTGTGTATGCGTTTGACGCGTTCTCTGTGTATGCACTTGACACGTGTTCTCTGTGTATGCGCTTGACACGTGTTGATGACGAGTGTCCAAAGCACACGATAGGAAGAAAAAAAGAAAAACTACGCAGGCAGCAAAACACTCCCTGCATCAATTAAGGAAAAGGAGACACATTGGCCTGAAGTGCCGTGAGTCTCCCCCACCAAAGCACACGATATTCGCATTTTTTGGACCACGCACAAAAAGAGCATCAAAAGTTACCGCAGGCTTCTACTTATTATTGTAGGCCACATCTGTGATCTGTGAGAAATGTATTGCAGGCCACATCTGTGATCTATGAGAAACGCTCTCCCACTTTTCTGTAGCAACAAGTATGACAATCCCACATGCTCACATCATGGACGCTCATAACCATCGACACTTTTCTGCAGGCCACATCTGTGTGCGAGGCCCCCCCTTTTTTATGGCAACAAGCACAACAAAGCACACATGCTCACATCATAAACGCTCATAACTATCGACACTTTGCTGCAGGCCACATCTGTGAGAGGCGTTCTCCCACGTTTCTGTGGCAACAACAAAAAAATCACACATACTCACATCATAAACGCTCATAACTATCGACACTTTACTGCAGGCCACATCTGTGTGCGAGGCCCCCCCTTATACTGTGCCTACAATGAACCCCTGCCTTTGGCTTCTGCCACTTCTGCTCCAGCGCCCCTGCAAAACGATCAGCTGCCATCACAGCACCAACCTCCAAGCTCCACACTACAGCGCAGCACAGCACAGCACCACGACCACGCTCAACAACCAGCACAGCATCCGCTGCAGACCGCAAACTCTCTGCCTCTGCAATCTCCCTCAACCTTGCCTCCCTCTACGCCTCATCTGCTCTCGCATCCACGACATCAACAAATGTCATTGGGCGCCGCTGCTGGCGTACCTCATGAGGTTTATCAAGCAGGCACACCTTATGAGATTGACCAAGCAGGCACACTTCCTGAACTTGATCAAACGGGTGCACCTCATGAGATTGACCAAGCAGGCACACTTTCTGAAATTAATCAAGCAGGCGCACCTCATGAGATTGACCAAGCAGGCGCACTTCCTGTTCCTGTGAGATCACCTTTTGCTGCACACACGCACACGCCATCCTTCCCCCCATCCCTGCCATCCCAGATGTTAACAAAACATCAGCAGCAGCAGCAGCAGCGACAGAACCAACTATCTGAGCAAGGGTGGGTGCAATTTGCAGCCTCAGATGGGCAGCCAGGTCAGGATGAAATCAAGGCAGGCCATCATATTAAGCAGCAGCAGCAGCAGCAGCAGGAATTGGGCAACAATCCTCCTGTCAATGGTGGAGGATGGTTTGACACAGGAGACCTTGGATGGATGGACAAAGACGGCATGCTGTTCATTGTTGGAAGGTGGGGATGTGGGAGCAACATGAGTGTGTGTTGTGTGTTGTTTGGACAGTGCAGGTACGATGAGGTATGAGGTATGAGCGTCCCATTTTGCATGGAAAGGGAAGTGCTGCTCGTTTCTTGGATGTAGAAAGCAGTGCTGCAAATTGTGTGACAGACAGACCCCACATTGTGTGACAGACAGACCCCATATTGTGTGACAGACAGACCCCACATCGTGTGACAGACAGACCCCACATTGTGTGACAGACAGACCCCATATTGTGTGACAGACAGACCCCATATTGTGTGACAGACAGACCCCACATTGTGTGACAGACAGACCCACATTGTGTGACAGACAGACCCCACATTGTGTGACAAACAGACCCCACAGTCTGTGACAGACCGACCCCACATTGTGTGACAGACAGACCCCATATTGTGTGACAGACAGACCCCATATTGTGTGACAAACAGATCCCACAGTCTGTGACAGACCGACCCCACATTGTGTGATAGACAGACCCACATTGTGTGACAGACAGACCCCACATTGTGTGACAGACAGACCCCACATTGTGTGACAGACAGACCCCATATTGTGTGACAGACAGACCCCACATTGTGTGACAAACAGACCCCACATTGTGTGACAGACAGACCCACATTGTGTGACAGACAGATCCCACATTGTGTGACAGACAGACCCCACATTGTGTGACAGACAGACCCCACAGTCTGTGACAGACAGACCCCACAGTCTGTGACAGACATACCCCACAGTCTGTGACAGACAGACCCCACATCGTGTGACAGACAGACCCCACATTGTGTGATAGACAGACCCACATCGTGTGACAGACAGACCCCATATTGTGTGACAAACAGACCCCACAGTCTGTGACAGACAGACCTCATATTGTGTGACAGACAGACCCCATATTTTGTGACAGACAGACCCCACATTGTGTGACAGACAGACCCACATTGTGTGACAGACAGATCTCACATTGTGTGATAGAGACCACATTGGTGTGGTAGCATTATATATCCCAGATAATGTTCTAAGCCATAGATGCTAACGTAGACCTTGAAACTCCTATGTCACGCCTATTTTACGCCAATCTCAACGCAATGTGTCTTCCACTGCCGTACAGATCAAAAGAGGCCATCAATGTCGGTGGGGAAATGGTGTGTGGCAGTGCCGTTGAGGATGCCGTGCTAGCCGCCATGAACGCGCAAGGCAGCCTCGCGCCTAGAGTGTCCCATTGCCTGGCTTTTGCAGTGCCTCACACACTCCTGCAGGTAAAAGGATCAGAGTTATCGTGTATAAACCAAAAAGATACCGTTGGCTTCTGCATTACCTCACACACTCCTGCAGGTAGAGCATTCACTCCTGCAGGTAGTTCATGCACTCCTGCAGGTATTGTATTGCCTCACACCCTCCTGCAGGAAAAAGGATCAGAGTTATCGTGTATAAACCCAAAAGATACCGTTGGCTTCTGCATTACCTCACACACTCCTGCAGGTAGGGCATTCACTCCTGCAGGTAGTTCATGCACTCCTGCAGGTAGTGTATTGCCTCACACCCTCCTGCAGGTAAAAGGATCAGAGTTATCGTGTATAAACCCAAAAGATACCGTTGGCTTCTGCATTACCTCACACACTCCGGCAGGTAGTGAGACTAAGTTCTGGAGTTGTCATGTGGGATGTCATGTGAGATAATAGATGCCGTTGGCTTCTGCAGTGCCTCATACACTCCTGCAGGCAAAAGGCCCAGAGTCATCATAAATTTCATTTTCATAACGAATGGGTGGACAGACGCCTTTGCAGTGTTCCATCACAAACACTACAGGGTATTCTGTAGGTAAGAACTAAAGATGAGATACAGCTCTAAAATGCTGCACTGATTGTATGGTGCGCAAGACCTTTGTATAAACTCTCTCTCCCTTTTTTCTCTCACCCGCAACGCATCCACACAAGCACCTACATATCCTTCAGCACTCTGATCTGGTTGCTTACATGTTGGTACCTGCTACGTTTTGTGCATACCTTCTTAAATTTATACTGATCCCTGTCGACATGTGTACATTTCCTTTTCCTTTAGAACCTGTATCACCAGAAGCCCTTAAATGGTCTGCGATATTGCTCACCCACTCAGCGCTCTTTTGCTATACCATGTTGTGAGCGTTACTTTAATAAGTGCAGATTTTCTAAATAAACGCTGTGCGCATAACGTTATCACCGCAGCCTTTCCAAGTTCATGTCGTGAGCGTTACTATTAATAGCGCAGATTCTACAAGTTCATATGATAAGCATTACTTTAATCAGCGCAGATTTTTCAAGTAAATGCTGTGTGCATTACTTATATCAGCACGGCCTTTCAAGTACATGCTGTGTACACTGTGTGCAGTATCATTTACAGCACAGCCTTTTCAAAAATGACCGGCAAGGAGTTTCGCCTGTGATCTCAAGGCGTGTGCTTACGGGGGTTGAAACTCTGATGTTTATACAAGAAAGGCGCAAGTTTTTTAATTTGAGCTTGCTGCCAATCCCCTCATAAGGCCACACACGTGATCTAGATGAAATGCAAGTGCCTAGAAGCTCTAGGTGTTGCCCTGACAGTGTGGCTGCGACTGCAGACGCTCCACCGATGCCTAATAGAAAGGAAAACTACGCAGGTAGTGAAAGCCACTCCCCTATTAATAAAGGAAAAGGAGCCATTTTGGTACCGGGTACCGTAGAACTCCTCCACCACAAAGAAGATTAAATAGAACAATGGGGATCAGGAGGGTTATAGGTTTGACATGAAACCATCTCTTGATGAGAGTTGATAGTAGTGTGGAAAGGGCAGCTGAGCCTAAATCATTGGATTTTCATTAGAGTAGTTAATTTCTTACTTGAATCTTGTTGCTTTCAGGAAGCAGTCGGTCTTGCCCTTGTGATGGATGCAGATGAGCCTAAATTAATTCATTACATTTTAACTTGAATCTTGGTGCTTCAGGAAGCAGTCGGTCTTGCCCTTGTGATGGATGCAGATGAGCCCAAACCATTTTAATTATATTTCTTACTTAAATCTTGGTGCTTTCAGGAAGCAGTCGGCCTTGCCCTTGTGATGGATGCAGCTGTCAGGCCTGACCTGTATGAGCTCCACCGTGCACTGGCCAGCTTCCTGCCTTCAAGTCATTGGCCACTGGTGTGTTATCAACAAAGCATTGTCGCATTCTTCAATCAGAACCAGTGGTCTAACATAAGTTTGATTTGACATTATGGGCTAACGTAGGTCTGATTTGACATTATGGTCGAACACTGATCTGATTTGACATTATGGTCGAACATAGGTCTGATTTGACATTATGTTCTAACATGAGTCTGATTTGACATTATGGTCCAACGCAGGTTTAATTTGACATTATGGTCCAACACAGATCTGATTTGACATTGTGGTCGAACATAGGTCTGATTTGACATTATGGTCTAACATAAATCTGATTTGACAATATGGTCCAACGCAGGTTTAATTTGACATTATGGTCGAACATAGGTCTGATTTGACATTACGGTCTAACATAGGTCTAATTTGACATTATGGTCTAACATAGGTCTGATTTGACGTTACGGTCTAACGTAGGTCTGATATGACATTATGGTCCAACATAGGTCTGATTTGACATTATGGTTGTAAGCACACAGTCAGAAGAGCGCTTGCTGATGAAATTGTTAACAACCAAGCGCCATCTGCACCTCACGACTGATCTTAACTGACAAAAATCACAACTGATATCTACTGACCGTATATATAAGGTTCTGGCCAACCCTATGTATAACCAACCTTATCATTACCATTCCAGGCCCATACACTCACAACACGCAAAGGCAAGGTTGGCCGGAGGACCGTAAATAGCAACAAATGCACATTTATGACCGTATATTTGATGGTTATGCTATGCTAAAAATACCGTATATACACTGTATATATAAAGTTTTGGCCAACCCTACACAAACTCAACGTTCTATACTACAGTTTGCTGTAGGCTTTGTCATTACACCAAAACAACCCGAGCAAAAGCAAGGCATAAAAAAATGCCTAAAACGAGAGTACACAGCACTTTGTTTAAAGTGCCTGCCAGATCTCAGCCTGCGCTCACTACGCAAGAACTCCAGGTCGACAGCTGGAGCAGAGAACTGATGATTTTGTTTATCCTGCTCTCCCAGGTCCTCGTGTTTATGGATTGTTTGCCTCCTCCTGCTCTCCCAGATTCTCGTGTTTATGTCCTGCTCTCCCAGGTCCTTGTGTTCAAGTCCTGCTCTCCCAGGTCCTTGTGTTTATGTATTGCTTGCCTCCTCCTGCTCTCCCAGGCTCTCGTGTTCATGGATTGCTTACCGCTCACCTCATCTGGAAAGCCCCTGCGTTTCGGCCTGGCAAAGAGGCTGAATCTGAGCCCTGTGTCATTGGACACACCACCAGTGAGTTTTTGATGCGAGAACCCAATCCACTGCCTGCATCTTTTGCTCTTAACAATGAGACTGGGAAGCTGCAGCGATAACCATTCCTTCATAACAACACAACAATGGTGCAATTTGCAAGAGGTAGTCAATTTCCCCCCAAAATAGAGGGGGGGTTATTTGCTCATAGAGCAGCAGGCATGCCCCAATTTTAAATTTAGAACTTGATTGGAATCTTTATTCCAAGCCTGGGGGATACATTTGCAACTTAATTTTGATTGAAGTATATATTCCAAGGCTGGGGGATAGCGTGCTTCATAAGCAGCAGTGTGAACCCAAGGTTTTGCTGCCATATCTCCATAACCTTTTGCACCAACATATATAACCTATGTTGAATAAATTTAACAACATACAGATCTTTGCAAGAAAATTGAATTGAATAGACCCAGTCGCTGGCAAGATTCGCAGATTAATACTAGTTCCCATACTGTGTCTTTGCCGGCACCACTCCAGTGATTGTTGCAATGATTATAGGAAGCCTCTCAACATCCCAGATTAAGTATAAATGTTTCCTTAGCTAATCCACGATTAACTACAGCATAAATCTTAACCCAAATGTCAACTGTGGTCTTTTGTCTGACGATGTCCATCAAATCACCCATCTACTCTTTCCTCCAAGTATCTCTGCCAATTTAATAAACCAGGTTGCTCATAAATGAAAGTGGCGTCGTATGAGTAGTAAACAGCATTTCCTGAGAACATTACTGATCTTGAAATCACCTTTTCCTCCTGTAACTCAACAATTTGATTTGCAGGCCGACTGCCTGTTTGAAGCCATGGTGCCTGCATGCTGCGATATGCTGGATGAAGCATCAGCACCAATCCCGTGCCAGCCCATCAACTGGGAAGCTGGCTTGTCAGAGGTGGTTGCCCACTGACAAGTCTAGTTTTTTTATTGCTCATGTGAATGCACGCACGCAGGCAAACGAGAATGATCATGAATGAGCTGTTAAGCCATAATTTAATGGACAGATGCATAGGGTTGGCCAAAGCCATACATACATGGTGTATACACGGTATTATTGGCAGGCAAATAACCAAATATACGGTCATATGCGGTGCATAAATACGGTTCTGGCCAACCCTACAAATGCACCCTCTTTTATACGCTGTTGTGCCCAATAGTCACCTAGCAATCTGGTCAGCTGTCCTGACCAGTCAGCAGTCAGGTCTGGCTTGCACGCCTTTGTGCCTACCATTCATCTATCCAAAAAAGGTTCACACATATCTTCTGCAGAGAGATAATTTTAAGTGACCAACACACACAGCCAACCATGAGCGTTTGATAATAGAAATCCTGCACTTTTTTTCCAGGTCCAATCTACATTGCGTTCCGTATTCTCAGCAAGAGGCACACCAGCAAGCACGGTGGCTGTCCTTCCCCCTGCCAGTAACGTCTTCCAAAGCAGCAGCACGCAAATCCACGCCATGGGCAGCACCACACAAGCATCCTGCTCCTGCTGCAACTCTCCTATGGCCAAGGCCACACACTCTCTGCATCCCAGCAGAAGTCCTACTGCAAATCTAAGCAGCATCAACTCAGGCCAGGTCGCAGGGCAGGCCACACAGTTTGCTGCAGGGGGTGCAAGCGCAGGTACTGTTGCTTTTGTTGAGATGTACACAGCAGACACAACATCAGCAGCAGATTTAGATGCCGACATCACACCTGCAGCAGATACTGAAGGGGGGACAGCTCACCTTACCCATCAACGCGGGAATGGTGGGATCTGTAGAAAGCATGGTCTAAGTCTGGTAGAGCTTCCGGAAATCACGCAGTTGCTTGCTGGTCTTGGGGAGGGTCCTATGCTGCACAGGTGAGTTAAGATATGTGTGCATGTGTGTGCGTGTGTGCGTGTGTGCGTGTGTGTGTTTGTGAGTGTGTGTGTGTGTGTGTACATGCGTGCATGCAAGTGAAGTTGAGAGGAAGCCATGGGTCAATGCTAAAGAATGGCTGGCTACACAATCTCCAAATTCAGTTCAGAGATACAGCTGAATTAGATACTGTACCAAAGCAGCCTCTTTCGAACCTGCTTCTCAGAAAGAAATACTGTGCTGCGGACGAAGCAGAAGCTTCTTTTGCTGCTGCTCAACAGAAAGAAGCAAGTGAGTAACTTGTCAGATCACAATAACCGTCACTACAAAGTATAAGGCGTGAGCACAACAACTGATAGCTTCGCCTTCAGACCAAGAAATTTCTGCAAGGTGGAAAAATCATCTAGCAGAGGAGTGGGTTTGTATTGCTGTGGTCCCTTATGCTTCTACCAGACTCCCGCCCTTGCGCTCTCTGCACACACACACACACACACACACACACACACACACACACACGTACGAGTATTTACTGGTGCCACTCATCTTTGATTGGCACCCACACTGCTGCTTCTTCCCGGAGCTAAAACCATTGTGGCAGCTTTTCAGGCAGCTGTGCTTAACATCTAAGAGCATTCTCTCGACGGTTTTTGCTGTTTCCTGACTTTGGCCTGAGACTCTTTCTTTGTGATTCTTCTCTCCTTTGTCTAACACGGCGGGATGCCGTATGGCTCAACGCATAACAGTTTCCTTTCCTAATCCATTTCGGAAGTGTTTACGAATAATGTTTAAACCAATGATGCTTTTCTACTTAACTTTAAGAGCAGGCTTAGGCTCCCAATCCTGAATCGCTCATGCGGCCATTACTTTTTGACAGTGGATGATATATGTGAGCTGATACTTTTTGACAGTGGATGATATATGCGAGCTGACAATACACAATCCTTGCCTATATCCTTACTTTTGTAGATACTTGGTGCCCCGCCGTGTCTTCCGAGTTTTACCTGGCCTACCTCGCACCAGTGAAGGTGGGTTGAATCCAATATACACACTTTGATACTTTGATTATAGTTAGTTGTGTATTACAGATTGCAATGCTCATACTCCCTACAAACTGGGACTGGTTTGTTAAACCTCTTAAGCAATGTTAAATTTGTTGCACATCCTTAATTGAGCCAGATCTCTGATGCAGGTAATGTGCATGCCGAAGACTGGATGTCCAAGAACAACACCACCAAAAGCAAAAGTAACCGTCCTTTTTGTGTTCTGAAACACAGGGTGTGTGGACACTGAGACCCTGTGCCAGATTGCCAATGGCAGTGCAATAGCAGCCCCCAGTAGGCATACAACAGCCCCGCTTAGCAGCAGCACCACCACTGGAGACCTTGAGGCAGCAGCTGCAAGCGGCGGGCTAGCAGTAGCACCAACACTGCAGGCTAGCAGCAGCACCAACACTGCGGCAGCAGCTGCAAGTGGCGGGCTAGGGAGCAGCAGCAGTAGCAGCAGCAGTAGCAGCGGTGGCGGCAGTGGCAGCAGTGTGAGGGTAGAGAGTGAGGCGACGCTGACGTTTATTCAAGCAGTGCTGCAGCAGATTTGGATGCAGGTGCGACTGCATGGTGCAGGTGTGACTCATGATACAGGTGCGCCTGCAATTATCATGCAGGTGCGCCTGCACTCATGATGCAGGTGCGACTGCACTTATGATGCAGGTGCGACTGCACTTATTCGTGATCCATAATCCATACAACAGTTGATGCGTGATCGTGATCAGCAGCATGGGTTGCATCTAGGCTGCTCCAGGTGCAAGGCTGAGCAGTGGCTGGCCTGAAGGAAAGAGATCGAGAGTAGTGCAAGTCACCTTATCCAATGCAGTACTTCATCCAACACCCACTCCTCGTCACCTTATCCAACACCCACACCTCGTTACCTCATCCAACACCAACACCTCTTCACCTTATCCAACACCCACACCTCGTCACCTTATCCAACACCCACACCTCGTCACCTTATCCAACACCCACACATCGTTACCTTGTCCAACACCCATACTTCGTCACCTTATCCAACACCCACACCTCGTCACCTTGTCCAACACCCACACCTCTTCACCTTATCCAACACCCACACATTGTCATCTTATCCATCACCCATACCTTGTCACCTTATCCATCACTCACACCTCGTCACCTTATCCAACACCCACACATCGTTACCTTATCCAACACCCACACCTCGTTACCTTATCCAACACCCATACTTCGTCACATTATCCAACACCCACACCTCGTTACCTCATCCAACACCCACACCTCGTTACCTTATCCAACACCCATACCTTGTCACCTTATCCATCACTCACACCTCGTCACCTTATCCAACACCCACACATCGTTACCTTATCCAACACCCACACCTCGTTACCTTATCCAACACCCACACCTCGTTACCTCATCCAACACCCACACCTCTTCACCTTATCCAACACCCACACCTCGTCACCTTATCCAACACCCACACCTCGTCACCGTACCCAACACCCATACCACATCACCTTAATTAACATTCACACCTTTCTGCAGATTGACGCATCTGTTTGCTCTGCTAAGCAACTCCAATGTTACATGCCAAACACATGATATATGATATATGATAAATGAGATATGTCAGAGTAATACCACATATACACACATGCACACACTTTCTCAACACGCTTGCAGGAGCTTATCCCTTCTATTTCTACCAAGCTCAAATTAGGTCTGATCTAAGGTCAAGGCAAAAAAACATGCGTGCAAACACACTTACATTCACATACGCATGCACTCTTTAACACGCTCGCAGGTACTGAACCTCTCATCCCTACCAACCTTAGACCAGGACTGGTCTTCTGCTGGAGGCACATCGTTGAGTGTGGGGCGTGCTGGGCACGTTCTGCGCACCACGCTGCAGAGGCACATCCCCTTCACTGTACTCTTTGTGAATAGAACCATCAGGTGAGCAGCTTAGGGTTTAAAAGTGTAGGTGTCTGCTTATCGCAAGCTGCAACGTCACGTGAATTCGGATTAGGTGAAACAACCTTAGTGAACTGCTTGCGATGCACCATAAAGTATCTCCACTGGCACCATACAGTGTTTCCACTGGCACCAAAAAGTGTTTTCACTGACTGGCACCATAAAGTGTTTCCACTGGCACCATACAGTGTTACCACTGGCACCATACAGTGTTTCCACTGGCAGCATAAAGTGTTTCCACTGGCACCATACAGTGTTGCACTGGCACCATAATCACCTCCATGTATGCTGGTTCTGAGGGTGGTGAAGCGTGGATGCTTGGTCTGTGTGTACACAGGAAAACACGGGTAGTTTCAAAAGGACATTCAGTTTGCACCGTTGCTAAGGTCAGGCCATGCTTCTTTGATTGCTGCAGGAGTCAAGCCTTGGCTATCTATAATGACATATTGAGCAAAACAGACGGAACACAGCGCCCCTCTGGGCAAGGTGAATTTTTGAGCACACAGCAAATGAAGCAAACAAGTTCCCCAATGAGCACCTCTTTGATAGCGGCCAGTTCAGGAATGCCACTACAGCAAGGAACCACTTTGACACAGCAGGGCAACGCAGTTACACAGCTGGCCAGCACATTAACACAGCAGGGTAATGCAGGCACACAGCTGGCCAGCACATTTACACAGCAGGGCAACGCAGGCATACAGCTGGCCAGCACATTTACACAGCAGGGCAATGCACTTACACAGCAGGCCAGCACATTTACACAGCAGGGTAATGCAGATACACAGCCAACACAGCAGGGCAACGCAGGCACACAGCTGGCCAGCACATTTACACAGCAGGTCAATGCACTTACACAGCAGGCCGGCAACCTTACACAGCTCACGACACAGGCCCAGAGTAGCCTTGGCAATAGGCAGAGCATCAATGAGGTCAGCATTGAAGGTAGCCCACTGCTGTGTGGCAGCTGCAAAGGGTACCTGCAACAGGTGTGTGTGTATGTGTGTGTATGTGTGTTTGTGATTTGTGTGGCAGCTGCAAAGGGAATTTGTAACAGGTGTGTGTGTATGTGCGTGTGTGTGTGTGTGTTTGTGTGTGTGTGTGTGTGTGTGCGTGTGTGTGTGTGTGTGCGTGTGCGTGTGATTTATGTGTGAATGAAAACTTTTGTGCCAAATAGTTAAATATGACCTGTACAAACTTGTATATGAATGTGGGAATGCAAAGAAGCATTGCTTGTCTTCACTCATTCCATGCAACACAGGCAGGTCTTGCAGTTGTAGATCCAAAGGGGGGCGTTGCAGAGCTCCAGCTCAGGCTGCAAGTGCTACAGCAGCAACAGCAGCAGCAGCAGCAACACCGGCAGGAGCCCAATGTCGGAAGTGAGGCGGCAGCCACTCCTAATGGGAGCTGGTTCTCTGGCCGCCCAGTGTCTGTGATGGCTTTGGTCATGCAGGTCTGTACCATTGATCTGATGTACTTGGTCTTTGGTAGCGTCGGTCATGCGTGTTTTGTGCTTTCGATCTATTGTATCCAATTGTTGATGGCTTTGGTCGTGTAGGTGTGTGTGTGTGTGTGAGTGTGTGTGTGTGAGTGTGTGTGTGTGCGTGTGTGTGCTCAATCATTTCTACCTGTTGGCACTAGCTTAGTTACTACAACCTGCACATCCATTCAAAAAAGCTGCCACAGCCTGTTCGGAATAAACATGTCATTGTTCCTTGTAATACTACTTTTCAGATCTTGCCTTTGGTTTTTGTGCACCCACTCCTGTTCACTCTGAGGAGAGCCGCTTTCCTGACAGGTGCGGGGGGTTTGGG